>Ga0208414_1003123_pt1 | contig 10253 bp, 8 predicted proteins | sample AntAceMetag02UKE_FD_184770 | JGI IMG/M metagenome (GOLD analysis project Ga0208414, IMG submission 184770) | Saline lake microbial communities from Ace Lake, Antarctica - Antarctic Ace Lake Metagenome 02UKE (SPAdes) (version 2) | ecosystem: Environmental > Aquatic > Non-marine Saline and Alkaline...
GTTCAAGTGGGTGCTGCGCGAGGCGGGCATGGAAGAGGTTGATCACCTGGACCGCAAACGCACGCTGTACAGCCTGAGGCACACCGCCATCATGTACAGGCTGCTGTACGGGCAAGGCATTGACACCCTGACGCTGGCACGCAATGCGCGCACATCGGTGCAAATGATCGAGCGCTTTTATGCCTCAAGCCTGACAGGCGAAATGAATGTAGGCATGTTGCACAGCAAGCGCAGTGGGGGCGGCACGCGCTAAATGGTCATAGCCGTGACTGGCACGGCTATGACATGGGATTGACGTTCAGCGCATGACAGGGCGACATGTCGGTACCAACCCAACACCAAGTCACCCTCCCTGTTTACAGACCAGCAGCGGCCTTGAGCAGAGCGGCCTTGTCGGTGCGCTCCCAGGTGAAGTCAGGCTCGTCGCGGCCAAAGTGGCCGTAGGCGGCGGTTTTGCAGTAAATGGGTCGCTGCAAATCGAGCATGTGAATAATGCCTTTGGGTCGCAGGTCAAAGTGCTCGAGTACCAGCTTGGCCAGTTGGTCGTCGGGGATGACGCCAGTGCCTTCGGTGTATACCGTCACATTCATGGGCCTAGCTACACCAATGGCGTAGGCCACTTGAATTTGGCACTGACGGGCAAGTCCGGCGGCCACAATGTTTTTAGCCACATAGCGCGCCGCATAGGCTGCAGAGCGGTCTACTTTGGTGGGGTCTTTACCGCTGAATGCGCCGCCGCCGTGTGGGCATGCGCCGCCGTAGGTATCAACTATGATTTTTCGCCCTGTCAAGCCGCAGTCGCCCTGAGGTCCGCCAATGACAAAGCGCCCGGTTGGGTTGATCAGGTACTTGGTGTCAGCAGTGATCCACTCTGACGGCAACACGGGCTTGATCAGCTCTTCGATGATGGCTTCGGTGAACGAGGCTTTCATCTTCGTGCTGGATTCACTTTGGTCAGGGCTGTGCTGGGTAGACAAGACCACGGTGTCAATGCTGTGCGGCTTGCCGTCAACATAGCGCATGGTGACTTGGCTTTTGGCGTCAGGTCGTAAAAAAGGCATGCGCCCGTCTTTGCGCAGTTGCGCTTGGCGCTCTACCAAACGGTGTGCGTAGTAAATGGGCGCTGGCATCAGCTCTGGTGTCTCGTCGCAGGCGTAGCCAAACATCAGACCCTGGTCACCGGCGCCAATGTTGAGGTAGTCGTCGCTGGCGCGGTCTACACCTTGGGCAATGTCATTGGACTGCTTGTCGTAGCACACCATGACGGCGCAGCCTTTGTAGTCAATCCCGAAGTCGGTGTTGTCGTAGCCAATGCGTTGCAATGTGTCACGTGCAACTTGTATGTAGTCCACGTGGGCGTTGGCAGAGATTTCGCCTGCCAATACAACCAGGCCGGTGTTGGTGAGCGTTTCAGCTGCGACGCGTGCAACAGGGTCTTGTTCGAGAATGGCGTCAAGGATGGCGTCGGATATTTGATCGGCTACCTTGTCGGGGTGGCCCTCAGAAACTGACTCAGATGTGAAAAGAAAATCGGTGGACATATAAACTCCTGTCATAGCAAAGGGTGGTTCGGCGTTGCCGAGAACCCTGTAGCCGGAGTTCGGCGAACGCTTTAGCGGCATTTATGAATCGCCCCACAAGTTGTTCAGTAACTCGGCGATACTTTAATTATAGCTACTGGACCCACATGCTGTGTTAACCCAACTCGTTTTACGCTTATTTACGCTGGCATCGCACCTGCCTTTGTGGCTGCTTCATGCTGGCGGCTCATTGCTGGGCGTGTTGTTGTGGGTGTTTGACAGCGGCCACAGACGCCGGTTGATGGCCAATACGACATTGGCTGGGCTTGGCTTTACACACAAGTTGCTGGCAACCTTTCATGCGGGACGCATGGTGGCTGAGTTGCCACGCCTGTGGTGCGGCAAGCCCGTTCCAATGTACTGGAATGGGTTGGATATATTGCGTGACAGCGTGCAACCAGGCCACAGTGTGGTGTTGCTCACCCCACACATGGGCTGTTTTGAAATCAATGCCAAAGCCTACGCGCAGGTGTTTGCGCACGCTGGTTTGGCCGATGCTGCCAAGCCCATGACTGTGTTGTTTCGCCCATCACGCCAAGCAGGTTTGCAAGACTTGGTGCGCAGCGCACGGGAAGGAGAGGGCTTGTACGCAGCGCCAACCAACACATCTGGCGTCAAGCAGCTTATTCGCGCGTTGAACAACAAAGAGGCAGTCGGCCTGTTGCCCGACCAAGTACCACCCAACGGGATGGGTGCGTGGTGTACTTTTTTGGGTCAACCCGCGTACACCATGACATTGGCAGCCAAGCTCGCCCAACAAGCAGACCATGTGTTGTTGATGTGGGGCGAGCGCTTGCCGGCTGGGCGAGGCTTCACAGTGCACGTGATGCGCCCCCCCACAGCGTTGCCTAAAGACACAACGGCGGCGGCACAAACGCTGAACGACTGGGTAGAGCACGTCATTCAACAAGCGCCAGAGCAGTACATGTGGGGTTACGACAGGTTCAAGCAGCCTAGGGGTTGATGGCGTGGCTGCAGGTGCGGCTTCGGCGTGACACACGGCATGCCACGTCTAGGTGCGTTTGACAGGTCTGTACAGATGGTCAGCGAGAACGGGTGTGGCGCTGTTAATGGGCCAACAATCGTTGTAGATTCTCTATAACCAAACGTGGTTGTTCATGCACCAACCAGTGGCTTGCGTTGGTGATGGTTTGCAGCTTGAGCTTGGTGACATGCTGGTCAAGGCCTTGAAGCAAGCCTGGCAACAGTGCGCGGTCCTGAAGGCCCCACAGCACGGTGGTGGGCACGTTAACGTGCGTCAGTGCGTCCGGAATAACAAGGGTGTTGATGGCGTCGGTTGGCGCTAATGCTGGACGCAAAGGGGAGGCCCGGTAATAGTTGCACCCCCCTGTTAAGCCCTTTGACCAGACCTCTCTGTATTGCTGTTTGACAGTCTCTGTGAGCCATGCGGGCGCTTGGCCTAGTGTGTCGTTGAACAAAGGCCACAATTTGGCAAAGTCGTTGGCGCTGAGCCTGAGCTCAGCGTCCTCGCGCACCAAGTAATTCATGTAGGCACTGGCCGCTTGTTGGGCAGGACTGCTGCGCAAATCGCGTAAAAAAGTAGTGGGGTGTGGTGCGTTGATGATGAACAAACGCTGCATCAATTCAGGCCTTGTCGCGGCTAGGTTCCATGCAACGGCGCCGCCCCAGTCGTGGGCCACCAATGCGGCCAGCGGGCCATTGCTGTAATGTGCAATGAGACAGGCCAAGTCGTCGACCAGGTATTTTGGTTTGTAGGCGTCAATGTTGTTGGGAGAGTCTGAGTCGCCAAAGCCGCGCAGATTGGGGGCAATGCAGGTGTAGCCACCGTTGGCTGGCTGCGCAAAATGCGCCATCAAGCCATCCCATACAAATGCGGCCTCTGGAAAGCCGTGCACAAACATCAGCAACTTGGTTGTTGGGGTGTCTGGTGGTGCGTTGGCGGTCGTGTTTGCAGCTGAACCAACGCCGTCATCAGACGCCACAGGCGGGCGGCATACGCGCATTTGCAAGGTGGTGCCGTTGGCCAGCGTCACCCGTTCGTGGTGAATGGGCGCCAAGGCGTCGTTGGGGGTGTCGGGGTGTGTTTGGGGGGGCATGTAAGTGCTTGTGTGTGACGTGCTTGGGTCCAGATGCGTTTGTACAACCACCCAAGCCTGACCCGCATGCCTTCAGTGATGGTTAGTCGCGGTCTGCATGGTCATCGATGTCGCTGGCAACGTCGGTGTCCATGTCGTTGTGTGAACCACTGTCGGCATGGTCGCTGGCGGTGTGTTGGGTGCCGTTGCCTGTCCAGTTGGCATCGTGTGTCCATTGGTGCAACAGCTGCGCCACTTCAGTCACACCTTGTTTTTTCAATGCTGAGAAGAGTTTGAGTGAGCCACCGCCCGTTTGTAGTCGCGCAATAGACAAGGCCTTGTTGGCTTCCACTTTGGTCAGCTTGTCAGCTTTGGTGAGCAGCACCAAAAAATCCAAACCCAACTCAACCCTCGGGCGTATGACGTCTAACAAAATTTCGTCTAGTTCAGTTAGGCCGCGGCGGGGGTCACACAGCATCACGATGCCGCGTAAATTAGGGCGACTGATGAGGTAGTTCGCCATCACACGCTGCCAGCGCAGTTTCGCCTCTTTGGGAACGGCCGCATAACCATAGCCTGGTAAGTCGGCCAACACGGCGTCGGTTTCGTTGTGTTTGCCAAGCGCAAACAAATTAATGCTTTGTGTGCGCCCAGGCGTTTTAGACGCAAATGCCATGCGACGCGTTTGCGTCAGAGTGTTGATACTGGTTGATTTACCGGCGTTTGAGCGGCCAACAAAGGCGATTTCTGGCACATCCAGCGCTGGTAAATGTTGTAGCTGCGGTGCTTCGGTCAAGAACCTCGCCGTGTGCAGCCAGCCCATGGCCGCTTCTGCACTGATACCTTCAGGTGTAATGTTTGAGTCTGGCGCTGCGTTAGCGGCGTTTTTTGGGGTCGATGAGGCGGTCAAAATGAATCCATTTGGTCGTCCATTGGGGTTATCCCCGGTGGACTTGAATAGTCATTGTAAAATGATGAGTTGCGGTGGGCAAGGCTGTCAGATAAAAAGCCAGCATCCCCACCTTATTCAACCTTTTGCAGTCATACGTGTCACAGCCACGATTCTTGCCATGAAATTGTTTGCTTCTTTTGCCAGCGTTGCAGCCCTCAGCCTCAGCCTCTTGTGCGCCACCAGTGCAGCAGCAGCCGAAGCTGCGCCTGCGCCAGCCAAACCTGACCTTGTCAAAGGCGCCGCCCTTTACAGCCAAGTGTGCATAGCGTGTCACGCGGCTGATGGCAATTCAATGTCTCCCGCCAACCCTAAATTGGCGCAGCAGCATCCAGAATATCTGGTTAAGCAGCTGCAAGAATTTAAATCTGGCAAGCGTGCCAATGCCATCATGTCTGGATTTTCAAGCATGCTGTCCGATGACGACATGCGCAATGTGTCTTACTGGTTGGCGTCACAAACAGGTAAGCCAGGCGCGGCCACTGAAAAAGAACTCGTTGTGTTGGGTGAGAGCATTTACCGCGGTGGCATCGCTGGGCGCAACGTGCCTGCGTGTGCTGGCTGCCACAGCCCCAACGGTGCTGGTATTCCTTCGCAATACCCACGTTTGAGTGGTCAACATGCGGACTACACCGCCACGCAGCTCTCTATGTTTAGAAACGGCAGTCGCGCGAACAACAGCGTGATGATTGGCGTCGCGTCACGCATGAACGATTTGGAAATCAAGGCTGTGTCTGACTACATTGCTGGTTTGCGCTGATCTGTGGTGCGTTTGGGGTGCTATAAGCCCCCACAATCAACGGTAATATAAGCGCATTGGCATATTTCGCTGCACAATGCGGGAACCAACCGCTGAGCTGTGAACTCTGAACCAGGCGGTCTTCAATGAGAAGCCCGCCTTTTTTCTTGATGTGTGCTCGATAGCACACCACGCCAGCACTGATAACCCCCTATTAGACCAACACCGCGCATGACCGTTAGTACCGAAGGTATTCAAATTAAGACCCGCATCGTGTGGTTGCGTAACGCATCAGAGTTGCTGTCGTCCATGCGCTTTGCCATTTCGCTGTTGTCAGTGATTTGTATTGCCTCTGTGATCGGCACAGTGCTCAAGCAAGCCGAGCCGTTTAACAACTACGTCAACCAATTTGGCCCCTACTGGGCAGATGTGTTTGACACATTGTCTTTGTACACGGTGTACAGCGCATGGTGGTTTTTATTGATCCTGGCATTTTTAGTGCTCAGCACATCGTTGTGCATTTCGCGCAATGCGCCCAAAATCTTGGTCGACATACGCCAATACAAAGAAGGCATGCGCAGCCAAAGCTTGAAAGCGTTTGGCCACAAGGGCGAGAGCATGTTGAGCGAGTCTGTATCAACGGCATCGCAGCGCATTCAACGCCAACTGTCGCGTGCCGGATGGAAAATTAAAACCCAAGACCGCGTGACCCCTAACGGCCAAGGCGTGATGGTTGCCGCTAAAAAAGGCGCTGCCAACAAACTGGGTTATTTGGCGGCCCACAGTTCCATCGTACTGATTTGCGTGGGTGCTTTGTTTGACGGTGACATGGTGGTACGAGCGCAAATGTGGTACGGCGATAAAACCGCTTTTGATGGCGGAGGCATGATTGCCGATGTGCCTGCGCAGCACCGTTTGTCACCGAACAACCCCACTTACCGCGGCAACTTGCTGGTCACTGAAGGCACACAAGCCAGCACGGCCATACTGAGCCAATCAGACGGTGTGGTGTTACAAGACTTGCCATTTTCAGTTGAATTGAAAAAATTCATTGTCGAGTACTACAGCACTGGCATGCCCAAGCTGTTTGCCAGCGACATCGTCATCCACGACAAGGCCACAGGCGAGCAGACTGCGCACCGCGTAGAGGTTAACCATCCGGTCAGCTTTAAGGGCGTAGAAATTTATCAATCTAGCTTCGACGACGGCGGCTCTACCATTCGGGCCAAGGCGTTGCCGCTGGGCACCGTGGTGGCTCCGTTCAAGGTCGAAGGGGTGATTGGTACCACTACCAACTTGTCCAAAGGCAACGAAAACCTAAGCCTTGAGTACACCGGTTTGCGTGTGATCAACGTTGAGAACATGGTGGCGGTCAACCCGCGTGCCAATCTTGGCGGCACCGATGTGCGTGCAGTCGATTTGGGTAGCCGCTTGAAAAACCACTTGGGTTCAGGCGCAACAGGTACTCGAAACGAAGATTTGCGCAATGTGGGTCCCAGTTTTGGTTACAAGTTGCGCGACGGCGCTGGCCAAGCGCGTGAGTTTAACAACTACATGTTCCCAGTGGATATGGACGACCAGCGTGTGTTTTTGTGGGGTGTGCGTGACACGCCCGCAGAACCATTTCGCTATTTGCGTGTGCCAGTTGATGACAATGACAGCGCCGGAGGTTTCATAGCCTTGAGGACTGCGCTGGCCAATGAGGGTATGCGCAACAAGGCGGTAGAGCGTTACATGAAAGAGGCCGAGGTGGGGCGCAGTGCGCAAGACCGCGACGCCTTGCGCGTGTCTGCCCAGCGCATGCTGGCCTTGTTCTCTGGCACCGATCCATTTTTACAAGCTGCGCCCAGCCCTGGGGTTGGCCTCAACGGTGTCCCTTTGCGCGTGGGTGGCTTAACGGCTATGTCATACTTTTTAGAGCAGGCTGTGCCAGACAACGACCGCGAAAGAACCAGCGATGCCATGGTCAGTTTGCTCAATGCGTTGCTGTTTGAGTTGGTGCAAGTCAGCCGCGACCAAGCCAGCCTGCCAGAGCTGGCCCGCGATGCAGCCAGTCAAACTTTTTTAAGCCAATCTGTGTTGGCTTTGAGCGACTCGTTCTTTTACCCTGCGCCTATGGTGTTTGCAATGGACGATTTTGACCATGTGCAAGCCAGCGTATTCCAAGTGGCCAAAGCACCCGGCAAGACAGTGGTGTACCTGGGCTGCTTGTTCCTCATCATCGGCGTGTTTGCCATGCTGTATGTGCGCGAACGGCGTATTTGGGTGTGGTTGTCGCCAAACCCAGACGGCACCACGCATGCCCAAATGGCCTTGTCGTCCAACCGCAAGACCATGGACGGTGACAAAGACTTTGACCAACTGAAACAACGACTGATACAGGTAGCCCCATGACAGCCAACAAACATACCCCAGCCGCAGATGCGGCCTTCTATGACGAGCCCAGCTTTTTCCAGCGCTTGCTCCTGAAAGATTGGGCTTTTGCAGCCATCATGTTGCTGGCGACTGTCGTTTCATTTTGGCGTTATCAAACGGCCATGGACGTCTACGAACAAGGTATTTTGCTGGGTGTTTTGCCAGCAGCGGTCGCGCTAGGTTGGTTTTGGCGCCCTGCTGCCAATTTGATGGTGGGTGGTGGCGCTGTAGCGCTGTTGGCCATTTGGTTGTACCAGACACCTGAAGGTGCTGACTTGGCACGGGCCGATCAAGTGTTCTTGCTCAAGTACTTCATTTCTAGCCAGTCGGCTATTTTGTGGATGTGCGTGCTGTTCTTTATGAGTACGGCGTTTTACTGGCTGGGCATGATTGTGTCTAAATCAGCGGACACCATGGAGTTGTTGGGCTCGCGTTTGGCATGGACTGCTGTGGTATTGGCCGTGGTCGGCATGTTGGTGCGCTGGTACGAAGGCCACCAAATGGGTCCAGATATTGGCCATATTCCAGTGAGCAATTTGTACGAAGTGTTCGTGTTGTTTTGCTGGCTGACCGCTACCTTTTACCTGTACTACGAGTCACATTACCAAACCCGCACCATGGGTGCGTTTGTGATGTTGGTGGTCAGTGCGGGCGTGGCTTTTTTGCTGTGGTACACACTGGTTCGCGAAGCGCAGGCCATCCAGCCTTTGGTGCCAGCGTTGCAAAGCTGGTGGATGAAAGTGCACGTACCAGCCAACTTTATTGGCTACGGCACATTTGCCATCGCAGCGATGGTCGCGTTTGCTTACCTGGTGAAACAACAGGCTACAGAAACCAATTGGCTCAAGCTTGCCCCGTTGTGGGTGCTGGGCGTGGTGCTGTGTTTTGAGCCATTGGTGTTCAGGATGTCTACGCAAGATGGCGGCACGGGCTACTGGGTGGTCTACACCGGCATCTCAGCCCTGATGGTGGCCGGTATCTTGTTTGGACGCAAACGCATTGCTGCGCGCCTTCCAAGCCTCGAGGTGCTTGACGACGTGATGTACAAGGCCATTGCGGTTGGCTTTGCCTTCTTCACCATTGCCACGGTTTTAGGTGCTTTGTGGGCCGCCGAGGCTTGGGGCGGCTACTGGAGTTGGGACCCTAAAGAAACCTGGGCCTTGATCGTGTGGCTGAATTATGCCGCGTGGTTGCACATGCGCATGATGAAGGGCCTGCGAGGCACAGTGGCCTCATGGTGGGCTTTGGTCGGTTTGGCTATCACCACGTTTGCGTTCTTGGGCGTGAACATGTTCTTGTCTGGTTTGCACAGCTATGGCGAGTTGTAAGCGCCGCTACCGACTCATGCATAGGGTTTTGTGCCAGCAGTTGTAACCATCGGCCTATAAGCTGCGAATATTGCAATGTGTATGGCATTCAATCGAATGTCAGCACCTATATGGGTTAGCAGGAGTGGGATATGGTTCGAAAAGTTGTTCAAGAGGTGTGGTCGGGCGCAGCAGCAGAGCGCGAGGTGACGGCTGAATCGGCCTACATACAGCGCCGCCAGTGGCTGCAACTCGCGGGATTAGGTGTTGGTGCCGGGGTGGCGGCATTGGCCAGTGGTCGAGCTTCAGCCCTGACCCGCAGTCCACAAGCGATGCCAATCAGCAACTTGTCATCTGTCAGTTCAGCCGTTGCCGGTGCACGTGCCACCGATAAAGTGGCCCCCCTCAAAGATGCCACCACGTACAACAATTTTTACGAATTTGGCACAGACAAGTCTGATCCTTATGAGAATGCGCACACGTTAATAACCAGTCCTTGGACAGTTAGGGTTGAGGGTTTGGTGGGAAAGCCCCGCACATTTGATATAGACCAACTGCTTAAACTCGCCCCAATCGAAGAGCGCATCTACCGCCTGCGTTGCGTTGAGGGCTGGTCTATGGTGATTCCTTGGTTGGGTTACTCGCTGTCCAAAGTGTTGGCTGACGTGCAGCCTCTGAGCAGCGCCAAGTACGTGCAGTTTCTGACCCTTGCAGATGCCAAGACCATGCCGGGCTTGCGCTACGGCGGCTTGGATTGGCCCTATTCGGAAGGCCTGCGCATGGACGAGGCCATGCACCCGCTCACCATGCTGACTGTGGGTATGTACGGCAAAACGTTGCCCAATCAAAGTGGTGCGCCCGTGCGCGTGATGGTGCCGTGGAAGTATGGTTTCAAAAGCGCCAAATCCATTGTCACCATTCGCTTGACTGACAAACAGCCCAAGACGGCGTGGAATGAAGCAGCGCCCCAAGAGTACGGCTTCTATTCCAACGTCAATCCGGATGTGAACCACCCACGTTGGAGCCAAGCGACTGAGCGACGCTTAGGTGATGGCGGTTTGTTTGCCAAGCGCCTAGACACCAAGCTGTTCAACGGCTACGCAGAGCAAGTTGCTCAGATGTATGCCGGTATGGATTTGCGTCGCAATTTTTAAGCATCAGGCCGACTGGGTTATGAACTGGCGCTTATGCTTGCCCAGCTGGGTC
>Ga0208414_1003125_pt1 | contig 10249 bp, 8 predicted proteins | sample AntAceMetag02UKE_FD_184770 | JGI IMG/M metagenome (GOLD analysis project Ga0208414, IMG submission 184770) | Saline lake microbial communities from Ace Lake, Antarctica - Antarctic Ace Lake Metagenome 02UKE (SPAdes) (version 2) | ecosystem: Environmental > Aquatic > Non-marine Saline and Alkaline...
TCATCGATAGCAGCAGCGGTAACGAGGAATTTGACCAATTCATCGCCTTCCTCATCCTCGACGGCGATTCCCTAAATCCCATCACCCTGATTGATCGTCACGACACCCTCATCCGGGATGGGATCCTCACCGCCAATGAACTCGCAAACGGTGCCGACACTTTTATCAAATCTCTCAACCAGATCATCCCGGCGGAGGTCAATTCGGCCCGCGTCGTGATCCAAGCGGTGAACGACTCCGGGAGCGAGATCTTCACCCTCAGCGATCTTGGCATCAGTCCGGCTCCAGCAGAGCTCCAAGCCTATGCCCGCCCCGTGCTTTATGACAACAAAGGCACTGCCGATCCGGGCGACGATGTCTTCACCACAAATGTCATCATCACTCCGGTGAACCTCGGTGCCAGCACCGGATGGACCAGCAACGAGACTCCTGTCTCAGGCCTCTACAGCGATGCCAACCCCGTCACCTTTGGCCCCTTCCGCTCGTTCCGAACGCCCATCACCGTGACCTTGGCCGACCGCAATGACCCGACCAAAACCGTCAGGATCCCCATCGCCCTGGATGACCCCACGCTTACGGTATCCGCTCCGTTTAATATCACGCGGGTCGAAAACGGGCCTGGTTTTGACGACGACTCTCTCACCTTTGAGGTCGACCTCGCCGGCACCAACGGAGGCCCCAGCTGGAAGATCAATACGATGAGCGTGACTCCCACTTCCGGAGACTTTGGCACTGTGACCTTCGCCGTCCCGGCCCCTCTGGTTCAGGGGAATCTCGTGGTTGAGGTCATCGATGTGAGCTATCGCAGCGTGAAACAAACCTTCACCGTCAGTATTCCCGGGCGCTACCTCCTCGGACAAAGCGACCTCTCCGGCGGGCTGATGGATATCTCCACCAGCTCCACTTTTGCTCCTTCTCCAAATTGGCAAAACGATGCCACCACCCGCACTCTGACCTACGGAAATAACGGAAATAACGGAAACCTCCTCGCCGATGTCGTCTCAGAAACAATCGACCTTTCCGCTCAGGACACCGTCTACTTCTCCGCCGTAATGCGCGCTTCCGAAACCAGTATCACCTCGAATTTCGAAACCGCTGACCGCTTCCGGGCTGAACTTTTCTACCGCGTGGACGACACCGTATTCATCATCAACTTGGTCTCTCCCTATGACACCGGCGACGGCAGCCCTTCCACCACCGGGCTGACAGCGGGAGTTAATGGCCCGGCCGATGGATTTATCAACGGTTATAGCGGAACCCCCGGCACCGACCTGCAAAGCGATGTCGTCTTCACCACCAATGCCGGGAACTACGATGCCAACCGCGAGCGCGATGAGTTCAACCTCAATGGCCTTCCCGCCTCCGCCACGACCAGCAGAGGCTTCGCCCTCAACGCCGAAATTCCTGCCGACGCCCAGGAAGTCTTCCTTGTCATCACCGGCCAAGGCGCGGCTGGCAATGAGGAATTCGTTGTCCACGATATCCTCTTTTCGACAACCCCAGGTGCCGGAGACAGAGACGCCGATGGCATCCCAACCGACTACGAAATCAGCAATGGACTCAATCCCGATGATGCCTCGGACCGCGATACCGATCTCGATGGCGACCGCCAGTCCAACTACGCCGAATTCCTCGCTGGAACCACGGCCAATGACGCTTCCTCCAACCTCCGCATCATCGCTTACCTTCTCGATGGTTCAATGGTGAGCACAACTTGGTCGAGTGTTCCGGGTAAGAACTACCGCGTTCAGTTCAGTGTCGATCTCGCTGTCTGGACCGACCTTGGGGGCAACTACGCGGCCGCAGCAGCGCCTGCCACCCGGACCAACTCCGGTGACTTTGACCTTACCGGGATCGGAGCCCCCGCAGAAGCCTACTTCCGGGTCACCGTCGCCGAATAAGCAGACTCCTCTCATAAAAAACGGCCCCATCCTGATTGGATGGAGGCCGTTTTTATTGAAACCATTTCCGGGAGCCTATTTCAGCTCCTTCATCTCGAGTTTCCGGAACCAAACCTCGTCCCCGTGGTCTTGAAGGAAAATGCGACCGCTGGGATTGTGTGCGAAGTTCTCTTTCCCTTTAAACTTCGACTTTTTAGAGGCCTCATTCCACCGCTCGCTACCCACCACCACATCCACCACCAACGCGCCGTTAAGGTAATGCTGCAAGTGTTTCCCCTTCACCACGACCATGGAGGTATTCCACTCGCCAACCGGCTTGAGTTTCCGTTTCTCGCCGGGCGGGAAGAGATCATAAAGCGCAGAAGCCTGCCGCTTGGCATTCCCTTTACCATCGGGGTGCTTGTCATCGAGAACCTGATACTCCGGCCCGAGATTAGCCGAACCGTATTTCGTCACCCGGTATTTCACGCCACTGTTTCCCTTCGGCGAAATCTTCCACTCCCAACGGAATTCAAAATCCCCGTATTCTTTTGCCGTGAAGAGATCCCCGCCCTTCCCCTTGCAGTGAAGCACGCCCTTCTCGGCAACCCAAACGCCCTCTCTCACCTTGTTTCCCTTGGAATTCGTCCACCCCTTCAGCGACTCACCATCGAAAAGCGAAACCCATTCTTCCTCGCCTGGAGCCACTGAAATCGTAACCGCCAGCGCCAGAGTCCCTATTACATTTTTCATAATCTCTCACGGAAACGGTCCCCGTCACTCAAAAATTTCACTGCAATCGACTTGCGAACCTTCAATTAAGCATCATCTTAATCGCTATGACCAAAAGTGCCTTGGCGATTCTCGCGCTCTCTTCCTCTCTTCTCCCTGCGGCCGATTGGACGCAATGGCGCGGTCCCACCCGGGATGGCCAAGTTCACAAGAATGCCTCACCCTGGCCCAAAACTCTCACCAAAGACAATCTGAAGCTCGCCTGGTCAGTCGATCTCGCCGAGGGATATTCCAGCCCCATCGTGGCCGACGGAAAAGTCTTCACCGTCGAAACCAAGAGCAAAAAGGAAGAAATCGTGCGCGCCTTTGATCGCAAGACAGGCGAAAAACTTTGGGATACTGATTGGGACGGCGCCATGAAGGTCCCTTTCTATGCCGCCAAAAATGGCTCATGGGTCCGTTCCACGCCCGCCACTGACGGCAAAACCCTCTTCGTCGGAGGAATGCGCGATGTCCTCGTCGCCCTCGACCTCGAGACCGGAAAGGAAAAATGGCGTCGTGATTACCCCAAGGAAGAGAAAACCCCTCTTCCCTCATTCGGCTTCGTCTCCTCACCTCTCCTCGATGAGGATCACATCTACGTGCAAGTCGGAACCTCCCTCAGAAAAATCAAAAAGAGCGACGGGGGCACGGTCTGGCAGGCCCTCGGCGACGAACGCGCCATGTTCGGCAGCGCTTTCTCATCACCCAAACGCGCCAAGATCCAAGGCGTCGATCAAATCCTCGTCCAGTCCCGCAGCACCCTCGGTGGCATCCTGCCCTCCAATGGGAAAGCTCTCTGGACCACCCCCGTTAAGGCCTCCCGTGGCATGAATATCCTCCCGCCCACCCCCATCGGAGACCAGATTTTCACTGCCAGCTACGGCGGCGGATCCTTCCTTTACGATATCACCAAAAAGGAGAAATTTCTCGCCGCCACTGAACTCTGGAATGACTCCAAGCTCGAAGGCTACATGTCCTCACCCGTCGTTATCGACGGCAAAATCTACCTCCACGGTCGCGATGAAAAATTCCATTGCCTCGACCCCAAGACCGGCAAAACCCTCTGGAGTTCCGATGACAAATTCGGCAAATACTGCTCCATGGTCACCCAAGACGACCGTATCCTGGCCCTCGACGAACGCGGCATCCTCCTTCACATCGAGGCCAACCCAAAGGCCTTCAAACTCCTTTCTGAAATAGCTCTCGACACCCCACCCACCTGGGCCCACCTCGCCGTGTGCGGCGACGAACTCTTCGTCCGCCACCTCAAAGGCCTCAACGTTTACAAGTGGCAGTGACGACTCGGCGGGAACATTCTCCCACGGTTCTCATTCGCGACCGTCGGATGAACCCGCATCACCGTTCCGTTGTTCTCGACGAGTTTGATTCCCACTTCAAAATGATACCAGTTATCCGGCTCATCAGCCGGATTAAGTTCGAACGAGTGAAAGCGCCCCCGTTTAATTTCCCGTAAACAGTATCCTAGCTCACCTTTCTTGATTGCTGTCGAGCACTCCTCATCCGGAGATTTTGCGACCGCATCCCCAAAGAAAGATTGGACGACTGCTAAAAAAATCACCACCTAACAAAACGTCGATGTCTTTACCGTCATCTTACTTTTGATTAAATTCCGGCTTGGCGATTGACGCCGTCTCCACCTCGGTCTCGCCCAGGACATACCGGAATCCTTCGACCCACATCTTGAGAATCTCGGGGTTGTAAAAGACCTCGTTATTGTGGCCGAAGGCGCTCACAAAAACGCGTCCCTTGCCATATTTCTTAACCCACGCCAAGGCATAGTCGTTATCCTGCCGGCTCCCCTTGCGCTTTCCATTCGCCTCGCTGTTCATATCCAACGACATCAAGACACGCTGCTTTGAACGGTCGAAGTCTTTATACAGATAGAGCTCATCCTTCAGCTTGAAGCCTTTCCCGCCGTGCACATCCTTCACAATCGCGTGTTCGGGATCTTCATTGGCAATATCCCAGGTCCCGCCGGCGCCCCAAGGATGACCATTAAAATTCCCACCGATCATCTCGGTGTATTCCGGCCAACCGCCATCGGTCGCCGAATGAATCGCAAAAATGCCGCCGCCGTTCTTCACATAATTAATCAAGGACGCCCGCTGAGCCTCATCCTTTAAACCCTTCTCAATGTGGGTATTATTGTTGAAGCAGATCGCATCAAACTTCTTGATATTCTCAGGCTCAAAATTCGCGAGATCTTCCGAGAAGGTCACCTTAAAAAGGCCCGTCTTCTCGCCCATCACCTTGAGCATGGTCTCGCCAATCTCGATCGATCCGTGACGGAATCCATAAGGCTTTGAGAAACAGAGAATCTCATGCTTCTTCTTCGGAGCCTCGATCTTCGGCATGCTCGCCTCCACCAATTCGGCTTCTGACTGTTTCTTATCGTTGGCCGCAAAAAGGCCTAAGGCCAGGACCGGGAGAGTCGCAAGAAGAAGGGATTTTTTCATAATTCTAAGTAAAACTACCTTCCTACCGACCTCATTCTTTCGCTTCCACGCCTCGTGTCCTGTGCGCGCCATCTCGCCCATCCCGCCATCAACTCCTTCTCAATTTGCTCGGATTCCTCCGATCGGCCAATGACATCAGGGTGCCTTCTCCCCAAGCCCAATCTACGAAATCCCATCACCTCCTGAACCAGCGCCTTCCGCCGTGGATAGAGATTCCTTGCGACAGAATCTCCTTCCAAAAACCTCAAAACCAAGCCATTCGGAGAATCAAACGGTGATATTATCTTCCGCTTTGAGACCTCCCGACCACGGGAAGACTTCGTGATAAGAATCTCCCCCTCCTCACCCCGAAAGTGGTCTCGCATGCTACCCTCACCTTCTCCCCCATCAACCTTACTTATTTCCCTCACCGAGAAAAACTGAAAGCCCAGTCCGGCCACACAGACCGCAAGTCCCATCCAAAGCCCAAGCGACATCTTTATCCTCATCCTACGATAAGACAAGCTCGGGAGACGGACGTTCGATAATCGCGCAAACTAAGCGGACATTTTCGAATAAATAAATGCGGACACCATCAAAATTGCCACAATACCGAGAAAAATCCGACCGGACTTTTTTTCGGCGACTTTACAAAGCATTCAAAGCATGAGGGAAAGTCGCCCCCCGCAGGCACAAACGCAAGTCAGCAAAGTTTAGAGTTTCAGATTCCCGCCGTTACCGTTTAAACAAAGGCCGTGCCAGTTTCAGACTACATCGTCACCATCGGACTTGAGGTTCATTGCCAGATCAAAACGAAGACCAAGATGTTCTGCGGTTGCAAGACCTCCTTCGCCGACGAACCAAACACCCACACCTGCCCGACCTGCCTCGGCCTCCCCGGCGCGCTCCCGGTGCTCAACGAGTTCGCCATCGAACGCACCATCCTCTCCGGCATGCTCCTCGGTTGCACCACCCCGCCCACCGTCGTCTGGGATCGCAAAAACTACTTCTACCCGGATATGCCGAAGGACTACCAGATCACCCAGATGGACCTCCCCCTCTGCCTCGGCGGCGGCGTCCCCCTCTACGATCATAACTACCCCAAGGACGCGCAGAAAAATATCAAGAACCCCGGCAAGATCGTCGTCCTCAACCGCATCCACCTCGAGGAGGATGTCGCCAAATCCACCCACCTCGCCAACTCCACGCTCATCGACTTCAACCGCGCCGGCACTCCCCTCATGGAGATCGTCACCGAGCCCGACCTCGACTCCGCCGAAGAAACCTTCGCCTATCTCAAATCCCTCCAACAAATTCTCATTGCCGGTGGCATCTCCGACGCCGACATGGACAAAGGACAAATGCGCTGCGACGTCAACATCTCGGTCCGCAAGAACCCTGAGGACGAACTCGGCACCAAAATTGAGCTCAAAAATATGAACTCCACCTCCGCCGTGCGCCGCGCCATCTACTACGAGGTCGCACGCCAATGCCAAGCCCTCGACAACGGAGAAACCCTCGTCCAAGCAACCTGGCGCTGGGACGAGGACCTCGCCGAAACCCAGGAAATGCGCACCAAGGAGGACGCCCACGACTACCGCTACTTCCCCGACCCCGATCTCCTCCCCGTCACCACCGCCGCCTACATCGAGAAAGTCCGCCCCCTCGTCCCCGAACTTCCCCACGAAAAATCAGCCCGTTTCCAGAAGGACCTCGGACTCACCCACTACGATGCCTCCGTCATCACCTCCGACATTCAACTCGTTTCATACTTCGAAACAACCGTGGCGTCCGCCAAAGCTCCCGGAAAAAAAGTCGCGAACTGGATCATCAACAACCTCCTCGGCCTCCTCAATGAGAAGTCCATCGCGGTCAACGACTCGCCCGTCACCCCCGGGAAACTAGCCGATATTCTCAATCTCATCGAAGGCGGCACCATCTCCAACAGCCAGGCCCGGGAACTCTTCACCGCCCTCTGGGAAACCCCCGAAAAAGACCCCGCCGCCCTCACCAAGGAAATGGGTTTCGAACCCGCCGACACCGGAGCCATCGAGGGCCTTATCGACCAAGTCATCGCCGCCAACCCCGAAAAAGTGGCCGAAATTCAGGGCGGCAACGACAAGCTCCTCAACTTCCTCACCGGCCAAGTCATGAAAGCCTCAAAGGGTAAGGCAAACCCCAAAATGGTCACCGATGGGCTCAGGGGCAAACTCCTGTGACCCGTGGCTTCTTCTAAATCAGGCCTCGTCATCTCCGACCTACACCTCTTCTCCGCGAGATCCGACGGAGACTCCCTCACCGTCGGCCTTCACGACCAACTGACACGCGTCGATATCCTTGTCCTAAACGGCGACACCTTCGACTTCCGATGGAGCACCCTCGGAGACGAAGAACAGACCCTTAAAGCCGCCCAAGCTTGGCTCGACCAACTCCTCAAAAGTTTCCCCCGACTCGAGTTTCACTACGTCCTCGGAAACCACGACTGCCTCCACTCCTTCCGCGAAATCCTTGCGCAGTTCGCCATCAAACACGCCCGCTTTCAGCTCCACGAATTCACCTGCCGCCTAGGCTCCAATCTCTTCCTTCACGGAGACTGCACCAACTGGGGCATGACTCCCGCAAAGTTCAAACGCTACCGCCACTTCTGGAGCAAGGACTCCCCTAAAGGCCCGCTTTCAAAATTTCTCTACCGCCTCGTCGACGCTTCCGGCCTCGGCCTCGCCTTCCACCACCTCTACTTCCGGCGAGCCGCCACCATCGCGCGCATCGCGCGCATCGCGCGCTACCTCGGCCCCGAAATCACTGGCATGACCCACTGCTTCTTCGGCCACACCCACGTCCCGTTTGAAGGCCACCTCAAAAATAACGTGACCTATTCCAACACCGGTTCAGGTATCCGGGGCATGGGCTTCCTCCCGCAAGCTTTCGAGGCCCCACCTTGCGAGAAATCAGAACGAACGCTTAAAGAGAATTAGGCACCAATTACCCCACCTCCAAATCCCCCAACAACATCTCCCTCGATTTCCCCCGCTCATTCGTCTGCCAAATCCTCCCCGTATCCAGATCCAGCGCGCTCAGCCAACCGCCACCATACGCGCAGGTGTCCAAGCAAATCGCATACCCCAGATTCGTCGGTAAATCCCCCTGAATGGTATGCCCACACACCACCGTCTTCCCCGACTCATGCCGCTTCTGAAGGTGAAAGCGCTGGTAATAATAAGTCTCCCAACCCTGCTCACCCACCGGGACATGCGCCTCCACTCCCGCATGCACTAAAATAGACTCTTCAAGCTCATGAAAAAGAGCCGCATTTCGCATAAATTCCCAGTGCTCCTGCGGGACATCCTCAAACCCTCCCCCATAGGAATCGAGGGTCTCCTGGCCCCCGCAAAGCCCGCTTAAAAATCGCTCCCGATCCTTCAGTGAATCCAGCGCCCGAATCATCTGGATCTCATGATTTCCCATCAAATGCACCAAATTGTGTGTCTCCTTCATCGCCAGTAGAAGCGCGATCACTCCCTTTGAATCCGGCCCCCGGTCGACATAGTCGCCCAGCGTCACGACTAAATCCTCCTGCGATGGCTTCACCACTGCTAACATCGTCTCCAACGACTTCAAACAGCCGTGAATATCTCCAATCACCAATCTCATTTTTCTAATTCTTCACGCAGTTTTTCGTCATTTCCTTCACCACCAAATCTTCCAATTCGCCACCCCCTCCCCGTTAGCCAACTTCCAAATGCCACTTCCAATCATGGCCCGCCTCCGCCATGAGATGCGGGAAGCGCTCCGGGTAATCATTCGCGTAGCCGCAGTCATCCTCCACTGCCCCGGCAACAATCTCAAAATCCCAGGTCTCGAACGCGCGCATCACCTCAACGCTTCCCGCCTCCGCCCCCCATAATCTCTACGACAATATGCCTAAAAGGGTTTTTTATTTCTTTGGGGAATTCTCCTCAACCCACTTCATCGCTTCCTCAATGATCTCGGGAGGTCCGGTCACATGGCCTCCGGGGAAGGTGATGTATTCGACTTTGCAACGTCGTCTTTCGAGAACTTGCGTGTCGCCTGCGACGTGAGAATTTGCAGCTTTATCCCCATCTCCGTTGACCATAGCAATTGCCATCTTTTTGGGATACTCAAGACCATGGTTCTCGCTTCCGCCAAGCCAGCCACCGCAGGAAATGATGCCCTTCCAGGGCCGTTCAAAGGTGACGCTATTCAAGTATGCCCGGAGTCCCCCACCGGACATCCCACCCATGTAGAGCAAATTGGGATCGTGATCCACCCGTTTTTCGATGCTAGCTAGAAGGTCGGTGAAAATTTTGCTTCCTTCCTCGTCGCTCATTCCGTTCTTAAGTTTGTCGCAACCGACAAGAACCCACCCGAGCGCGTCGGCCCCTTGTCGAAAGTTCTTCAGAATACCACTGCCTCCTCCACCAGGGCTAAAGAGAATTAAGAGAGGCGGCTTTTTTGCAACGGAATATGAGGTCGGATAATAAACGTGGTAGCTATTGCCAGCTTCCGTCACTTCTTTGTTCGTGGTCCCCGCTCGCTCGGCAGCCACTTTTTTGGCGGCACCTCGTTCCTCCTCCTCTTTTTCAGCAAGTTCCCGAATGAAAGTTTGATCTTCTTGAGAGAGTTTCACAAACGGAAGGGTGAATTGCCCGCTCTTGTTTTTGATGATGATGGTCGCGGTCTTGACATCGTAGGAGACGAGCTCGGCCTTGATTTCCCGACCGTCTGAAGAAGTCCAAGTCCGTTCATCTGCCATGAGTGGTCTGAACAAAATGAAAGTGCTCGTAACAATGATTTTGAGAATGGCATTCATAACATGATTTTAGACAAAAAATCTCGTGCGTCCCTCGCGCTGGCGTAGCGACACAAACAACAGCTGATCGCCATTAACTTCCAAGACAAGGACGATCTCGTCAAGCTGCCAGTTGCTAAAATCTACGATTCCGTTGATTCATCACTCCCTCTCGATGTTCAATCCAAAGAAAGCGTTCCTTGTAATTTCCCAACCCCCGGTCGTATTCTAGGAAAGAATTTTTCCCAAAAGTAATATCGGCTTCACCCGCTCAGGCCCCCTTGCGAAACCGCTCAATCCGACTTCGCCAAAAAAATCACCCGATACAC
>Ga0208414_1003127_pt1 | contig 10245 bp, 9 predicted proteins | sample AntAceMetag02UKE_FD_184770 | JGI IMG/M metagenome (GOLD analysis project Ga0208414, IMG submission 184770) | Saline lake microbial communities from Ace Lake, Antarctica - Antarctic Ace Lake Metagenome 02UKE (SPAdes) (version 2) | ecosystem: Environmental > Aquatic > Non-marine Saline and Alkaline...
AAAGAGCTGGTGGCTAGGTACAGATAATTAGCCGCTTACTTTACAACTTACAAGTAAAACTAACTAAGGTGAATCTAATACCACAGAAATCTTCTTATTTGATGGAATCAGATTCAGATATCTTCAAGAGACTGGTTTTGCTTATTTCTATACAAAAAGATGAATACTAAAAACACCACAATGCCTATTAAACCAGGCACCAACGAATTTGTGGCAACAACAGCAGGAGTCGAGTGGTCATAGACGTTGAGAAGAAGCTGAAAACAAAACAACACCAGCATCAACCATGCGGGCCATTTTACTAACTTCGCCATCGAATAGTGGATCAAAAAGAACACTACAGCCTGCACAACGCTTGCGCTGAGCACAATCACCAAGAGCAGAAAGAGTTCTTCTGCCTCATCGAATTGAACTTTAAATATCAACTGAAGAAGATCATTTGATGCAAAATAAAGCACGATTGCACTCATAATCGATAAGAACAAGAATACCGCCATGCCTATGAAAAAGTATTCTCGGGCAGATTTGCCTTTTTCAGCAGCTTTGCTTGCCTTCGGAAAAACAATTGCTCCTAATGTTGAAGAGACAATAAAGGCTATCTTTGCAATGAACACAATTTGTATATAAGAGTTGGTACTTTCTTCATCCATGACACTCTTCACAACATAAATGTCCATGTAGTAGCAAAGGAAAAAAAGTACCAGACATAAAGTTAACGCTACATAGTAAGATGGCTTCTTGAACTTAATATTCGACAACGCAGTAGCTGAACTAAATAGAGTTCTACACCTCGACCAAAGAAAACCAGCACCTAAGCAGTAACCGAATAGTTGCGTGATCAATACGATTTCCAACGAGGCTTCGGAAAAAAACAACACAAAACCCGTTACCACTAAAATAGCTACACCAACCAGGAGATAGGTCGTCCCCATAACATGAAAGTCTTCAGTCGCTTGAGCAAACCCCAAGAAGTAATTCATCAAGAAAAAAGCCAATACAATCGCGACGCAAGTAAGATAAGCGGATAGTGAGTTGATAGCAAAAAAGTGAGAAAAAACTGGAAACAGCGAAGAGAGGAGAATTCCAACGACGATGCTCGCTAACAGGACATACAGCATCGTACTATTGTAAATTGATTTTAAGCGGGATATTTGATGTCCATACGTATCACCTGCCTCCCATCCGCTTCGAGAAACAAAGAGCCCTAAAACCATGGAGGGCTGGACCAGAATATTGACCAACCCAATCAATAGTTGAAAATCTGAGAAACTAGAAGCAGGCAGATGCTTTGCGACTAGGATCGTGTATAAGAAGATTAAACCCTTAAATCCCGTTTTTGCGACCAAAAAATATAGAGATTTCCAGTGTTCCTGAAGGCTGCGACTAAATTTCATTAACATTAACTATGTTTTTCTCGCACCGAAACAACTTGATAAAAATCCAGCTCTCCTCCCGCTAGCAGTCCACTTAGAAGTTCGAGAGGAAAGTCTCAGTAGTTAAGCTAGTGATCGAGAAAATGGACCAAACCAGTGATCGAGCGTTTATGACCAGTTTGATACACAGGGAATCTTAGATCTGTCGCACCGCTCAGCGTATTTTGACGCAATTTCGGTAACTTCCGCTATCAACCCATCTTGCAACGTTATCGGTTCAAGCCCTAACGCAAGAAAGCGATCATTTTGCACATTGAGTTCGTTCTCATCTGCTTCATTTCTCGGGTTTTTAACGAAGTCAATTTTCGCAGAAGTAAGGTTGGCAATTAGCTTTGCAAGATCTACAACCCGGTGGGTTTCTGTCATTTGATTAAGGATCATCACCCTTTCTCCTTTTTGAGGAGGATTTTCTAGCGCGAGCTCGATACATTTAACAGTATCCTGAATATGAATAAACGCCCTAGTCTGCCCTCCCGTACCATGAACAGTCAATGGATAATCGATTGCTGCCTGCATTAGAAAACGATTCAAGACAGTGCCATAGTCACCGTCATAGTCGAATCTGTTGATAAGCCGTTCATCAAGCCTTGTTTCGTTCGTTTGAGTCCCCCATACAATCCCTTGATGAAGATCCGTGATTCGCAGCTTGTCGTTCTTGTTGTAAAACGCAAAAAACAATTGGTCTTGTGTTTTCGTCATGTGATAAATGGAACCAGGGTTAGCTGGATAAAGAATTTCTTGGTCTACAACCTTGCCATCCTCAGTTTCAACTTTGATCGGCAAGTAACCTTCCGGAATTTTCATCCCGGCAGTACCATACCCATAAACTCCCATAGTCCCAAGATGGACAAGGTGAGGATCAACCGAACTCTCAACAATCGCAGCTAGAATATTGTTTGTGGCATTTAGATTATTATTCACCGTATATCGCTTGTGGTAAGACGACTTCATCGAGTATGGCGCAGCCCTTTGCTCTGCAAAATGAACGATCGCATCAGGCCGATAGTCGTTGAGTAAATCAACCATTCTTACGAAGTTCTCTGCCACGTCGAAACGCTGAAACTGAATCGTGTTGCCTGTCACTTCCTTCCATGTAGCCAATCTTACTCCCATAGGAGTTATCGGCGTCAGAGACGATGCTTCAAGCTCGACATCAATATTACGTCTTGACATGTTATCCACAATCAACACTTCGTGCCCAAGATTCGACAAATGTAACGATGTCGGCCAACCGCAAAAGCCATCGCCACCAAGAACTACTACTTTCACAAAGACTCCATAATTTCGAATATACAGGAATTTAATTATACACTAAGTCTGCGTACTTAACACAGTGCGCGCTGAGAAAAACGGATACGGCCTGAGTTTTCTAGACACCTTCCCGCCCTTCATGGACGTTGGTGCTACTCGATTGTTGTGAGTACGCCGTCGCATTGAGTTGTAGAACAGCTCGATGCACTCATAAATTGCTTGCCTTGGGTTGTAATCCGGTAACCCCCCCTTTATTAACCGAGATGGATTCAATCGGTCACAGCAACATACTACTCTAAAGTGAAACTGGAGGTATGTGATTGTGATACACCCGAATCCAATGGACCAAGATAAGAAGAATATAATATGGAAGCAATGGAAGGCTGGTAGTCCAATGTCTGAAATTGCACAGAAAGTATCCAAGCCACCAGCCACTATCTTTTCCTATCTAAGGTATCATGGTGGTATACAGCCGCGGTCAAGGTTTCGCTCAAACAGAGTGTTATCGTTTCGCGATAGAGAACAAATACCGAGGGGCCTTGCTGCAGGGGAAAGCGTTCGCTCTATAGCAATATCTCTAGATCGTAGTCCGTCGACTATAAGCAGAGAGATTAATCGAAATGGAGGTGCGAGTAGCTACCTCGCTCTAGATGCTGATCAGGCGGCTTGGAAACGAGCAAAGCGCCCGAAGTCGTTGCTGCTCGCGACAAATATCAACTTAAAAAAGTTAGTAACCAGTAAGCTATTGATTGACTGGTCTCCTGAACAAATCTCAGGTTGGCTAAAGATTGAGGTCCCGGAAGACGAGAGCCTCCGCGTGTCGCATGAAACGATCTACAAAAGTTTGTTTATTCAAACGCGCGGTCTATTTCGTAAAGAAATGCGCAGTCACCTGCGAACAAAGCGCAAGTTCCGGCATTCCAAACAACTCAGAACTGCCTCCAGAGGTCAGATTGTTGATGCGGTTTCGATCAGCGATCGCCCTGCTGAAGTTGCAGATAGGGCAATACCTGGACACTGGGAAGGCGACCTGATTGCAGGAGCGCCGAACAGCTATATTGCAACTTTAGTAGAGCGAACTTCTCGTTTTACGATTTTAGTTAAAGTAAGTGACAAATCTACAAACGTGGTTGTTGCTGCAATCTCAAAGCAAATGATGCGGTTGCCGAAACTGGTGAAACAAAGTCTGACATGGGACCGAGGAAATGAACTCGCTTTACACGCAAAGTTTACGCTGGCCACCGACATGGCTGTCAATTTTTGCGATCCGAGTAGTCCATGGCAGCGTGGCACTAACGAGAATACTAACGGACTGTTAAGACAGTACTTTCCTAAAGGAACCTGCTTGTCGGATAGAACTCAACGCCAACTAGATGCCGTCGCAAAGCAACTCAATACCAGACCAAGAAAAACTTTGGGATTTGAAACTCCAGCTGATAAATTAAACCAAGTGTTGCTGTGACCGATTGAATCCATCGCAGCTAATTTGCGGGGGGATTACCCCTCCTTTAGATGGAATCGGAACCGTTACAGATTAGAGATGGGCTGAGAAGGTACAGATAATTAGCCCCTTACAGAGTAACAGCACTAACGCCTGTTTCCTCGCGAACGGCACGAACGGAAATGGCATTGGGCGGCATCATCTTTTTGACAACCGACTCTTTAAACTCAATAGGATATCTCGACATGATTCAATCTCTCTTTGCGCCATGTTAGTATTTTTGGGGAATCAAAAAGAGGCGACAGATAGCCTGACACATTGGGAAGGTGAGATATTTAACTCAACAGAGACGTTCTACAATCCAATAAAGCGTGACTCGCATACAGACAGCGTATCGTCAGCCATGTTCGAAGAGAAGTACTTTTTAGAATCAACAACTGCCTAGCAAACTCTGGAAAGTCCAAACTGAATCGACCCCAAGTCTCTGACTCCCGTCTAAAACTAGGTAGTCTGCACAACCACCTGGCTGACCGCTTCCTGCTTAAACTCATCTGTGTAGCCGGGTCTCTTACCCATTGTTCACCCCTTGCGACTGACTATGATTATCCTCTTGGTTTAGTTATCAGCACATTGCGATCTTCTAGATTGGTCCGTGGAAATCAGGCTGATTAAGATTTCTGTTTGGTTAACTGTAGTCACACAGAAAAATTATCAGCTTATTCGTTAGCTCAAAAGCGCCAAATTTCACTAAGTAAACGATGTATCGATGTATCGATGTATCGATGTGATTTTTTCATTTTAGTTCTCGTTTATACCACTGAACTTCTTCCTCATTTAAAAACATGTAATCACTTTCCAATTTTTTAGATGCATTGATCTCATTTTTCGCAAGATATGTCGCATTCCTTTCAACTGTAATTCCTATCATCTTTCTATCTTGAGCTGAAATTCTAAGCTCAAGAAAATCCAGCATCTCAAATATAGCAGTATCAAGAATCAATATATTGGGATAGCTATTAAACGTCAACCATCTTGGCCGCTCCGCGTCAATTATCGTGGCCGGTTAGTCCGATCTTCTATTTAGTGCTTTTCTGTTTCTCTTTCCTTTTCATTGATGCTTTCTTGCGGAAGCTTTCTCCTTTTATTTCGATGATTGTCGCGTGGTGAACCAGTCTGTCGATGGCAGCCACGGTCATCATGTTGTCGTCGAAGATTTTGTCCCAGGCACTAAAGGGCTGATTTGACGTGATGATTAAACTGCCGGTCTCATACCGGTGTGCAATCAACTCAAAGAGCACCTGTGTTTCGTCGCTACTCTTCTTCACATAACCAATGTCATCAACAATGAGCACGGCATATTTATCCATTCGAGTCAGCACATCAGCCAACGTCAGTTCTTCTTTAGAGCGCTGAAGTATTTGGACGATGCCAGTCGCCGATGTGAACTTCACACGGACGCCTTGCTCGATTAAGGCATAGCCAATACCGCAAGCAAGGTGCGTTTTACCGACACCACTGGCACCGAAGAACAAGGTGTTCTCAGCCTGGTTGACCCATTGCCGTTGCTGCGACAATGCAACGATCTGGGATTTGTTGATGCCAGAGCTGGCGCTAAAATCAAATTGATTGAGTTGCTTGGCCGGCGGTAATTGAGCCTCGCGCAGATAGCGCTGCAGTTTCTTTTGATAGCGTGACCCTGCTTCCTGATCGCACAGCTCCGCAAGATAAGTTTGCGGCAACCATTGCTCATCTATCGCCTTTTGCGCCAGTGACTCCCAGTGTTTGGCAAAGCTGGCCAACTTAAGTTCTTTGAGTAAGACCGGTAGTGCGGCAACGTTACCCAAGCTGCACCTCCGGGTCTGTGAGAAGCTGATCATAGTCAACTAAGGGATGCTGGTTCGCCGTGATCAGAGGGATGACCTCTGCCGCATCGCCAAAGCGTTGCGCGCACTGTAGCGCACTCGGTAGATTCCCTTGTTCTATCTTTTGCAAGACATAGCGGCCCAGCGCTGCTTCGCAATTCTGGTTAGCAGCAAGAAGGAGCAGCCGAACAATATAGCGACAGGCATCATGCGCCAACAACGTCTCATCCACATGTCGCCAGATCAATTTGTAATCAGGTGTCGGCAATAAATCATCTCTGAGTTGCGAGTACCTAAAAGCCTGCGGTTTGCGTGCCAGGGCATCAATGACATGTTTGTAATTGACGCTACGGCCACGTTGCTGCTTGGTGGCATACACACGTGGCAGGACCACCACCTGCTCGTGGCCATGGAACAACACCAGGCGCTCATCATGCAATTGCACATAAAGCCGTTCACCGACAAAACGTGAAGGCACCGTATACGTGACCCGTTTGAGATCAAAGCTACTGGTGCTGCTCACCAGTACGCGATGCTCCGCATAGTCGTGCGTTCGTCGCTTGGGTAACGCCTGCAATACCGTCCGCTCTTCTTTAAAACGACTGAGACAGCGCTGGTTGATCTTGCTGACAATGCCATCAATGAACAGCTGATACTCTTCCAGCGACCTGAAGTCATCGCTGCCACGCAATAGCAGCGCCTGGCAGATCCGGCGCTTAAGATGACCATGCGGTGACTCAATCGCACCGTTTTCGTGGCTAAGCCCCGGGGTGTTACGAGTCGCTTTAACGCCGTAATGTCGACAAAGATCCTGGTAGCGCTCGGTGAGCTTCTCTTTCTCAGATTGATTGATGTAGGCAGCACTTAAACTATCCGTACGATGCTCGAGTGGCACACCGCCACTGCGCCAAAATGCGTTTTGAAGCCCAGTAGACAATGCTGTGTAGCTCTCGCCACCGCAATTGACTTTGACATAGCACCAGCCACTAAAAGCCAGACGATAATGGTAGAGCAGGTGTTTGAAGACCACGCCGTTAAGCGTAATTGTCGCGTCTTTTAGCCAGGTGAAATCTGATAGCCCAAGTCTACCGGGCACCTTGATCTGACGGAACATGACATCTTTGGCCGGACCATGCATGGCTTTCCAGGACTTGATGCGGCGCTGTAGCGTCCTCAGGATCTTATTATCATACCGGCCATGATAATTGTCGCAGAGGTAATCGAACAATGTGGCGGGCAATAACGACGGGTTGTCCTCTAGCAGTGGCACCAGTTCTTGAGTCCAAACATCCGCCAGTGGATCTTGGCGAGTTCGCCAACGGCGCTTCTTGTTTGTCTCTGTGGAGAGCTGGCCGGTATCAATACGTCGCCCAGTTCGCTCCGAGAGCGCGGCTTTTGCAGCAGCGGCTGGCTGGGTGTGTCCTTGCTTACGTTCACTCATATATAACCTGATTTGTTGATCTGTAATACGTTTACCAGGCACTGACTTCTCCAGAGGGAATCAGTGTCCGAATGTATCAGATCAACCGGCCAACATATTTGCCGCCAACCGGTCAGGATAATTGTCGTTCAATAAAGGCGTGTTGTTCCATAGCGATCAGGGTAGCCGTTACACGAGTGTGAAGTTCCGCCAACAGGTCTGGCGGTATCGCATCAAACAAAGCATGAGCCGACGGGGAAATTGTTGGGACAACTCACCGATGGAACGCTTCTTTAGGAGTTTGAAAACGGAATGGGTGCCGGAGATGGGGTACCGATTTCTTGTTGACGCACAGAGGTCAATTGTTGGTCACATAACGGGATACTACAGTCAGACAAGACCCCATCAACACAATGGCGGCTTGCCGCCAAACAAAGCGGAGGAGATCTATTGGAACTCCTCTAAATCAGCGGCCAAGTTTACTTGACCACTACAATCGACTGCTTGAATCCATCGCAGCTAATTTGCGGGGGGATTACCATGCTAGCAATCTTGAAAGCGGTCGAGGGTGAAAAACCAGCGCTAATTGCCCTGGTGGCTAGGAATAACGGCATGATCGACGCAACCATCTATATAACCGGCCCTTAAAACAACGCCATTCAGAATTAGAGTTGTTTCGCACAATGAACCTCTCCCAAATCACATGGATCACTTTGAGAAATGTTGGCGATTCAAATCGTGGTCTAACGAGGTTTACTCGCAACAAACGAGATCGAGGACCCGAAAGGGAGAGTAAGTCCCATCTTAATTAATCGATTTTCTAACTTCAAAGTTGAGGACAATAATCGATTGAGCAATGGAGAGGGTAAACTCAGGTCTGACTTCGCCTTTTCCATTTTTTTTTTGAAAAGGATCGTTGGAAGCCTTAAAAGGAAGACCAGAGGAAATAGAAAAAAGACTCTATAAGAACAGGATTGCATCTGCAAACCCAGTTCGACAACCATTTCTTCGACGTTAGCCTTAGTAAAACGCTCGCTAACGTGCACGGCCACATCGTGTTCACTGTACATCCATTGATATGCAGGCAAATTTATTATCAATACACCGCCAGGCTTAAGAGCACTACATATTTGCTTCAAACCATCTTTCGCATTGGTCCACCCTGGTATACAAACCACATCCATGCTGTAGGCTATATCGTAGCTTTCGCCTTTGAGCATGGGCGCGCAGATATTTCCAGAATATATTTCGGCACTTGGTGCTTTAGTTGATGAGTATTCAACTGCCTTGTCCGACAAATCAAAGCCTTCCAGAGAGTATGAACTCGAGATGCTACTGAGAAAAGCAAGGTTCCCCCCCGTACCACATCCAGCATCCAGTATTTTAACTTTAGCATTTGCCTCGACAGGATAGAGCCTAATGAAAGTATTGAGATAATCTCGAAGGCCTTGATACCACCAATGATTTTTTTCCATGGCGTGCATTACTTCATACTCTTCTACGTTCAATAGCGTCTTCTCCTAACATATTTTTTCGGCCCCACTGCTCGGACTATTTTGCACTGATTGCTCGGTTCCTTTGCCCGAAAGTAGTTTGGACAGCTTTAGTGGGCCACCATAAAACGAGATTGACCCAGAATTCGAGCTTAAAAGAGGCACGGGAATGACAGGCTACGAGTAATCTCAACACTCTTTATCGTCGTGATAGTAGTTACTCACACGAGGCGAAAGAAAGCCTTTTGACTGCCCCGCTCCCGGTAATTTGAACCACGCGATACTAGAGAACCCTAACATAAGGGGTTCTCGTGAAACTGATAGCAATTCGGCTCACCTACTCTGACTACCTGCAGCGTAAGGCCTAAGCACTGCAAAGGCATAGAACCATAGCCAATTTCAGTGCGAATGTAGATTCGATGCGACCAATCCATTGGGACTCCTATGCGTGGACGATCGGGTGTATATTTTCGTTCGGCAGCTGCTCACGTATTTTCGTTTCCAGAATTGTGTCAAACGTTAGTCCGACATCCAACAGACCTTCGCGCCAGCGATCAACCGAGCGAAATAAAACATGTGCAGCTGGCACTTCATCTTTTTCCGGTATTTTATCCTGCACCAAAAACACACCATCTGTGGCTAGATGTTGCTTAACCACGCTCAGCGCAGATCGCCATTTTTGATCCTCAACCAAGTGGATAAAAACCGTACGTTCCAGCACAAGAGCAAATTGTTCCTCCAATGAAAGTTCAGAAATGTCTTCACAGAGAAAGCTGCCTTTGGGGTTCGATGCAGCCGCGAGTTCGACGGCGACCTCTGAGATATCAACACCAACATAGTTCATGCCACGCTCAATGAACACTGGAGTGATCTTGCCTATACCACAGCCCAGGTCTAGCACAGAAGAAAAACCCGCAACACCTAGAACATCCACGATAGAAGACATTCTTGCACGGGCTCGCTGGTAAACCTCATCATTTTCTTCCTGTGTGAAAGACACGTTACCAACACCCTGGGAATTGTCACGAAACTTCTCGTGTCGGTCTCTCCAGTATTGGTTCGAGTCAAATTCATCAGACATTTTGTTCGCCTTTGTCAAGATTCAAATAATAGCGGTCAAATATTTTTTGACGCTGGTTTAGAGGAATTCCAGTAGAACTCCTCTGCTTTGCATTGCGTCAAGCCGCAACTGTGTCTGGAATTCCCAGGGTTCGCTAGACAGTTGTTGATTCTAAAAAGTACTTCTCTTTGAACTTGGCGGGCGATACGCCGCCTGTATGAGAGTGACGCTTTATTGGATTGTAGAACATCTCTATGAAATTAAATATATCATCTTTGGCTGCCG
>Ga0208414_1003134_pt1 | contig 10223 bp, 8 predicted proteins | sample AntAceMetag02UKE_FD_184770 | JGI IMG/M metagenome (GOLD analysis project Ga0208414, IMG submission 184770) | Saline lake microbial communities from Ace Lake, Antarctica - Antarctic Ace Lake Metagenome 02UKE (SPAdes) (version 2) | ecosystem: Environmental > Aquatic > Non-marine Saline and Alkaline...
TTTACACTTGAAGGGCTTAATTAGAAAACCGGCGACGACCTACTCTCCCGCCTGGTGAGGCAGTACCATCGGCGCAATTGGGCTTAACTACTCTGTTCGGAATGGTAAGAGGTGATCCCCAACGCCATAGTCACCGTAAGTTTTCTTTCTACTGCTAACATTGCTGCTAGTATAGAAAATTTCTTGATTGATACTTTCAATTAGTTAATATATACAAACCAATATCCCGTCTCTATCTTTAATATAATACCAAAGACAATAATGGACAATTCGAAAAAAACAGTGTAATCCTGCTTAAATAAACAGTACTCATGAAGGGAAGACATAGGGTAATTAGTACTGCTCGGCTTTGCCATCACTGACTTTACACCTGCAGCCTATCAACGTCGTCATCTCCAACGACCCTTAAAGGAAATCTCATCTTGAGGCGAGTTTCGCACTTAGATGCTTTCAGTGCTTATCTCTTCCAAACATAGCTACCCAGCGATGCTCCTGGCGGAACAACTGGTACACCAGAGGTTTGTCCAACTCGGTCCTCTCGTACTAGAGTCAGGTCCTCGCAAATTTCCAACGCCCACAGTAGATAGGGACCGAACTGTCTCGCGACGTTCTGAACCCAGCTCGCGTGCCACTTTAATGGGCGAACAGCCCAACCCTTGGGACCTTCTCCAGCCCCAGGATGTGACGAGCCGACATCGAGGTGCCAAACCACTCCGTCGATGTGAGCTCTTGGGAGTGATCAGCCTGTTATCCCCGGAGTACCTTTTATCCTTTGAGCGATAGCCCTTCCATACGGAACTACCGGATCACTATATCCTACTTTCGTACCTGCTCGACTTGTCAGTCTCACAGTCAAGCTCCCTTATGCTATTGCACTCTACGCACGGTTACCAAGCGTGCTGAGGGAACCTTTGAAAGCCTCCGTTACTCTTTTGGAGGCGACCACCCCAGTCAAACTACCCACCATACACTGTCTCCCTTGCGGGATTAGGCTCCAGATAAACGAAGGGTGGTATTTCAAGGTTGACTCCACCAATACTAGCGTACCAGCTTCATAGTCTCCCACCTATCCTACACATCGTTTACCCAAAGTCAATGTAAAGCTATAGTGAAGGTTCACGGGGTCTTTCCGTCCCACTGCGGGTAAACGGCATCTTCACCGTTACTACAATTTCACCGAGCTCATGGCCGAGACAGTGCCCAGATCGTTACACCATTCGTGCAGGTCGGAACTTACCCGACAAGGAATTTCGCTACCTTAGGACCGTTATAGTTACGGCCGCCGTTTACCGGGGCTTCATTTCAATGCTTCATACCGAAGTACTAACATCTCCACTTAACCTTCCGGCACCGGGCAGGTGTCAGACCCTATACATCGTCTTTCAACTTAGCAGAGTCCTGTGTTTTTGATAAACAGTCGCCTGGGCCTTTTCACTGCGCCCTATATTGCTATAGGGGACCCTTCTCCCGAAGTTACGGGTCTATTTTGCCTAGTTCCTTAGCCATGAATCACTCGTCCACCTTAGGATACTCTCCTCGACTACCTGTGTCGGTTTGCGGTACAGGTTCCTTAAACATAAGTTTAGAAGTTTTTCTTGGAAGTCTGATTAGGTACACTATCCAATTGCCCGAAGGCTCTTGGTACTATCAACTTTCAGCTAGAAAGGTGGATTTACCTGCCTCTCCAATACCTACGGTTTTCAACGTACTATTCCGTCAGTACGCGGTACTTTCACTACTCCGTCTCTCCATCACTGTTTAAGCAAGTATGGGAATATTAACCCATTGTCCATCGACTTCCCCGTTAGGGTACGCCTTAGGTCCTGACTAACCCCCGGATGACTAGCATAGCCGGGGAAACCTTAGTCTTGCGGTGGGAGGGGTTCTCGCCCTCCTTATCGTTACTTATGCCTACATTTTCTTTTCTAACCGCTCCAGCAAACCTCACAGTTCACCTTCAATGCAATTAGAATGCTCCCCTACCACTTGAATAAATTCAAGTTCATAGCTTCGGTAGTGTATTTATGCCCGATTATTATCCATGCCAAATCGCTCGACTAGTGAGCTGTTACGCACTCTTTAAATGAATGGCTGCTTCCAAGCCAACATCCTAGCTGTCTAAGCAATCTGACCGCGTTTTGTCAACTTAACACACATTTGGGGACCTTAGCTGATGATCTGGGTTCTTTCCCTCTCGGACATGGACCTTAGCACCCATGCCCTCACTGCTGAGAAACATATTATAGCATTCGGAGTTTGTCAGGGGTTGGTAGGCGGTGAAGCCCCCTAGCCCAATCAGTAGCTCTACCTCTATAATACTTAACTCAACGCTGCACCTAAATGCATTTCGGGGAGTACGAGCTATTTCCGAGTTTGATTAGCCTTTCACCCCTACCCACAGGTCATCCAAACATTTTTCAACATGTACTGGTTCGGTCCTCCACTGTATGTTACTACAGCTTCAACCTGCCCATGGGTAGATCACACGGTTTCGCGTCTACCCCCACTAACTAGTTCGCCCTATTCAGACTCGCTTTCGCTTCGGCTTCGACTCTTAAAGTCTTAACCTTGCTAGTGAGGAGTAACTCGTAGGCTCATTATGCAAAAGGCACGCCGTCACCTCTAAAGGCTCCGACCGCTTGTAAGCGTATGGTTTCAGGTACTATTTCACCCTCCTATTCGGAGTACTTTTCACCTTTCCCTCACGGTACTTGTTCACTATCGGTCTCTCAGGAGTATTTAGCCTTAACGGATGGTCCCGCTAGATTCATACAGGGTTTCCCGTGCCCCGCACTACTCAGGATACTGTTAGGTATAAAATCGATTTCGTCTACAGGGCTGTCACCTTCTCTGGCCTACTGTTCCAAGTAGTTCTACTATCTATTCTAAGTCCACATTACAGTCCTACAACCCCAGGTTTGCCGAAACAATCCTGGTTTGGGCTAGTCCCCGTTCGCTCGCCGCTACTTAGGGAATCACTATTGTTTTCTTCTCCTACAGGTACTTAGATGTTTCAGTTCCCTGCGTTTGCTCCTATTGCTAGGTGACATGTCTTCAACATGCCGGGTTGCCCCATTCGGATATCTACGGATCACTAGTTATGTGCACCTCCCCGTAGCTTTTCGCAGCTTGTCACGTCCTTCTTCGCCTCTGAGAGCCTAGGCATCCGCCATACGCCCTTATCTTCTTCTCTTCTTCATATAAACGTAGTGTTTATATAAGCTTTACTTACTTTGTTTTCTTCAATTATTGTCCATCATGTCAAAGAACTTCCACTCATACATTATATATGAGCTCCAGTTTATAGTCTCACGACTACTAACCTTCTAGCTAACCAGATAGGAATCGAACCTATTTATAAATACCACCAGGGGTTAATAAAAAAAAATCAGAAGCAAACAAAAAGGAGGGACAGTATCCTATATCTGTAACGAAACAAGAAATAGAGTAGTCTCTAAAAAGGAGGTATTCCAGCCGCACCTTCCGGTACGGCTACCTTGTTACGACTTAGCCCCAGTTACTAGTTTTACCCTAGGCAGCTCCTTGCGGTGACCGACTTCAGGTACCCCCAGCTTCCATGGCTTGACGGGCGGTGTGTACAAGGCCCGGGAACGTATTCACCGCATCATGGCTGATATGCGATTACTAGCGATTCCAGCTTCACGAAGTCGAGTTGCAGACTTCGATCCGAACTGAGATCGGTTTTGGAGATTTGCTCCCCCTCACGGGGTGGCTGCCCTCTGTACCGACCATTGTAGCACGTGTGTAGCCCAAGACGTAAGGGCCGTGATGATTTGACGTCATCCCCACCTTCCTCTCACCTTACGGTGGCAGTTTCTCCAGAGTCCCCGGCATTACCCGCTGGCAACTGAAGATAGGGGTTGCGCTCGTTATGGGACTTAACCCGACACTTCACAGCACGAGCTGACGACAACCATGCAGCACCTTGTAAATTGTCCGAAGAAGGAGGTGTTTCCACCCCTGTCAATCTACATTTAAGCCTTGGTAAGGTTCCTCGCGTATCATCGAATTAAACCACATGCTCCACCGCTTGTGCGGGCCCCCGTCAATTCCTTTGAGTTTCATTCTTGCGAACGTACTCCCCAGGTGGGTCACTTAATGCTTTCGCTCAGCCACAGACCGTGTATCGCCTGCAGCGAGTGACCATCGTTTACGGCGTGGACTACCAGGGTATCTAATCCTGTTCGCTCCCCACGCTTTCGTCCCTCAGCGTCAATGCTAACTTAGTGAGCTGCCTTCGCAATCGGTGTTCTACATCATATCTATGCATTTCACCGCTACATGATGTATTCCGCCCACTTCAAATAGATTCAAGCCTTACAGTTTCAATGGCAGTTCTCCCGTTAAGCGGGAGGCTTTCACCACTGACTTATAAGGCCGCCTACGGACCCTTTAAACCCAATGAATCCGGATAACGCTTGCACCCTCCGTATTACCGCGGCTGCTGGCACGGAGTTAGCCGGTGCTTATTCGTATAGTACATTCAGCCCTCTACACGTAGAGAGGTTTATTCCTATATAAAAGTAGTTTACGACGCAGAACGCCTTCTTCCTACACGCGGCATGGCTGGGTCAGAGTTGCCTCCATTGCCCAATATTCCTCACTGCTGCCTCCCGTAGGAGTCTGGTCCGTGTCTCAGTACCAGTGTGGGGGTTCACCCTCTCAGGCCCCCTAATGATCGTAGCCTTGGTGAGCCATTACCTCACCAACTAGCTAATCATACGCATGCCCATCTTATACCGATAAATCTTTAATCATTAAACCATGTAGCTTTATGATATTATGGGATATTAATCCAAATTTCTCTGGGCTATCTCCCTGTATAAGGTAGGTTGCATACGCGTTACGCACCCGTCCGCCGGTCGCCATCTACTGCAAGCAGTAATGCTGCCCCTCGACTTGCATGTGTTAAGCCTGCCGCTAGCGTTCATCCTGAGCCAGGATCAAACTCTTCGTTGTATAAAAGTGTTTAATACTGACTCCATCTCAAAAAAATTTCGTACAAAAAATATTCTACTATTCCTTATCCTTTTTATTATGCTTCCAATCTTTTCAAAGAACTTATAACTCAGCTTTCACCGAATCTGAAACTCACAAGTAATTACCCGTTTCGTCTCTGTATATCTAAATGTTAATCGAACTTCCCAGTTAAATTAAGATTCTTGTAATATCGTTTTAGAACTGTTCCCGTTAATCGGGGCGGCAAAAGTAATATTATTTTTAATTCAAACAAGAAAATAAAAATATTTTTTTTAACTGCTTTTGCTTAAGAACTATCCGCTTTTCAAACGGTTGGCAAATGTAAAGTTTTTATTAAAGATGAATTGTAGTTTTTGACTACTTTTTTATTGAAAAAATAAAGAAAATGCTCAGCTCCTATTATTCAATAACTTACAATCAGAATTATGGGATCAAACTGTTCTTTTCAGGCTTTACTCCTCTGAATTCTGTTACATAGAACAAGGTATTTCAAACTTATCCGTGATAGTTTATCTTTGAAGCGTGAAAAAGAGATTCAAAAAAATCATTTGTGCCTGCCTATTTGGCGCCATTTGCAGCTTACCTAATTACGTAATAGGTCAACAATTTGAAAACACAGAAGAATCAGAGCCTGTGAACAAGAAGAAACCTGTCAAAGAAAAGTTTCTAAAGAAGGAGAATGTATTTGTTGGCGGTGGGCTTGGTGGTGGATTTGGCAAAGGTGCCGGAATGATTCAAGCCTCTCCTTTAATTGGGTATAATGTTACTGAGAGTTTTCAGACCGCTTTAAAAGTCACCTACACCTATATATATGGAACTGAAGGAATCACTGCTCAACGATATTCTGATCACATAGTTGCAGGTAGTCTGATTAATAGATATGTTGTATGGAAAGGGTTATTCCTGCAAGTGGAGCCTGAAGTAATGAATAGAAAAGATTATTCCTTACAAACTAACACCTTAGGAGTTGACGAATTAATATCGAAACGCATAAACGTATTCAACCTATATATTGGTGGAGGAGCCTATTTAGATTTTACCAGTAACTCTGGTGGGTTTATACTTCTACTCTACAACCTTAACCAAACCGAAAACTCGTTTTACAGAAATCCTCATATTCAAGCGGGGTTTACTGTTGGGTTTTAATCCGAAAGAATAAAAACTGCCGAGAATTTGAAGTTAGAGTTCTTAGAAATAAATTTGTTTAATCGTATTGCCTTTCTCATAGAAATCTTCTTGTCTTTAGAATTAATTGAAAGCAAGCAATAATATGTATTGAGACTTTTGGGAATGCATCTTGAAGAATCTGAGAAGAGCTGCGCAATTTCAAATTCTGTGACATCAAGCTGTTCAATTTTCAAAGCTTCATATCCATAACAACCTGGTTCTTCATCATTAGGAAGGAGCATCATTTTATTAGAATCGAATATTCGTTTATAAAACTGCTGAGACAGCAGATTGCGATATTGTAGAGCAACGGTATTAGTGTCACACCAAATAATGCTGTCGCAATTCGAAGAAGTCACTTTTGATTCAATTTTGGACTTGAATCCATCATTTTGCCCGGACAGTGTGCCTAAAACAAAAAATATCAAGCCTGAAATAATGAATTGCTTCATAAAGTTTAATTTATCGAGCTTCCACCCATTCCTTCGCATTCTTGAACGCTAAAATCGAAGGACTTACATCTTCTTGTTTTTTATCGTTTGGATAATAGCCCCAATTCCAAGCTCAGCTTTCGGTTGGATTTTAATTTTTAACCACCTTACCACTTTGCAATACATGCTGGTCTTTTCCAATAATTTGATAGAAATACATTCCAGATGACAATTCCGAAGCATCTAATTTGTTTTGCCCTTGAATTATACTTTTCTTAAGCATTACTTGCCCAGATGTATTAATGATATTGATTTGACCGTAACCTTCAACGGTGAAGTCAATGGAAAAAAATTCAGATACTGGATTTGGGTAAATTGACATTGTAACAGAAGTGCTCGCGACTTGACCTACTCCTACTTCTTTTTCGACAACACCATTGCTATCTAGAAACAAAACATTGCCGAAGTTCATTCCTGCACCTGAATAATCGTAGGCACTACCTAATAATGCAATTCGACCGTTTTTTGAGGAAAGTATTTGAGTACCGTGATAAAAATAATTTTTCAAAGAATAATTTCTTTTCCATAACAATTTTGCGTTTCTATCAAATTTAGCAACCAAATAAGACGAAGTTATAGGGGTTAATGGTTCATAATATTTTCCGACACCAGTCACTCCAAAAACAAGGAATGAACTATCTGCAAGTAAAGCATAATTATCATAAACTGTAGAAATTAATGAAGTGTCAGAAATAAAATAGAATTCTGAAATTAAAGAATCATCGATGGAGGTTTGTGCCACTCTCATTACTTGTTGTTCTTTAAAATTGGAATTTGGATTTCCAATGTCAATTGTATCAATTTCAAATGTGGATATAGATGTAATTACGTTAGGTTTTATGGAAAACACATTGGTGTAATCATTGCTTGAAGGACGATAAATTACTTGTATATCATTTGCCCAATCTATATAGTGCTTTTCTGAACTATCAGTATCAAAATATTTCAGCACCTTAAAGTTTGAATCTAAAATAGATGCACCATTATTATTTGGCCCTGCCTTTCCACTAATTTCATCCCAAGTTACTAAGAACCTATCGTGCCCTTCTTTTCCAATAGTGGAAGCAAAGTGCTTAGTTAGAACTGTATCGGTCATTAACATTCCCTTTTGCGAGAATTTAAATATTGCTGTACCAGTTGTAGTGTCCCTAGAATCGCCAGCAACTATAACACAAACAATGATGTTACCTGCGTGTGTTTCTAAAATATCAACAGAATATTGAAATGGCCATTTATACGGCAAAAACACAGAATCTTTTACAATGGATAGTTTGTTATCATAAACCAACAGCCTTAATTCGCGTTTATCCCATGTAACTTGCTCTTGTACGACAATAAAGATGTTTTCCTCTGTAACTAGTGCGTTATTCATAATGCAATCACCATTAATACAGGGCATAGTCGTCGAATCTATTAATCTATGATTGGTGTCGTACTTTTGAATAAGTATGCGCTGATGATCAATATCATCAGCGCATATTATCAAATTTTCTTTTCCATCGAACCCCCCTTCTGGATACGATATTGCATTTTTTTGATTAGAAAAATTAAAATAAACGTCTGCATTTTGAGCTTTTAGCTCAAAAATCGTCAGCCCTAAAAGGAATAAAAAGAAAATGAAAGTTTTCAAAAGTTAAGTTTGTTTTAAAAGGTTTTAGTTTGGAGTTGACTTCATTTGACATCTTCCATAAGTTGCATGAGGAACTTGCCAAACCAATGTCACATTTTTATACGCAGTTCTTTTAAAAGCCATCTGAACAACATTTTTATTAGTATTTATACTAAGCCATGAATAAACTGCACTTGACTTTGCACGATGAATTGACTTATCTGCATAGTATTTTATTTGTGTAAAATCTACGCAACCATTTGACAAATTCCATCCGCTAGTAGCTCCTGCAGAATTCTTTGTTAAGACTTCATATGGATAAGTACTAGCCATCTGAGGGTCTCTGTTTAAAACAAAATTAGAATTGCTTTCCATATCATATCCATTAATATCATGAATCCATTTGATTTGACCAATAGCTCCATTACAAACAGGAGCAGTTACCCAAGAATTAATACCTGAACCACCTATTATTCCTCCATAATTATTCGTACTAATCATGCTATTGGCACTATTTAACATAAAATCATTTGCACCATGAGCCTTGTAGGTAGAGCCACAAAATGGGTTAATTTCAGACATATTATCAAATGGCAAGTACCATGAGATATAAGATGAACCGACATACCAATGATCAAAGTTAGTCACTGCACCTGCTTCGGTTAAATTTACAACTGCTACAGTACTATGAGAACAAACAACCCTTGCCGTAACTGTTAATGTTCCGCTAGAGACGGTGTTATCTGCTTCTACGTCAATAAAGAGTATGTTTTGAAACTCAGATGGAAGAGATGAAACATAGTTAGAAATTGCCGTTTCCATGCCATCAAACAGAGTTGAGACATCATTACCAGTGACCGCACTAGTTCCCACATTTACATTAAAGGTAAGTGTTTCACTTTTTGAGTCAGTAAACTCCACGTAATTTGCGTTGCGATAGTTTACACCTGCCTCGACATACCATTCTAATTGATCCACGCTCAAATCTACTAAAGATCCTGCTTCCTTTTCTGCAATAAAATCAGTTACCTCAATTTCAACTTCTTCATCATTCCAATTATCTGGGTCAAAAGTTCCAGAAATTCGCTTTTCATTGTTTATTGAATTCGTTACATCTCCTGATGTTTTACTCGGATTTTGAAGCTCTTCTTTTTTACAAGCATAAAATCCAATTGCAAGGGACAAAAGCCCTATCCCAATTATTTTCTTATTCATAATTAATAAAATTATTTTTTGTCTACTCTAGTTTGGTTTTCGGCTGCCCCATCATGAATATGCAATGTGGAGTGATTAATTCAAAAAGGCTGGACATGTTGTGTCCCTTGTTGGGGCACATTCTGTCCTTTGTTCGTCAGTTTTGCAATGTGTTAATTAGGATGACGTTTAAAATTCTGAAATCCGTCTGATTATTGTAGGTGCCGGAAATTAAAGTAGAGAGATCCTTAAAGGGGTTCAGGATGACAATGCAGGGATCGGAATAGGATTTGGTGTTCTATTTGGCTTATAATTTATCAGCAACCATCTGAATGAGTTGCTGGTTTTGCATTTGAAGTTGTTATTAATAGAAACCTCCAGTGCCTCTTTAGTATGTGTCGAGAACAACAACTACTATTACCTACTTTGCAATCACCAGTTTCTTAAACTTAGTTTCATCCTCACAATACAGTCCAACTAGATATGTTCCTGAGGGAAGGTTGTTAAATTGATGTTCGAAGTAAAAGGGGTTTTCTTTCCAGTGACTGACATCCGATGAGATAATTAGCTGGCCTAACTCATTAAAGATTTTTACCTGGCTCACTTGTTTGTCATTGTTGGAAGCAGAAATTACAAAGTAATCCTGTGCTGGATTTGGGTCAATTCTAAAATCACAAAGCAAAGGCGGAATATTGGGGTTTTTGAGTACAAGAACCGTATCCGATGCAGTATCGCTGCACCCAAATTCATCGTTGGCAATC
>Ga0208414_1003136_pt1 | contig 10220 bp, 9 predicted proteins | sample AntAceMetag02UKE_FD_184770 | JGI IMG/M metagenome (GOLD analysis project Ga0208414, IMG submission 184770) | Saline lake microbial communities from Ace Lake, Antarctica - Antarctic Ace Lake Metagenome 02UKE (SPAdes) (version 2) | ecosystem: Environmental > Aquatic > Non-marine Saline and Alkaline...
ATGTTCACATAACGGGTGGCCATGCGATAAGTATCTTGGTATCCTGTTATCTGTCAATTATATATGTTATTTCAATCAAGGAAATATCCTAAGTCCGACAGGCTGCTAGGAAAATATTTTGCGTTAAAGGTCAATCACCCATCGGATAAACGGCCTGCTGGCTGAAGATTAAGGGGAAATTGCCGAGCTCCAAGAGAACCCCATCGCCCAGCACCATTGTGTCAACGGCCGCTGCGTTGACCCGGGTTCCATTCGAAGAATTCAAGTCGACGACAAAGAAATGTCCCCCCACCCGATCAATTCGAGCGCGGCGGAGGCACATTTCATTGATTTCTCCAGCCGTGGTGAAAGGGCCGCTAATCAGCCCCTTGATTGCATCGACTGAACGAATGGATCGATTCGTCCAGCGCCGAGAAATCATCGCTATCGAACGGTTAATTTAGTTCCGGGTAAATCTCGGTCAGGTCTAGCGAATCGCCCAGCTCTTGTTGGAGCTCCTGTAATTCCGCAAACAACTGTCTCTTGTGCTCCTGCTGTTCGGGCTTGCCGGCCAAATCATGAGCCTCCCATGGATCCTCCGCCCCATCATAGAGACGAGTGACACCTGCGTCAGGATACAGAATCAACTTCCATCCCTCTCGAATCACCGCCCGTTGTTTGCCGAGATAGGAGCCCAGCACCGACGGATAGTTGGTGGAGTCCTGTTCGCCGGAAATCTGCGGCAAAAGGCTAGGATGAAAGACGTGGTCTGGTATCTCGGCTCCCGCCAAATCCAGCGTCGTCGCCATCGTATCCTGCAGGTAGATCGCATGATCGATTCGCTGATCGGCCGGCACGCCGGATCCCCGCGCCATGAACGGCACCCGTAGGCTGTGGTCATACATATTTTGTTTTCCCAGCAACCCGTGATGCCCCACCGCCAATCCATGATCCGCGGTAAAAACGACCCAAGTGTTGTCCGCCCGATCCGAGGCATCCAAAGCATCGAGGATGCGGCCGATTTGAGCATCCAGATGCGTAACGATGGCATAGTATTCGCGGCGGTGGACTTTGATCGCGTGCTCTGTGCGCGGGAACGGAGCCAACTGCTCATCGCCGAGCGTCTTACCCGCCGCCATTTCCTCTTTATACGGATACTCCGGCTGGAACGTGACCGGCAACTCGATGCGTTTTAAGGGGTATCGATCCAAGTAGGCTTGCGGCGACTGGCGAGGATCATGCATCGCGTTAAACGCGATGTACCTGAAGAACGGATCTTCCTGCTTCGCCGCTTCCGCCAATAACTCGATCGCATCATCGGCCGCGACCTCCCTCCCGTGTTTCCCGCCGCGTCAAAACCCATGTAGCGCCGGATCGGCGGGGTCCCACCCATCAAATCCATTTTTGATCGGTCGGTTGTAGCCGCCGATGGTCTGGGGCATACCGCCCGGAGGATGACGCACCTCATCAAACAGTTCATCCAACTTTGCTTTTACGTGCCACTTTCCCGCGAAATACGTGCGATAGCCTGCTGCCTTCATCAATCGGGGCCACGTGTTAGCTGGATTTTGCGCCAGTCTGGGCTCATAATCACCCGCATCAAATAGGCTGAGACCCGTGACCAACATCGTCCGACTGGCGATACCCACCGCCCCATTCCATGCCCCCATGTTTTAGGCATGGGTGAACGTCGTGCCCTGTTTTACCAAGCGATCAAGATTCGGGGTGTCGATATCGACCAAACCAAATTCCTGGACCGCTTCATAGGTCAGATCATCCGCAAATATAAACAGGATATTGGGACGCGAGCCGTGGGCCGGCGTGAAGCCGGTGCCAAAGATCAGCGCGGTCACGAATAGGGATCTCCAATCGCACAAGATGGATCGGGTGGGTATCGATGGGGGCATGGTAGGGGTCCGCCGTTGGGGCTAGCGGTGGAAAAAACCTGCCAGCGAATCTGGTCGAACGCGATGCCGCCAGAGAAAGGAGATTAAACGCTGTCGCCTCCACCTTCGCGAATCAAGCGTGCGCGCGCTGAGGATTTTAGAAACGTCCGCTTGTCTATTGATCCCAGTCAACTCCTCGCTAGAGCTCGACGCGCGACCTCCGATGCGCGACTTCGAAACGACTCCAAATAAGTCCATGCCCCTAATCGCCCTGCTCTGTTTTGCTGTGCTGTCTTCGACCGGACTAAGTGCGACCGGATCCGTCATCGTCCCGCTCTACCCCGAAGGTGCCGTGCCCAACTATCGGGACGTCGGCGAATCCGAGATTCGCGAGCGCGCCAACATTCTACGAATCAGCAAAGTTCAGACGCCCACGCTGGAAGTCTTTTTACCCGATCCCAGTATCGCGACCGGCGATGCCATCATCATCTGCCCCGGTGGGGGCTACGCCATGCTCGCGTATGAACACGAGGGCACCGCCGTAGCCCAGTGGTGGGCAGAGCGCGGCGTGGCTGGCCTCGTGCTCAAATATCGCCTGCCCACTTCCGACGCTCAAATCGAGCCGCGCCTCAGTCCCTTGCTCGACGCCCAACGGGCCCTGCGACTTACCCGTCATCACGCCGCCGATTGGCGCATCAATCCCAACCGCGTCGGCATCATGGGATTCTCCGCCGGTGGACACCTCGCCGCCAGCGCCTCGGTGCACTACGATGCCGGTGATGCGAACGCCACCGACCCGATCAAACAACGCTCCAGTCGTCCTGATTTCTCGATGCTGATTTACCCGGTCATCAGCTTCACCGAGCCGTTTCGTCATAGCGGCTCCCGACGCAATTTGATCGGCAACGATGCGTCCCCCTCGCTGGTCGCGCATTACTCCACCGAGCGGCAGGTCACCGCCGATACGCCCCCCGCCATTCTCATTCACGCTCAGGATGACCGCAGCGTGCCGGTGGAAAACAGTTTCGTCTACGCCGAGGCGCTGCGCCGCCATGATATCCTCAACGAGATTGTCGTGTATCCAGAGGGTGGACACGGATTTGGCCTCCGCTCAGAACCCAACGTAATCCGCGACTGGATTGATCGCTGCGCAGTCTGGCTCACCGCAACCCGCAGCCCATAAACCACCAACTCATCGATGTCATATTTTAGCTCGAAACGCTGACGCTAGATTCGGTCGGCCTGAATCAGGCTTGGTCACTCCGGATGAAATCTGAAAATGGTTTAGATTCTCGATGCTCGCGAGGCGATCAAGACGCCCCCCCTACACGCGCTCCTTGGCTTTGAGCCGCTCGAGGCCGCGTTCGCAACGCGGTGGTTCGCCCCTTTCTTAGCTACCCCGCAACGTTTTGTCTAAGTTAGCCGAATCCGGATCCTCGCAATCCGCGTAAGGTGGTCAAGTCTTCCCATCCTGTGACCTCGGGCAAAGACCTTGGGACTCGGCTTCTGCCGCGGTGGTTCGCCCTCCGGCTAGCGGTGAGGTAGCCCTGCACAAATTCTCGGCTACCGAGGACCACGCCCTCGGTAAAATAGCGCACGCGAGAGCGCAGCACATCGTGGGGCGCGAGTTGTCCTTTGGACTTGAGCACTTTCTCGAAATCCGCGGGATCCAACCTCGCGCCTCGTTGTTTTGGCGCACTCCCCTTGCCGAACAACGTTTGCCGGTAGCTCGCCTGGGCCGATTTCCAATGAGTTTTGGAGCCAAGTATCAAGTGACACAGACCACGGCGCGCAGCTGCGTTACTGCCTACGGCCTCACCGTAACCGCAAAACCGGTAGTCCTTGGGATCGGTGACTAAACCGGCCCTGACCGCGTTGAGGTCAATATAAGCAGCCATGGTCATCATCACCCCCGAACTCCCCTCTACCAACACACTTTTGAAACGCTCGGCCCACAAGGTGCCAAATCGCTGATGCGAACGGTTATACCAAATCGAGAAGCGCTGTTTGACCAGTTTCATGAATTGGGAAACGTCTCCCATCAAAGCCAACTGTTTCCACCGCCAAGCCTCTGCGTCGAGCTCGTCGTTTTTCAATTGGCCTTTGATCACATTTAACTGGGCGGTTTGGTAGCGGGTCGGTTTGGGATACAGCACCTCATAGCGGCGCAGCAGTTCCCGGTCGGTCAATGCGGTCTGGCGAGGCACCCTCAGCAGCACATGGAAGTGATTTGAAAGAATGGCGTAAGTCACAATTTGCACCCCGCAAAAGTCGGCAATTTGCCAGATCTGTTTCCGCAACACCTCCTTCGCGACATCATCCAGCAAGCGCTCACCATTAACGGTGCGGGTGATTACATGATACACCGCCGCGCTCTTTTGAGCATCCACCTTAATCCGAGCCTGCCGCATCCCCCCACTATCCCAACAATCAAACTCCCGTCAACCAAAACTGCAACCTGTCCCTTATTTATAATATTCATCGGCTTTCAGCTTTTCTCTTATGGGAACCTCAGCGATTGGTGACGCTATGCCTGCTCCGCTTTCTGCTCGGATCGAATCTCGGGATGGTCGTCCCTCTCTCCTGATCAATAACGTCCCCTGCGCGCCTCTTATCTACGGCTTGTCGGACTGCCCAGGCGCGCGCCTTTCGTGGGAAGAGGTGCCACAACGCAACATCGCCATGTTCTATGAACGCGGCGTGAAACTCTTTCAGGTCGATGTCTGGCTAAATGAGATGCTCACCAAAGAGGGTTCACTCAATATCTCTCGTGCGCGTCGCCAAATTGACGGGATCACCGCCGTTGCGCCTGAAGCTGCCGTGATGTTACGGATCCACCTTAACCCCACCTCCGAATGGTGCCAGAGCCATCCCGACGAGTGCGTCGGCTACGCAGATACCACGCCTTTCGATCCCCCGCGCCATGGTCTGATGCGGCCGGTGGCGGACGATGCGCAACGTCCGCTACGCGCGAGTTTCTATTCACGTCTTTGGCAGGATTGGGCTCACGCGACTCTACGGGAATTTTGTCAGCAGCTCGCCACCACTCCAGAGGGCGATGCGCTCTTCGGAGTGCAACTGGCCAATGGCGTCTACGGGGAATGGCATCAGTTTGGATTCATTCACCACGACCCCGATACCGGCGTCGCTGCCATGACCGCCTACCGCGCGTGGTTGAAAACCAAATACTCCACCGCAACCGCCTTGGCCGCCGCTTGGCATCAACCCGGGCTGACTTGGGACACCGCCGCCGCCCCGACCTCCGAAGAGCGGGAGGAAGCCCGCATTGGCATCCTGCGCGACCCTCAGACCCAGCGATCGGTTATCGACTATTTCAACTTCCTCCATTCCGAGCTCACTCCGGTGGTCTTGAGCTTCGGGCGCACCGCCAAAGACGCGTGGCCTCGCCCTCTCGTCACGGCGGCTTTTTTTGGCTACTTCTACAGTATCTTTGGACGCCAGGGCGCGGGCGCACAACTCGCGGTCGAAGCGGCGCTCGCTTCCCCGGATCTCGACTGTTGGTGTTCCCCGCAATCCTACGAATCCGCCGCCCGCGACTTCGGTGGTACCGGCAATGCCCGCGGTATCGTCGGTGCGGTCCGACGCGCCGGAAAACTCTGGCTCGATGAGATGGACCACCCGACCCGCAACGGCAACTGCCCGTGGGATGGCGACTTCTCCAGCACCCTCGCCGACGATATTGCCATGCACCGCCGCAACGTGCTGCAACCGGTCACCCGCGGCGGCGGTCAATGGTGGTATGACTTCGGCCCGACGGGGCGCACGCCGCAATTCGAGCGCTACGGCAACGTCGGTTGGTGGGACACACCGGAAATGCTCGCCGAGGTTGCGGCAATGCAACGCATCGTCCAAGCGCGCATGAACACCCCGTTTCTCCGACCCGCCGATGTGTTGCTGGTGCAAGACCCGATGTCATTTTGCCACACGGTCAGTCACCGGCATCCGCCGGCCGAGTTTGGAAAACTCCCGACCAATGCCTCTGATCCGATCACGCCGCTGCTCGTCGACGATGTCCTCCACGCGGTCTATCAAAGCGGCATCGCTTTCGATGAAGCCCTACTCAGCGAACTGGGCGAACTGGACCTCACGCCCTACCGGTTGGTGTTGTTTGCGACCACGCCGGTCATCACTTCCGCTCAACGCGATATCATCCGAAAACGCGTCGCGATTAACGGCCGTCACGTGGCGCTGCTGGGCTACGCTGGCTGGAGCGATAATGAGACCGCCGGTCCCGACGTGGCCGCATCGCTTTCGGGCATCCGCACCACTTTAAGGTCGCTGGCCGAGGTCGCTCACGACCTCACCCTCGCGGGAGTGACTGAGTCCCGCACGTTGGCGCAGCCTTTTGACGTGCCCGCGTTCGAAGTCGACGCAACCGAGGTGATCGGCCGCTGGACCGATGGCACCGTCAGCGCGGCCCGCCGCACCAGCGAGGCGGCGACTTGGTGGACCTTTGCACTGCCTCCGACCTCCCCCGCGTTCATGCGCCAACTCGCGCTCACCGCCGGTTGCCACGCGGTCAATAATCACGCCGAGACCACCTTGATTGGCGACGGATTGATCATTCCCCATACGATTGAGGGCGGGCCCCGACGCTTACAGTGGCCTGGAGGACCGGTGATTGAAGCCGAGTTGCCTCCACGTTCTACGACCGTGTTCGACGGCCTCACCGGCGAACGTCTGTTGGGGTAACCTTGATCAGGGGTAAACGGCTGAACGCTCGCGAGCAGAGAATCGCACGGACGCTCCACTCCCGAGCGGACCGGACGGAACCGGGCCCTCCCCGACGAAACGCGCCGACCTCAATCCCCGTCTTTTGACTATCGCCGCGGAAAAGTATCGCCCAATCCGAACGCCAGCATAACGGACGGTTCATCGTCTATCAGTTCATGCCTGCCCCCACCGGCACGGCCAAAAAAGAGCGCACCGGCCCCATCACCACAGAATACTTTCGCCCCTGACGAGACCACCCATGTTAGGGTTCCGTCTTATTCGTTTAACCCATCACGCCAGTGTCTTCTCCCTCAATCGCACTTCAGCTTTCTCTCACTCCCAATGAACCCGAGAGTCGCATTCCCCGCGAGCTCTATGGGCACTTCGCTGAACACCTTGGTCGCTGTATTTATGACGGGATCTGGGTGGGCGAAGATTCCCAGATCCCCCATACGCGTGGACTGCGCACGGACGTGCTGGAAGCTTTAAAACAGCTCTCCATTCCGGTGCTCCGTTGGCCGGGGGGATGTTTCGCCGATGAGTATCACTGGCAGGACGGGATCGGCCTGCGCGCCGACCGTCGCCCGATGATCAACAACCACTGGGGTGGGGGCCTCGATTCCAACCAATTTGGCACTCACGAATTCATGGATCTGGTGGAGGAGCTCGGGTGCGATGCCTACATCGCCGGCAACGTTGGCAGCGGTTCAGTCCGCGAAATGCAGGAGTGGGTCGAATACCTCACGGCCGACGTCGATTCTCCGCTGGTCCAACAACGTCGCGCCAATGGCCGCGACCAACCGTGGCGGGTCCGTTACTTCGGCGTAGGGAATGAAAATTGGATCTGCGGCGGCAACATGCGGCCTGAATATTACGCCGACGAATACCGCCGCTACCAAACCTACGTCCGCCACTACCAGGCCGATCACCCGATATACCGTATCGCCTGCGGAGCGGCGGAAGATGACTTCCGTTGGACCGAAGTGATGATGGAGCGGGCCGCTGAGCACATGGATGGATTGTCGTTCCACTTTTATACCATCCCCACCAGTGACTGGACCGACAAAGGCGTCGCCACCGGATTCGACGAAAGCCAATGGTTCGCCTGCCTGCAACGCGCCGCTCGGATGGACGATCTGATCGCCCAACACAGCGCCATCATGGACCGCCATGATCCCGCCAAACGCGTCGGCCTGATTGTCGATGAATGGGGCACGTGGTATCACGTCGAGCCCGACACCAATCCCCGATTTCTCTACCAACAGAATACCCTACGCGACGCCATCACGGCGGCCCAACAACTGCACATTTTTCATCGGCACCGCGCCCGCGTGCGCATGGCCAATATCGCCCAGACGGTAAACGTGCTGCAGGCCATGATCCTCACGGAAGGCCCCCGGATGCTGCGCACGCCGACCTATCACGTATTTGAGATGTTCAAGGTGCACCAGGATGCCCTCCATCTCCCGATCAAGCTGTCTCCGATTCCCGAATACACGTTCGACCACGCTGCTTTACCCGCCGTCGACGCATCCGCTTCGATCACCGCAAACGGCACCGTGAACGTATCCTTGATCAATTTCGATCCGCACCACGACCACGCGATCGCGCTGTCGCTGGCCGACGGAGGACTGGCCGGAAAATCATGCTACGGCCGGGTGCTGACGGCCGACGCCATGGATGCCCACAACACGTTCGACGCGCCCGATCGGATCGCCCCCACCGACGCTGTCGCCATCGACGCACCTGCTGACGGTGTGCTGACGTTCACCCTACCCGCGAAGTCCGTCGTGCTGCTCTCTCTCCGCTAAGCCGTATCCGCATTTCATGGACGAAACTACCCTCTCCACCGCTACTTTGGCTGAAAAACAAGTCGCGACCGTACTCACCAAACGCACCGGCACGGCCCTAACCGCCCGTCACGTAATCGCTCCATCTCACCCCCAAACTCGATTACAGCCCCCGTGCCTTGCGGCGGAATTGCGAAGGGGTTTCGCCGACGATTTGGCGGAAAGTTTTGGAGAAATGAAACACGTCACAAAAGCCCAGATCATCCGCCAAGGCCTTGAAGCTGTGGGTGCCTTGATAGATGGCCGCACACGCGTGTTCGATCCGTCGACGCTTTTGAAAATGGCCCGGCGACTCCCCCACTCGCTCGGCAAATTTCTTGCGGAAATTCTCGTAGCTGAGTCCTACTTTTCGAGCCACCGCTTGCGGGCTTAAACTCCGCTCGGCCAAGCGGCCGCCCAACAACCGCTGACTTTCCAACAGCCAAGCTTCATCGGCCACTCCGGCGGATTCCTCATGCGCCGCCAACAGATCGAGCATGACCTGCATGGTGGCTCCGAGCGCTCGCAACGCGGCCGCTGGGGTCGGTGCCGCGTCCTGCGGAAAAGCCTCGTGCAATCGGCGCCGCCAATAGTCCACCGGCTCGGCATGCGTCACCGGGCAGTGCCGATTCATTAACCCCTCCGCCGCCCAACGCTCCCATTGGTCGCCCTCCAATATCAGGTAAATCTGAGTCCACGGGCTGCCCGACTTCGGTCCATAAGCGTGCGCCACCCCCGGCTGGATCCACACCACATCGCCGGAGGTCAGATCCTGCCGCGCACCCAACTCGTCGACATAATACCCATCCACCTCAGCCATATAGACCAGTCCGTAAGATCCCATAACGCGCATCGCGTTGGGCAAAATCCCCGGCACATCTCGCACTTGTCCCGCAGCGGCAATAGTGGTCCCTCCGACCTTGATCGGTCGCGTGAGCCACGGTTCGTCTTTAATTTGGGTTATCTCCGGCATTAGCTACCAAATTCTACAAATTTTCTACCATTTCAACCATGTTCCAGCCTTCGATATCGGTGTAGGTTCTGCTCGCCGACCAAACCTACGCGTCACCGCCTCAATCTACCCTTCCTGCCCTTCCTTCCTTTCCCCTCCCTGCCTTCTGTTATGAGCACACTCGCACCTGCCCTCCCGCAAATCTATTCTTTTGGCCACGCCCTCGATATGGACGACGACAAGATCGGCGTGCTGCGGGATTCATCCGCTGCCGCCGAGGACTTCGCCGAACTGCGTCGTCGTTTCGACGAAGACGGTTACCTCTACATGAAGGGATACCTCGACCGCGATAAAGTGTTGGAAGCCCGGTCGGCGATCACTGATCGTTTGGCTGGCATTGGCGCCCTGCATCCGGACCACCCCACGATCGATGCCATCGCAGCTCCCGATTACAAAAACGGCTTCCGCCCCGAACTCACCGAGGGTAACGAAGAGGTTCAACACCTGCTCTACGGCGACCGCCTCGCGGAGTTTTACCGCAAATTCTACGAGGAAGATGCGCGTCACTACGACTTTACTTGGCTCCGCGCCATGGGGCCCGGCAAGGGCACCAACCCACACTGCGATCTGCCTTACATGGGTCGCGGCACCCATCGTCACATGACCGCGTGGGTGCCTTACGGAGACATCTCTTTTGAGCTCGGCGGCCTGATGGTCCTCGAAGGATCGAGCAAGCGCATGGACCTGTTGGAAAACTACGTCTTCCGCGACGTTGATGCATTTTGCGAAAATAAGCCCAAGGAAGTCGAGCGCGCCAAGGACGGCGGTTGGACCTTCACC
>Ga0208414_1003146_pt1 | contig 10191 bp, 9 predicted proteins | sample AntAceMetag02UKE_FD_184770 | JGI IMG/M metagenome (GOLD analysis project Ga0208414, IMG submission 184770) | Saline lake microbial communities from Ace Lake, Antarctica - Antarctic Ace Lake Metagenome 02UKE (SPAdes) (version 2) | ecosystem: Environmental > Aquatic > Non-marine Saline and Alkaline...
ATATTTGAAGGAATTCCTTTTTTATCCAAATGCTTCATTAATTCATCGCGATCTACTCCATTTAAGATTAGCGTGTACTGATGAAATCCATGATCCGAATAATTTGCAGTTTTTGGAACAGTAAGCTCAGGGCGCTCTGAGAATTCATTGTTATAAAAATTAGCAGCAATATTTCTCTCAGATAGATAGGTGTCTAAATGTTTGAGCTTAATACGAAGAATAGCAGCTTGGATAGAATCAAGCCGGCTGTTTACTCCAATAACGTCATGGTAATATCTTTTGCTTTGACCATGATTTGAAACCATTCTAATCATGGCAGCTAAATCATCATCATTAGTCATAATGGCTCCGCCGTCTCCGTAACAGCCTAAGTTCTTAGAAGGAAAAAATGAAGTAGTTCCTACGGTTCCAATGGTACCTGCTTTTTTTGAAACGCCATCCTTTCCGGTGTAATTAGATCCAATACCTTGAGCAGTATCTTCTATTACTGCAATACCATGTTCGTTAGCAATCTCCATAATTTCATCCATGGGAGCACAGTGTCCATATAAATGGACAGGAACTATTGCCTTTGTTTTAGGTGTAATTGCAGCTTTAAGAGAGTCTGGATTCATACAGAATGTCTCCCGATCTACATCAACAAAAATCGGAGTTAAATTTAACAAGCCAATTACCTCTGCAGTTGCGATATATGTGAAACTTGGAGAAATAACTTCATCACCGGGCTTCAATCCTAGAGCCATTAAGGCTATTTGTAAAGCATCTGTTCCATTAGCTACAGGAATGACATGCTTTACATTCAGGTAATTTTCAAATTCAGCTTGGAACGATTTAACTTCTGGTCCATTAATGAATGCCGTAGATTTTAGAACATTCAATACAGCTGCGTTTACCTCGCTTTCAATTTTTTCGTATTGGGTTTTAAGGTCAACAAGTTGTAAGTTTTTCATTGAAAAATTTTGCGTAAAAATAAAGTTGCGAATATAATTAAATTTGCAGCTGTGAAAGTCTATAAACTCTCGAAAAACTTGATGAATCGACACCTGTTAAAAACGTTATTGAAGCCCATATTTTGTCTGTTGTTTCTGATAATCACAGGGCTAACGTCTCTTGCTCAAAAAAGTATTTCTGATTCAGTAATTAGCGTTTCTCATATTGATTTTATGTATGCTTTGCAAATTCCTTCTGGTGATTTAGCGGATCGTTTTGGTTTTTTTCATGGAATAGGAGGGGGATTCTTTCATAAAGGAAATAATAATTTTGAATACGGTGGAGGAGCAACCTTCTTGTTTGGGACCCAAATAAGAGAACGTACTATAATTGACAATTTATTGACACAAAATAGTACGATACTAGATTCTGATGGAAGAGCGGCTAATTTACTGGTATCGATGAGGGGTTGGCAGTTTCGAGTAAATATTGGAAAAGTTTTTTCACTTAATAAGCCAAATCCTAACTCAGGTATTTTAGTTAGAGCAGGTATTGGATTCATTCAACATAAAATTCGAGTAGAGGATAGGCAAGTAAACACTCCTCAACTAGCATGGCCTTATCAAAAGGGTTATGACAGGTTAACTAATGGTGTAATGTTCACCCAATTTATAGGTTATCAAATTTATAGCAACACTAAGCTTGTTAATTTTTATGCCGGAATAGAGTTTAATGAAGCATTTACGAAAAATCGTAGACCATACAATTTTAGTGAAAAACGACAAGATACTGATACTAGGTTTGATGGTTCTGTCGGGTTTAAATTTGGCTGGATGATCCCAATTTATAAACGCGCTCCAAAGGCGTTCTATTACGAATAAGCTTATCAAAACAATTTACTCAATCATAGTCAAGGCTTATGGACTCGCGGTTCATGTAGTAGCGTTATTTGGTAATAATAAAGCAGAGAATTGGGTGTCTGGAAGGCGAAATTGGTATTCGAATTTAGAGAATAAATTAGCTTCAAATAAAAAACCTATAATTTGGATTCATGCTTCCTCTACGGGAGAATTTGAGCAAGGAAGAACGGTAATAGATGGCTTGAGAAAGGCCAAAGGAGATTACTTTTTCCTATTAACATTTTTCTCTCCAAGTGGCTTCTTGCAGCATAAAGATTATGAGGAAGTTGATGCAGTTCACTATTTACCATTAGACAGTAAATCGAATGCTAATAAGTTTCTGAATGTTGTAAACCCGAAAATTGCCATTTTTATAAAATATGAATTTTGGTATTTCTATTTTAAGGGTCTTGCCAAAAGAGAGACCCCATTGTTTTTAGTTTCAGCTAAGTTGACTAAAAATCATTTGTTCTTTAAATGGTATGGTAAGTCTTATCGAAAAGTATTGCAACTTCCCTCACTGTTTTTTGTGCAAGATGAATCAACAAATACTATGCTTAAGGAATTAGGTGTAGATAATGTAATGGTTACTGGTGACACAAGAATCGATCGGGTTTTAGAAGTTGCGTCTTCAAAAGTGTCTAATAGTATTGTTGAAGAATTTCTTGAAAATGAAAAGGCAATAATTGTTGGAAGCTCGTGGTCTGCAGAAGAAAAAATATTAATTGAATGGCTTAATTTGGGAGTTTATTCTGGTAAAATAATTATTGCTCCGCACGAAATTGATGAGCAACGTATTCAGCGTTTAGTGAATTCTTTAAAGGTTAAGACTGTTCGGTACACTCAAATGGATTTAAATAATATCCAACCAGAAGGACAGGTTTTGATTATAGACTGCATTGGAATATTGAAGGATCTTTATAAATATGGTAGCTGGGCGTTTATTGGCGGAGGGTTTTCAGATGGTATTCATAATATTCTCGAACCTGCTGTATTTGGCGTGCCAGTGATTTTTGGTCCTGAATATAAAAAGTTTAGTGAGGCAGTTGATTTGATCGAACTAGGCGGAGCCGCTAGTATCATCAGTTTTAGTAGCTTCAATAAGCAATCTGAAAAACTAAACGACCCGAAAATTTTAATGAAGCGATCACAGGTCTGTAAATCTTATATTGAACAAAATCAAGGAGCCTCTCTTAAAGTTGTGGATCAGATAAATCAATATTTGTAATATGAAATTTTTGTTGATTTTTATTGGTGGTGGAGTAGGGAGCGTTTTACGGTATGGAATTGCTCATTTGTTTTCTATTAAAACCGCCTTTCATCCTTTATTAGCTACTTTTTCCGTAAATGCTGTTGGATCGCTTTTTCTAGGTGCTTTGTTAGCATATTTTGCTAAGCAAAATGGGCAAAATGAAAACATAGTATTGGCCTTGACAGTTGGTTTATGTGGTGGATTTACTACGTTTTCTACTTTTTCTTTGGAGGTCGTTAACTTGCTTAAGACGGGTGATTTTATTCAAGCTAGTATGTATATTTCTTCGTCTATATTACTGTCCTTGTTTCTTCTTTTTTTAGGCTGGAAATTAATCGCGTAGTATTACAGAATCGTTTAGATGCCTTGCATTAAGTGAAGTTTCATTCCTTCATGCGGTTTATTAAGTCCTAGGTCGTTGCAGAATTGAAGTGCTTCAGGACGCTTTTTGTCAGTGATAAGCTGAATTAAAGGAGTGCCTTTTCTCTACAGGTGTGAATTGCCCATTCGAACATTTTTGCTTATCCCTTTTTCTGTTTGATTTTTTGAATTCTAGCAGCTTCAATTTGTGCTCTAATTCCACCTTAATAAGTTAGATGTTGTATAAAACTCAGTTGTAATGTTCGTGTTATTACTTGTTTTTTTATTTGTTATAACAATTAATCGCTGATTTCTATCTTCATTAATGTTTTCAAATGCATGAAGATATTCGTGCGGCAAATGATTTTTTATGTTTTCCCTAAGTATGGCCTAACTCATCGCTTGCTATTAAGGCAACTACTGAAGATAAATCAGAATCAACTGAATCTCGAAATTTTAGATCTTTAAAAAAACCGTTTAGAAACAAAAAAGGCCTGTCAGTTATGACAAGCCTTTTTAAAAAGTATATATAAAGTATCGCTTAAACGACTTTCACATCTACTGCGTTTAAACCCTTACGACCTTCTTCTACATCGTAGCTTACTTTGTCGCCATCTTTGATTTCGTCTACTAATCCATTTGCGTGTACAAATACATCTTTGCCACCGTCATCTGGGGTAATGAATCCAAATCCTTTAGAATCATTGAAAAATTTTACTGTTCCTTCACTCATAACTTAAATATTAATAAGTTGCAAAGATATGTTTTCCAATCGATTATCAACATTATCAAAAAAATAAGTTGAATTAAAATTTTAAATACATAATATGATTAGGATTTGAGTGGGTATCTGAGATTTTATAATCGTAATTACCTATGATTTCAAATCCATTTTTTTTGTAGAATTTAATTGCTCTATGATTCCCTGTCCATGTATAGAGCCAAATTCCTTCTTGTTCGTTTTTTATTGAAAAATCAATATTGAATTTCAATAGTATCTTCCCGAACCCTTTTCCAAATGCTTCCTCTAAAAAGTAAATTCGGTCTAATTTAGAACTGTTTTGGGAAGGAATATTAGAGTTCTTACAGTTCAGTTCAATGTTAGAAAACCCGAAAAGTGCACTGTTTTGACTAATTAGAAAGTAATTGTTAGTTGGTTTTTTTAATTCCTGAGTAATACTTAAAGGGGTGTAATACATTTTAACGAATGCATTAATATCTTTTTCTGAACCGCTTTTGTTGTGTGACGCAATGAATGATTTTTTACCAATTTCATAAATCTCGTTTGAGTCTGCAATTGTGGCAATTCGAATATTCATCATTAATTATACTTACAATCAAGATTAAAAATAATTTTAAGTAGTTAGATTGGTGAGTTTTTTTGCATAAAAAAAGCCCTTCGCAAGCGAAGGGCTTTAGTACCCGGAGCCGGGATCGAACCGGCACGGCCGCGATGGCCACAGGATTTTAAGTCCTGCGTGTCTACCAATTCCACCACCCGGGCGTGATGAATGTTTTGAAGAACAATTGTTTCGCTTTAAGCAAAACATTCGAGGCTGCCTAAGCAGCCTCTTTTGAGCGAAAGACGGGATTCGAACCCGCGACCCCGACCTTGGCAAGGTCGTGCTCTACCAGCTGAGCTACTTTCGCCTTTCAGTCTGCAAAATTATATAAATTATCAAGTTCTCAAAGGAAATTAGCCTTTCAATAAACTTTTTATTTCATTCAGCTTTAAAAGTGCTTCGACAGGGGTTAATGTATCAATGTCTATATTGATTATTTCTTCCTTTATCTGAGACAAGGTGGGGTCGTCTAGCTGAAAGAAGCTCATTTGTAGGTCTGGTTCAATGGAAACATTTTTTGCTCCCCCAGAGTGGTTTTTTTCGAGACCCACTAGTATTTTATTGGCTTTATTCAAAACTTTCACAGGCATTCCCGCCATTTTCGCAACATGGATACCAAAACTATGTTCACTTCCGCCTGGAATTATTTTTCTTAAGAAAATGATTTTCTTATTGTGTTCTTTGATCGAAACATTGTAATTCTTAATTCGCTTGTGCGACTTGCACATGTCATTCAATTCATGGTAATGGGTGGCAAATAGAGTTTTTGGGTTGCATTTATGTTCGTGTAAAAATTCGGCAATAGCCCAGGCAATAGAAATTCCATCATAGGTACTGGTGCCTCTACCTATTTCATCCAAAATAATCATGCTACGTTCTGTAATGTTATTTAGAATGCTAGCAGTTTCATTCATTTCAACCATAAAAGTAGATTCGCCTTGCGATATATTATCACTAGCGCCAACTCGGGTGAATATTTTGTCTACTAGTCCAATTTCAGCAGCTTTAGCTGGTACAAAACTTCCGATCTGAGCAAGTAGAACGATTAATGCATTTTGCCTTAAATAAGCGGATTTACCAGCCATATTAGGTCCTGTAATCATTAATATTTGTTGACTTTTTCTATCTAAGAAAACATCGTTGGCGATATATTCTTCTCCAATAGGAAGCATTTTTTCAATAACTGGATGTCGTCCATCTTGAATTGCCAAGTCGAAACCATCATTAATTTTCGGTTGAGTATAATGTTCTTTAATTGCGTGATTTGCAAAAGAGAGCAGAGTGTCCAGTTGAGCTATAATTTCGGAATTTTGCTGAATAGCCTTCGTATAACCTGAAACCGCAGCTACTAATTCATGGTACAAGTTAAATTCTAAGATTGCAATTTTTTCTTCTGCACCTAATATTTTGGTTTCGTAGGTTTTTAATTCTTCGGTTATGTAGCGCTCAGAACCAGTTAATGTTTGTTTTCTTACCCATTCGCTTGGTACTTTATCTTTGTGAGTATGCGTTACCTCTAGGAAGTATCCAAAGACGCCATTAAACCCAATTTTTAGACTTGAAATGCCTGTGTTTTCTATTTCACGCTCTTGAATCTTAATTAAATAAGATTTTCCAGATTGCATCAATTCACGTAATTCATCCAGTTCTGCATTCACTCCAGATTTAATTACATTACCTTTTGAAAGCTGAACAGGAGCCTCAGGATGTAGCGTTTGCCCTATCCGTTCCGTGATTTCTTTACAAATATTGAGCTGATCGGCATGCAATTTTAAAGCAGAATGTCCAGAGGAGTTTAGTTGAGTTTTTAATTTGGGAATAAATTCGAGGCCCTTAAATAGATAAAGTAATTCTCTAGGGTTAACTCTCCCAAAAGATACTTTAGAAATAAGCCGTTCTAAATCTCCAAGACTCTTGAACTCACTGGAAAGCCATTCGTTTAACTTGTCATTATTTACTAAATAAGAAACAACTTCTAATCGTTTTTCTATTAGGGTTTTATCTTTTAGGGGTAACGCTAACCACCTTTTTAAAAGCCTTGCTCCCATCGGGGTTATACACTTGTCTATTGTTTCAATAAGCGATTGACCATTTGGAGAACTTGCTTTGAAAAGCTCTAAGTTTCGAATAGTAAATCGGTCAAGCCAAACGTATTTATCAGATTCAATACGACTGATTTTAGAAATGTGTTGAATTTGATGGTGTTCTGTTTCATTCAAATAAGAGAACACTGAACCTGCAGCCGTAATCCCTGCAGACATGTCCTCTATTCCATATCCTTTAAGAGATGCAGTTTTGAAATGTTCTTTTAATCTATTTTCGGCATTACTAAAATCAAAAACCCAGTCTTCTAATTGAAATGTATTAAAATCAGTCCCGAAAGTTTCTTCGAAAGCGCTTTTTTTGTTACGCTGATATAAAACTTCGTTTGGTTCAAAGCTTTGCAATAACTTATCTATGTATGCAAAACTTCCTTCAGCAACTAAAAATTCGCCTGTTGAAATGTCAAGGAAGGAAACTCCTGCTGATTTTTTATCCAGATAAACCGCCGCTAAAAAATTATTAGAATTCTGGTCGTATGTTTTATCATTATAGGAAACCCCAGGAGTGACTAATTCAGTTACTCCGCGTTTTACTATAGTTTTCGTTTGCTTTGGGTCCTCTAACTGATCACAAATTGCAACTCGTTGACCTGCACGCACTAATTTAGGCAAGTAGGTGTCTAAAGAATGGTGAGGGAAGCCTGCAAGCTCGATATGGGATCCACTTCCGTTTTTACGTTTGGTTAAGATAATACCCAATATTTTGGATGCTTTTATTGCATCGGAACCAAAGGTTTCGTAGAAATCGCCAACGCGAAAAAGTAATAAGGCTGTAGGGTGTTTAGCCTTAATTCTATTGTATTGTTTCATGAGCGGAGTTTCGCTCGGTTTGTTGCTTTTTGCCACTTATTTCCTTGTAATTTGGGTCATCTAAGTTACATACACTTACAAAGTAAGAATACCTTTGAAGGTTCATTATTTTGATGAATTATGAACAAGAAACTTAAACTAGAAGAGTTAAATAGAATTAGCGTTTCGGAATTTAAATCTGCTGAAAAATTTCCAGTAGTTGTTGTGCTAGACAATATAAGAAGTGCCTTTAATATTGGTTCTATATTTAGAACGGCAGATGCTCTTGCAATAGAGGGTGTTTATTTATGCGGGATAACGGCAACTCCTCCGCATCGAGAGATATACAAGACTGCTTTGGGGGCTTCTGAATCGGTTGATTGGAAATATTTTCAAAATACTATGGATTCAATTTCTGAATTGAAAAAGAACGGCTTCATAATTATATCATTGGAGCAAGTGGAAGATAGTTTAATGCTCGATAATTTTGTTTCCACTAAAGATTCAAAGTATGCATTGGTAGTCGGAAATGAAGTTGATGGGGTAATGCAGGAGGTTATTGACAGTAGTGATGTATGTATTGAAATTCCTCAGTATGGCACGAAGCACTCTTACAATGTTTCTGTTAGTGCAGGAATTGCATTATGGGATATTATTGGGAAAATAAAAAGGACCTAATAAATTAGACCCTTCCAGAATAATATATAAAGTTTATCTTAATTCTTTGTACATGTCCAACCACTGCGATCGTACATTTCTAAAACATGTTTGTATTGTTTGCCTTTTTGGCAGACATCCTTACTTTCCAATTCTCCTTTTTCAGGATCGTTAAATGTGCAAGTAGAACATTTCTTACATGATGAGAAACTAATAATACTTCCGATGGCAAATAAAAACAATACTTTTTTCATAATCAATTCACTAGTTAAGCAAATATAGTAATATAGGTTTTACATTCACTATTGAAAAAAAAAAAGGCGCTATTTAGCGCCTTTTTTTAGTAAGTGATATAAAATTCTAGTTTGCAAACAATGCAATGAATCCAGCATCCATTCTGTATTTCAAGAATTCTGCATCATTCATAGCTTTTGTTTTTAAGCTTGCATCTTTAGCTATTGCAGATTTTAAATTGTTGTTCATTAAGTCTTTGTTAGCAGTTCTAGCTCCGATAACTGCTTTCAAGTAATATCCTTCAGCAGATTCTTTTGCTTCAGATGCTTCAATTGCTTTAAGAGCACCTTCATTGTCGCCATTTAATACTTTGGCTAGTGCAGAGTTGAAAGTGTTTTCAGAACCAAATTTGCTAACGGCATCAGTGTAATCAGCTTGTTTAACCGCAATAATTCCTTTGTTATAGTTAACTTCTGCACCTGCTCCTGAAGCGGCTCCAAACATTTCTTTGGCACCAGCAACATCTCCGCCAAATAATGCGACAACACCCATATTATTGTTTACAATGGCATTTTTTTCAACTCCAGCAGCGGCATCGAATTCTGCTTTCGCAGCTTTCATGTTATTTTTTAGAACATAGACATATCCAACATTATTATGACCTCTCCAATCGTTTGAATACTGAGATTTAGCTAATTTGTAAATTCTTAATTTTTCTTCTAAATCATTTGACAAGGTAGCGGCATACAATATTTCTTCAATGCTAAGAACTGTAGAATCTGAATTTGTCAACTGAGTAATTTCTTCATCAGTTCTTGACATTTCATCAGCGTTGATAGTAACACTAGATCTTCTTAATTGAGGTAGGATTTTGTCTGCAATTTCAACATAAGTTGCAGCTAAATTTTTGATTTCTTGTTCACGTTTTTCACCATCACTTGACATACTAAGGATTCTAATAATCAATTCTTTGTCTTTCACGTCGGACGCTGTCATTGCTTTTTTGAAACCTTCCCAATCTTCACCTTTACCAGTTTCTGTAATAAAACCATCTGTTTTGGCAGCTTCTACATTACCTTTCTTAAGGATTTTATTGATAGCAGTTCCTGCAGATTTTGCACGATTATTAGCAAGATTATCATTTATGGTTAATTCTCCATCTGGAGAAGCGTATGCATCAATGCTAACTCCTTTGAATACAAATTCGTTTGCAACAGCATTTTCCACAAAAGCTTTTAGCGCCATCATGTCATCTTCAGAAAGTTCTGAAGAACGAACACTTGATTGCTGAATCATATAGTTAATGTCAGCTTTAATTGAACGAGGAATTACTTTTTTGAAGTTATCTGTTCCTAAAATAGGTTTTGCATCGGTCTGAGCCATGGTTGAAGTGGTAATTGTACCATCAGCAATTTTTTTGGTTTCAAACTCTTTTGTTTTGGTTTTATACCCTGCAACAGCAGAAATTGTCATTGTTACATTCGCCATAGTTGGATCATAAGCTATTTTGTCCGTGTAACTTACTGTTCCACCTTTCTCGAAATCAACTTTTTGACCTTCGCCATCAGCTTCTATACCCATCATTTTCAACGCCTTCAATTCTTTTACTACTTCACCATCAGCAT
>Ga0208414_1003148_pt1 | contig 10182 bp, 5 predicted proteins | sample AntAceMetag02UKE_FD_184770 | JGI IMG/M metagenome (GOLD analysis project Ga0208414, IMG submission 184770) | Saline lake microbial communities from Ace Lake, Antarctica - Antarctic Ace Lake Metagenome 02UKE (SPAdes) (version 2) | ecosystem: Environmental > Aquatic > Non-marine Saline and Alkaline...
CGATCGTGAACCGATGGTTTGCCCATGGCGGACCTGAAACAGCATCCTGATAGAACCTTTATTGGCCGTATTCAACAAGGCTTTGATTGGCTAGGGTATGAATACAATGTACTGGGGGTTGTGCGGGGCAGGGCCACGTGGCCTAGTCAATCATCGCCTTAAAATCCAGTGGCTTTTTGAGCAAGCTCGGCGTCAACCTGCACCCCAGAGGGTACAGGTTGAACAGCGGGTGCTGGATTACATAACCCGCTGGCAACGGTAGGAAAAAGCTGGCATCGACCCTGACATTTACATCGAGCCCGCAATCACAAATCAGCAAGTCCCTGTGACGCAAGTAACCCGTCCGGCATGCCGACGAGGTAAACCCCCGCATCGGCCGAGCCAAAGTCACCGAAATCATCCATAGCTTGGAAGTCCGCCGGGGCGGAGGGGATGAAATCGCCTAACCACTGCTCGCCATTTGCAAAGAGCTCCGCATAGTTGCGCACACCATCGCCCGCTGTCCGGACCAGCCGCAACACCCCATCGATCGCCTCTACGCTGGCCGCGTGGTTGGTGACCACCCCCTCGTCGGATACCGCCTGAGATGCGTCGCCCGTGTCCACGGTGCCCCATCCGATGCGCTCTCCCTCATTCGTGTCGTACACGTCGCCCATAAAATGCTCGCTCACAAGGACGCCGTCGGGTCCCTTGACGCCGTCGGCGTCATCGCCGACCAACACCCATGTATCGTCTGCGCCCAGCTGCCCCGACCATCGCCCCCACGTGCCCGGCCCACTATTTGCGTCTGTCAGCAATTCTCCCGAATCACTATTGACCCGCACATATATCGTGTAACTGAGGTCCGCATCAAATGTCCGATTCGAATGGTCTGACGAGACGCCCTGTACCAAATCGAATATAACGACGTTTTCAGGAAGAACAATCACGCTCAGATCTTCGAACTCGCTCGCCGAGAGATCGAAGGTGGTGAACTGGTACACAGCGGAATCCGCCTCGCCCGTGTTGGGATCGGTCTGCGCCGCCTGAAACGCTTGATAGTTGGCAATGTCAGCCTGAACTAGGGGGTCGGACCATTCAGCGAATGTAAAAACCAACCTTAGCGTGTCAATGCCACTTCCGCCTTGATAGACGTCAGTCGCTCCAGCATTTTCGGCCATCGCGTAAACGGCTTCGTCGTTACCGCCGCCGAGAATGGCGAGATCGTCGCCTGCGCTCGAACGGATGATGTCGTTGCCGTCGCCAGTCGTAATAACGTCGTTAAAGCTGCCGGTAGTGATGTCGAAATTTTCAACGCTCGTAAAGGTAGCGACGCCGATTCCAGTAATATTTCCGGCGTATCCGCTGCTTAAATTACCAGTCAGGGCACTGTTGGTTACAGCACCTGTCGCTGCAGAAAAATCCACAATCAGCGTGTCGGTCCCCGGACCAGCTACAATCGTGTCAGTACCACCGGTGATATAAATCTTATCGTCGCCAGGACCTGCGGTGAGATTATCGTTATCTACACCGGAGAAGACCGTGTCATTGCCAGGCCCGGTTGTGACCGTGTTGACACCGTTGCCGGCATAAACCACATCATCACCGGCACCGGTGACGATGACATCGATATCATCACCTGCTGTGACCGTGTCATTTCCCGCTCCGGTGGTGATCGTGTTAAACCCGTTTCCGGCATCAACCACGTTATTACCGTTGCCGGCGGTGATGGTGTCGACACCATCACCTGACGTGATCGTGTCGTCTCCCGCCCCGGTTGTGATCGTATTAGCACCAGCGCCAGCATTGACGGTGTTGCCCCCGGCACCTGCTGTGATGGTATCGACACCGTCACCCGTGGTGATGATGTTGATGCCCGACGTTGAGGTGATGGTGTTTGCACCCCCACCGGCATTTATCGTGTTATTTCCAGATGTGACGGTGATGGTATCGACACCGTCACCCGAGTTAATGATGTTGTTGCCTGATGTTGCGGTGATCGTGTTGGCACCACCGCCAGCATTGATCGTGAAATCTCCAGTCGTGACTACGATAGTATCGGCTGCGTCGGTTCCATTTATTATTGTAGTCATTACTTAGTTTCTCTTAGCAAAAGACGGCACACCGCCGCATGAACCGTGGTGCCGCATCCACGGGTATTGATACCATTATTGGGAAGCTCTATCGTCCACTAACCGCACCCGTTTAACTAATAGCAAGCTATTGATAGACAGAGAGACAAATGAACTCCAAGAGCAGCCCTATTGCTTTTTGTCTTAATTGTTACTCTTTTTTTGTTATTCATGCCGTATGTGGCATGCTGAATTCCCAAATTTATATAGCCCTAAGCTCTCGCAACCACTGAAATAGAATGCATTTTGCATTATCTAGACACGTCAGCGCCGCAAAATTGGTGCAATCCAGCTATTTTACAACATTAATGTGTGATTATCCTACTCATTCTAATATAGGGAGTGTAGGAACCAGTTCACATTTTGGGGCGACAGTTTGGTTGTTTGAGAAGCGTGGTCTGTGGTTGATATCTGAGACATAGATTTGTGTCGATGAAAGGGAAGTCATTCGTTATATTGAGCTCAATCCGATTCGCGGGGTGAGGTGAGCTTGCCTGGCGACTACTCTTAGGCCGGCTAAGGGTGCGATGGCGCTAGAAAACCTAACGCGCTGATTACTCTTGACTCCCGATACCTAGGCCTCACAGCCAGCCGAGAAAGGTCGCCTGGCCAATTACGCCCGTCTCTTTGAGCACGCTATCGAGACCAGCAGCGGTCTAAGTTCGGATAAACAAAGGGAAACAAAGGGGTCGAAACAAACGAAACAAACGAAACAAAGGGGTCGGAGGCATTTAATTTCAGGTATTTAAATGAAATGCCTAAAATTAAATGCCTCCGACCCCTTTGTTTACCCTTTAATTTCTTTAAGGCACATCAGCTTGCTGCGCCTCCCGAACAACCTCTGCGCCATCTGCCTCTAACAAAAAGCCAGAAGACACAAGCTCATTTACGCTGGCGCTTACTGCATTTACATAGGCACTGTGTGTGGGATAAAGCGCTTTAAGTTTTTCAGCGCTAAAAGGTATTTCATGGCCGGCGATGCGGCAGAAAGATTCACCGGTAGAGTTGCCGTTCCAGGTGCTGGTGGGCACATTCACATAGGGTGAACGCAGGCCACCGATAACATTAGCGTGTTCATCAAGCACAGGCTGCCCGTCGACTACTTGAATCAAATCAGCATGTGGCGGAGCAATATCATTTCTTGCCCATTGATCTAGCCACACCAAGGCGGCATTGAATGCCAGCCGGTTTGGAAAGCGGCTGCGTGGCCCTTCATTGCAGGCCAGTGGCGGCACAGCCCGGCCCGCTGTCAAAAGATCCGCAGGCTTTGGGCCCCAGTAAAGTTCATCAGGAGAGGCATGGCCGGAGCCAGCTATTTCATAACGTCTAAATTGATCGTTTGGAGAATCACTGTCCGTTTGTCTGCTGGCAATACCAAACAAATAGTCAGACTGGCTCATGATATGAATAACAGGTACGCCGGAATTTTCAATGGGCCGCCGCGGATCATCCCTGGCTATTCTGGGCGCGCATTGGTTAATTGGCGACGGGCCGCTAGAGACAGCAACCAAATAGCCGTCAAACATTGACTCGCCTCTAGCCTCGCTCACTTGTGGGTGAATGGCGTTGAGATAGGTATAAAGAAAGCTGCCAGTTTGTGAATAACCCCACGCGTAGAGTTTTTGAACCATGCTGGCGGCGGTGTCTGTGGTGGCATCTGCAGTGGCATAGCGAAACGGGTTAGTGCTGTCGGCGCTTCTTAGCCACGTGCCAACCTGCGTGTGAATATCCCATATCAGCCCGTTTTCGGTGGCCTGCGTGGTATCTCTACTAACCTCACAGTTCATTGGGTCGGTGGCCGCCAGCGGGTTGGCCCAAGACAAAGGGGCATAACGCTCAGCATCAAATTGTTTCAGGGTTTCCACTGCAATTGGTTTGGCTGTTATGCCTACCCAGGCATCGCCGCTGCGTAGTATTTGCGTATGAGACATAGCCCAAGCGATATTGAGATCAAAAAGGTTGGACGGGTTAAGCATTTCCACCACCACATTGCCGCTAAAGCGGGCCGCGTCGGCCGGCCGGCGAATCAACAGGCGTGTTGTATAGGGCACATCAGGCGTGCGAACTTCTAATGTGCCGCGCTCTGGCCAATCATAAACATTGGCATTGCCGCTGATAAAAAACTCTTCTTCAATGTAGCCCAGTGCCATCATATCCTGTGGCTGCAAGGTATGATCAGCAGCGCCAAAGGGATGAGACTGAGCAGTAACCGGCACCGGACCGACTACCTGAGGTATGGCCAGCACGTCGTTTGCAGACAGCGACTGAGAATGAAGCGCTAAAGAGTGCAGCGTCAGCGAAAGCATGCCTAATAGACAGATAAAACGCCGCGCAATTGCAGTGATGCCTGACTTGGGTGGTTTGCTTGCAGGTGACTGTAATAATCCCATGTGCTCATCCTCGGGTGATTTATTGTTACTAGTTTCATGGGCTCAGTGCCTAGCGCAGCTTATGTAGCTTCGTAGCGGAAAACAAACTTTTTTTAGGCGCTCTTTACCTCAGGCATAAACCTCAGGCATAAACAGCAGAGGCTACTTAGTTCGCTAGTTCGCTATGTTGATTAGCAAAAATACGCTTGTCTCGGACTGCGCTCTAAACGCCCTTGCCAAAAAGAGGTGGCCTTCATTCAACAAGCGGATACAACCGAGTCATGGAGGCAACCCATGCAGCTGTGATTTAAAGCGCTTAAAATGCAGAAAGTTGGCTTGTTAGCTTACTATTTTGTCGGCGCTCCCAGCCCCTTTTTATCACCTAACCAGTCCCTTATCATCACTTAACCAGTCCCTCCTCATCACTTAAAAAGCCCCCTAGACCACACAGAACAGACTCATTTTTTAGCCTGCGCCTGCGCAAGACTGCTGTTTAGGATTAAAGAGCAACACTGAAAAAAGAGCAAAAAGAGCAAAAAGAGTAAAAAGAGCAGAGTAACCAATAGTTAGCGGCTCTCTCAGCAGAACTCCTCCCTAGAATCTATGCCAAGCAGCCGTCGACTTCATCTAGCAAGTACATGAAACCATGAAGTGGCAACCATGAAACGGCAACCATAAATCGCCAACATCCCATCCACCTTTGAATTAAACGACGTAGGGTCTTAGTAGTAGGCTGTTAACTTACTATTTTATCAGCGTTCCCATTCGCTTCTTTTATCCGCACCCCAAATCGCCTCATAAAAACCGCAATACCCGCCCCCACCAAGACACCAGCGGTATCTGCCAAAATGTCCAACAGAGACGCCTGCCGCGCGGGCAGCCACCAGCCCTGCCACAGCTCAATGCCGACGCCTATTAACAGCAGAGCGGTAAAACCCGCTATCCAGTGTAATCGCGATTTTTGCGCGTAAGGCAGCATCAGCCCCAAGACACCCAGCACCATAAAAGCACCAAAGTGAAGCACTAAATCAAAATAGCTGAACAATTGCGGGACAGGCGTGGGGAGCACCCCTGCAAAAACTACCACCGCCAAAACCAGGACAAAAAGAATACGATTGGTCACTAACAACTACTTGGCCTCAGTTTTTAATTTGGTAAAACAAACAGGTAAGAGAACTAAATTTTAAGTGTAAACGCTAGATTCAAGCTCGTTAACTTACTATTTTATCAGTGTCCCCAGTCAATTGTCCCCAGTCAATTGTCCCCAGTCAATTCGGACTCTTTAATTACTCGGAATTAAATCAACCTTTTCATACAGCACAGTTTCAATTTTTTCTCTGGAATAAAATGCCGGAAAAACTCTGTCGTTAGCCCACAGCTCAAAAAGATTGTCATACAGCGGGCTATCAGGATCTCCAACCTGGCCGGGGGTGTTCATGCCCAGCGTGTTATCCCAGTCTCGGGTATCGATGAATATGCGAAACGACGCTCCTGATGTTTGGTTGTCCCCACTGCCGGTGTTGCCCACGGTAAAACTGCTGCCGCCGCGGGGCAGGGGGCCAACGTTCAAACGTTCTCGAAGCTGCGCATTAACCGCGCTAGACAAAGGATGGCGCAGCAGCACATGCTTATAGTCCAGTTGTCCATACACCCAATCTTCAATATTGTTGCCAAGTTTTTCTCTGAGAGTAGCCACTCCTTGTGTAAGGGTGTCGATTAAGAACTGATCTCTTCCTGCAATAGGGTCGCTGCCAAAATCTCCATCTGGTGCTAGCAGCATATCTATGGTTGTTTTCATGCTAACGGTTAAATACTCGCTGGCGGCGGCGGGCACTTTTAGCGTTTCGATGTTCTCCAGCAGTTGTCGTTCAAACGCGATATAAATGCCTGCCTCGATAGAATCCTTATCCAACACAAAATCCCAGCTCAGCAACATTTGCCTTGCCGTCTCTACCTGCGAATCGTCACTTTTCAGATGCTTGAAGAAGGTCATCAAAGAACGGGCAGGAATAGAAAGATAATCATGTTGCAGCTCGATCATATCGGTCATATTAAATTTGCGCCCGGAACCCAGCACCTCGCTGGCTCTGGCCCAGCGGTAGGGGTCGGTCCAGGTAAAGCCGATGGCATCCATATAGGGGTAGTCAGGAGGCGTGTAATTGCTGTTTGATGTCTCGATGAATCCGGCGGCGGGGTTGTAACCATTGGGCTTGTTTTTGATCTCAAGATAGCCGTCCCATTCGAACCGGCCATCGCCGGGCACCGGCACCATGCCGCTAAAGTTGCGCCGCAGCGGCGCAATACCCACTGCCTGCCAACCGATGTTGCCGTCTCGATCGGCCCAGATCATATTCTCGCCGGGTATATGGCTATAATTTGAGGCCTCGCGAAACTCTTCCCAATTTGTGGCCTGGTCCATCCGCAGGGAAGCCAAATAAGGAGCGCCGCCAATATCCATCCAAGCAGGCCTAACCCCATAGGCTAGATTCTTGTCACTGTCTTCGAAAGACACTGGTCCGTGCCTCGTGTATTTAAGCTCAACGGTTACCGGGGCTGCGCCTTTAACCTGAAAAGTTTCCTCGATAATACGCATATCTTCCCAGCGGCCCTGATATCGGTATTGATTAGCATTGTTGGGATTGGTTTGGTACACCATTAGATCTTCTGCGTCGGTATTAAACACGGTTAGCCCCCAAGCCCCTTGTTCGTTGTGCCCAATTGAGATGCCCGGAATTTCCGGCTCGCCGCCGCCCAGAGCGTTCCAGCCGGGCCCAACCAGATGCACCCAATAGCGCAGCGACGGAACCGCTTGCGCGCGATGAGGATCGTTAATCATCAGAGGCCAGCCATCCTGAGTAAGATCACCGCTGACAACCCAGTTATTACTGCCTATATCTTCGATGGAGCGTTTCTGCAGCTGCGTGTCTTCTTCTAAAAGCGTGGCGGCGAGGCTTTGAAACGAGTCGTCAGTATTTCGGTTTGCAGCAACTGCAAGATCAGAAGGTTGAAAGCGAATGCGGCTTCTGTAGGCGTTGTATAAACCAAGGATGTCATTGCCAAGCAAAGATTCACAATCGATGATTGGGTCCAATTCCAGAATAGGGTCGTGGGGGTGGTAATACTGCAGCTGCCGAACCTTTGCTTCGCCTATCGCACATACCGCCCGACCAGTATCAAGCTCTTCAGCAATGTTGCCCAATAGCCCCTGATGCCGCGAGATAACCACCTCTGGCGTCCAGTGTTTAGGCTGTATACCTAACAGTTTAAAAGGCAGCGAGAGGCTATCCGGGTCTTTTAATGCGATATCGATATAGGCATTAACCCCGTCGACAAAGGCGGTAATAATCTGCGCACCGCGGGGGTGATAATGATTCATCTCGTCGGTCATATCACCGCGAAACTTAAACAGCCGGGTGCCATGATCCCTTGCAATCGCCCGCGGCCCAAGAATCTCGGCTGTTGTGCCGGTTGCCTGCGCCCGCCAAATTTCAAATTGAAACAGCCGATCGCGAGCGGCGCTATAACCCTGGGCAAAAAACAGATCGTGTTCTGTCTGCGCATAAATATGGGAAATGCCCCATTGATCTTTCAAAATCTCAACCGGCTGATCGAGGCCCTCTAGATTGACCGTGGACGCCTTTTGCGCATGCAGCACTGAACTCGAAATAATAAAGGCTAAGCTGATCAATAGTCTGAAGAGATTTAGCATGCACATTTTGGTTGGCCTTTTTTGTGGTGGCTCTTGATTATTAACTTTGGCAGTAAATAAACGGCGTCAGGGTAAAATACATCAGATCAGTGTCCCTGGGGAGCACTCCTGCAAAAACTAACACCGCCAAAACTACCACCGCCAAAACCAAGACAAAAAGAATACGATTGATCACTAACAACTACTTGGCCCCAGTTTTTAATTTGGTTAAACAAACAGATGAAATAACTAAATATTAAGTGTAACCACTAGATGCAGGCTTGTTAACTTACTATTTGATCAGTGTCCCCAGCCAATTCGTGCGACTTTAACCTGTGGGGTAGTGCTGATGTCAGTCCAAGTCACATACACTGAATTACCCACCGCCTCGGTAATCGCAAATCCGCTGCGCCGTGACGCGCTGCTGCTAGCCACTTCTGTATTACTCAAAAGCTCACCCTTCATGTCATAGCGCGACAGCATAATCTTCGCCTCACTCTCTGTGGTGTCCATCCAGCTGACCACAATATTGCCGGACTCCAAAATCACCGTGCCAACACGGCCATTGGTATTGGGGCTTTCGATAACTATTGGCGCAGAGAAGCTAATGCCGCTGTCAGATGACAGCGCAAGTTGAACTTTAGGTGTGTCGTCTTTAGCGCTAAACCAAGCCACGGCAACATTATTGTCCATGGCAGCAACAGACGGGCCATTAACCGGGCAGCCCGCAATCTGCCAATTGTCATTGTGAACAGGCAGCGGCTGTGTCCAAGCGCCATCGATTAAGCGAGTAGTATAAATATCGCGTATCTCATTTTGCGAGCGATCGCGATACACAACAATAGGGCCTTGCTGCGTCATCGCTGAGCTGGTCTGACAGCAATCGCAGACACGGTGGTCAAGATCCCACTCATCAATATTGGCGCCAGACTTATCGAAAATACCAGCCCTTAGAGTCATCGCACCTATCGGCTCTATTTGCTTAGTTTCCCGGCCGTCCAACCAAGTGATTAGTGTAGAGCCATCACCTATGGGCAGCATTGAAACAAAACCGTGCTCGGCACTAACACCATCTGTGTGTATGGTCTGGGCTTCAGTCCAAGCAGACGCGGCACGGGAGAAAAACCGAGCGCGAATATCATAGTCATAAGTACCCTGCGCGCTCATTTGCAGCCAATGCGCCGCCATGCCGCTGGCATCAACCGACAGCGCCGGAAAGTCTGCCCAGTTAATAAACCAATCGCCACCTTGGCTAATCACCTGTGGGGTATCCCAGCCCTCATTGGTAAGTTTAGAGAACGCCAGCGTTGCCTGCTCATCATCCTGACTAACCCAAGACAAATAGACATTGCCAGATTCATCAGCCACAACACGAGATAGGCTGCTATTGCTGGGCGCAGGCGATGGCAGGTGTTCTATCTGGGCTTGGCCAGCCGCAGCAGAAACAACACTCGCGCTCCATACAAACAGCAAAGCAAGCAGAGCGGCATTGGCAGAATCGATCGGTTTAATCATGTCTATGGGTCCCAGCTAGGCACTTGGCTCACGTTACTAGCCTATTGATTAGAGGTGGTACGTTCTAGGTATCAGGTATCAGGTATCAGGTATCAGGTATCAGGTTTTAGGTATCAGGTTCTAACTATTAAGTTTTAGGCCCAGATCTCCAAGCGCCAGTTAATTCTCAATGGATAAGGGCTGCAAGTCAGCAGCAAGTCCCTGCAGTGCCAATGCTTCAAGTATATCCTGCTCGCTTTGCATGCCTATTAATTTTGCCACGACCTCATTAGAGGGTGACAAGAGATAAGTAGTAGGCAGAACATCAGGCGCCCGCAGCCCCAATGATTCGACCTCTCGCTGGCTTAATACAGTAAATTCAATCCCCATCTCATCCGCAATCTCAAGCGTTAACTCCCTCGGGTCCTCATCGAAGTTCACCCCCGCAATCATCACATTGCTGTTAGCCAAGCGCACACTTAGCTTATTGAACATGGGAATCTCTACTCTGCAGGGCGCG
>Ga0208414_1003151_pt1 | contig 10177 bp, 9 predicted proteins | sample AntAceMetag02UKE_FD_184770 | JGI IMG/M metagenome (GOLD analysis project Ga0208414, IMG submission 184770) | Saline lake microbial communities from Ace Lake, Antarctica - Antarctic Ace Lake Metagenome 02UKE (SPAdes) (version 2) | ecosystem: Environmental > Aquatic > Non-marine Saline and Alkaline...
CCATCGTGGTGTGTGTCCTTCGTGAGTGGTTTAGTCGTTACTCACTGACCATCCCACGGTGGCTCCTCACATCGACGATCCGACGCTCGAAAACCGGGAAATTACACCACTTCCCGGGACGCAACCCGGGTCAACAAATTCCTAGGCGTTTCGGACTAGTCTTACGCAATGAACTTTATTGTGGCCTTTCAGCGTTTCCACTTGATGTCCGGTAAGGCACCCGGGTCCATTCTGTCAATGATGGTGCTGGCCTCACGGTCTTCAATTAAGGCAGGGAGGGGGAGGTTCGTTGAGCTTGGGGCCGGAAACGGCGATGCTGCCGCAGTCCTCCTGAATTTGGGCTGGCAAGGTGTCCTTTACGAATTAGATTACGAAGCTGCAAAATCGTTAAGGGTACGGTTTGCAGAACAGATTCTTACCAACAGGTTGGAAGTTATGCACGGAAACTTTCTTGATAACGAGTTGGATAATGAATGTGTCGATTTAGTTTTTAGCTCGATGGTGCTGGAGCACCTTCCTGAGCACGAGGTTAATCATGTCTTGGCCCAGTCTGCAAGAGTTCTGAAGAATCAAGGATATTTCGTCGCTTTTGTTCCCGGTAGTAAACGTCATTGGGGCATTGAAGATTTGGTCGCTGGACATTTCCGTCGTTATTCCAGGAGAGAGCTGAATTCCCTACTTCTTTCTGCGAATCTGCGTGTCAGCTCTATCTTTGGGGTCACCTATCCGATTTCGAATGCGTTATTTGGACTCAGTAATTTCCTTGTCAGGCGCGGTGAATCCCAGAAACTGGCCGAGAACATGAAGATGAGAACGGAATCGTCGGGCCGAAGGGATGTGGCATGGAAGACTTCTTATCCAACTTGGTCAAAATTGTTCCTCAACCCCGTCACCCTGTCGCCCTTTTTTTTGTTTCAACATTGGTTTCGTCATCACGACGATTGCCTCGTTCTCTTCCTCGAGGCTCAAAAGTCCTAGCTTGAGATGAATCGCTTGCAGGGCCGTGATCGAGGACTTATCGTGCTCAGAATTATGTTCTCCTCCTGACCTGCTTGGAGCGCCACGGTATTTCCGGACAGTGGGCCCTCTCAAAATGAGGGTGCTACTGAAAGAGGGATCAGCCGCCCTTTACACGTCGACGTTTCACCCAAGAGTTCAAAGACGAGCGGTTGTATCTCTGCTAGTGGCGCAGTTCTCCGGGTTTCGAGCGCCGGATCGTCGACGTGAAGCGCCACCGTGGGATGGTCAGTGAGAACGGTTGAGCCAAACCTAGGGCCCCGAATTTCCTCCTGGCTCGCATAGGAGTTCTTTTCGTCACAGGAAGAGGCCCCTGGCGCCACCAGCAACCACTTTGTCTCGCTGTTCTCGCACGATGGCACTGTAAGGAGGAGCGTCCTCTGAAACAATGACCCCCGCACCAACGACAGAACTTTCCCCGACTGTCGAACCATTGATGATTGAGGAGTTCACACCCAAAAAGCAAAAGGGTTCGATGCATGAGTGGCCGCCAAGGACTACTCCCGTCGAGATGAACACGTGATCGCCCACTGTGGAGTGGTGCCCCACATGGTTACCCGACCAAATAACAACATCGTCACCGATGCGCGAAAAGGGCTGGATGGTATTTTTCTCGAGAATCATCACATTTCTTCCTATTTTCACATTGTCAGCAACTGACGCTTCAGGACTAACAAAAGAGGCGAGACGAATACCGTGATTTTGGAGAAACAGAAACTTCTCTGCCCGGGCCTTATTCAGCTTGCTGTAACCAATCGCGACGAAAAAATGATCTCCCTCTTTGCGGAGGTCTCGCTCGTAGTCTCCGAAGGAAATTACGCTTTTCCCAGCAAGGGAGGTCGAGGCGGTGACATCGTCATCAACGACAAAAGCTTTAACTGTGAAACCACTGTGCCTAGAAAAATAGTAATCAGCGACTTCAGCAGAGTCTGTAGCTCCAAACACAAATAGTCTCTTCATCATTACCTTTTTAGAGCGGTGAAAGTAAACTCCCATGGGCTGTATAGATGATCTATACCCAGAAGTCGACTCATCGGATTCTCGCTTCCCCGGCACAGATCTGCACTTTTCTGGTAGTGCAATTTGGAATCTTTTTTAGACTCCTGAGAGAAGTCAGATAGAAAATTAATGGCGATGCCTATGCGTGACAGCCCAAAAAGGGCTTCAATTTGCCGATTGACGTAGCTTTGCCAAATTGTTGAGTCGGCATCGAGCTTGACATTGAAAGTTCCAGAAGCAACAACAAAATCCGCCTCAGGTAAAGCTGACAGCCCTCCCACGCGGAAATCGACCTTGTCACTGTCCCCGCACCGTTTCTTTGCCGCGGCAATCATGTCCGGCGAGATGTCTAACCCGAGGTACGAGAACTCGAAGTCTTGAGCGTCAAGATAGTCGACCAAGGCGCCATAACCACAACCGAAATCGATGACGGAAAAATTCCGCTCGCTACGTCGAAAAAGGCCCTCGAAGCTCTTGAACCTGAGTATCTGACTCTTCTCATCCTTCCAATCGGCTCCTTGGGCATTCGGACCGTAGGCTTGGATTTTGTTATCGAAATAACCAGCAATATTTTCTAGGCCTACGTCTTCAGTCGACACGAGATTCGTTCCTCATTTCTAATCCGTAAGGCCTATTCTTAACTTCCACAAAAATAACGGAGAGATAAAAGGCAATGATCCCCAAGCCGAACAATAAAGCACCACCTAGTAGCCAGACGGACACAAGAACTGAGGTCCACCCGGGAAGAACCGGGCCAGTTGCCCAACTGAGAACGAACCACAGACTCATCAAAAGCCCAACGAGGAACGCAATCACACCAAAGACGGAAACCCAACGCAGGGGCTTCGCAGAGAAACCCACAACAGCGGAAACGAAGTGGGAGGCCTTCCATCGAAATGTATAGGTCGAGCGGGAGCTTTTCTGTTTCTCAACCAAACGCGAAACCTGAACAAACCCAGTTATCTTCCATAGGCCAGCTATGAAAAGCTCTTTCTCGCCATGCCCAAGAAGAGCATCTACGTATTCCCGGCTCATAAGCCTCGCTGTAACCAAATTCGGTGTGACGTCCAACCCAGTCAGCCTATTAAGCAATCGAAATGCCATGCGGCCCGCAAAACCGTCAAACTTCCCACGTCTGGCATCACTCTGTCGGCCAAAGACGACATCAGCGTTTTCTTCCTGCAGTGCAATCCAAAATTCCAGAAGCCACTCTGGCCTTTCCTCGAGATCTCCGTCAAGGATAAAAACAAAATCCCCGGTTGACTTCCGCATGCCGGTCATGAGCGCCTGATGCTGGCCATAGTTTCTCGATAGTCGCACGACCTGAAGGTTCGGAGACTCCAATTTCAAAGAGTCAGCAACTATCCCCGAGCCCAGGGGACAACCATCATCCACAAGAATTATTTCAAAATCCGACCCGACAACCTGCTGACTGGAAACCGTTAGCCTACTCACCAGCTCCCTGATAACCTCCGGAGCTTTATAGAGGGGCGCTACGACCGAAAGCTTCACGTACTAGTGCCCCCAATCAGCTCCTGAGCACGGCTTCCAACATTTAAAATCATATCGAGCACAGAAACTTCACCAACATAGTCTCCCCACATTTGTGCATAGGGGGGATAGTTTGAGTAGTCCATCCATTCAACTTCAATACCTCTTGCAGCGAAGAGCGAAGTATCTAAATATGCTGCTGCGGCTGGGCCGGATAAGTAGTGCGTCGCGCCCAGTTCAGCGCAAAGCCCAAGCAAGCGTTCACTCTGACCGCCCGAACCCGGGATATCTGAGGACCTAACAACCGGTGTTTCAATGTTAAGGAACCTTAAAATTCCATCCAGGAAGTGCCGGTTGATATCCACTAGCTTGTCGACTTTAGCCTCGCTGTAAAGAGTCTTGAGCCAATTCTCCTGCTCGGACCAAAAAGGAGCCCTACCGTAAGCGAGGCTGAGAGCTTTCCAGTGTTTTTCTGGCCAAGAATGGTCAGAAACTTGGACGTCAGATATTTTCTGGTGATAGCTACCCTTGGTTTCGACCGGAACTGTTAGCCACTGGAGTCCCTGAGGGGATTTTATTCTATTTCGGTTCCGCCAGTCGCGTCGTGTGTATTGCACCTCGTCGTACACGACGAAAACGTCGACTGACGCGATCATGTCGAAGTAACCCCGCCAGGGAATGTAATTCGACTGGGAAATTGCTACTTTCATTCAACTCACCTTTACCAACTCGAAAAAACCCGACCGCCTGCGAGATTGCAGAATACTATCTTTGTTAGGACAAGTCATCGAGCATCCTCAGAATTGGAAATTTCATACGCATAAGCCCCAATTGACATGCCCACTCCGAAGGCTAAGAGACCGACCAGCTCGCCCTCGTCGAGGTCGTCCCAACAATTAATCAACTGAAAAGGTATTGAACTTCCGACGGTGTTCCCATATTCTCTTGCACGAAAGAGCAGATTTTCGTCCGCATGCAAGAACTTCGCCACCGCTGCCACGACCAGTCTCGAACCCTGATGCACGAACCAGTGAGGGACTTCACGCAGGTCCACCCCAGTTTCACTTGTGAATTCGCCAAAGACGTCTCCGAGATGTGCAACCACAAAACTGAAAACTCGGCCTCCGTCCATTTCAAGTCGACCAGCTTGACCAGGAGTGTCATAAACACCGCGGGTGATTTGAAGCATCTGTCTCGTCGCGCCTGAGGCATACGTCGAGCGATAGAGGCGGGTCCACTTTTTTGGAGAAACAGCGATTTCACCCTGAGGCCTGTGGGAAGAAATGAGAAACGAAGACGAAGCGTCGGAAAAAAGAGGGCCGACTCGCCTGTCATCCGGCGCAATATGGGTTGAGTATTTATCGACGACCAAAAGTAATACGTTTTGCGCTGAATTGTTCTGAACCAGCGCAAACGCAAGGTCAAGCCCGCTTACGAAACCGGTGCATGCCTCATTCATAGTCAATAAAGAACAATCACCCGGAAGCGAAAGGAGGTGGTGGACCTCACTCGCCAAACCTGGGGCGATTGAGAGGTCCGATGACGTTACAACGATAAGAAAATCACAATTCTGTTGCAACCATGTTCTTGCCTCATCGGGGACGCTAGCCACCGCGAACGTCGCCAAGGATTCTTCTCGGGAGTCCCAGAAGACACTCACGAAGCCGATTTTCTCCATCAAGGTGTCAGCTTTGAGGCCACCATCCAAAAATGTGTCATCTAAACGATGCTCTTCGTCCCCAATTTTACTGCCCAACGGGGTGACCCAGATACCCGACATTAAGTCACTGCGCTTTGAGGAGGATTACAAGCTCGTCAAATGAACTGAAGTTCCCCAAATTTGAGGCCATTTCAGCAAACGGCTCCCCAAGCTCATGGAGACGTGCCCGAATCTCAATTTGAACGATAGAGTCAAGCTCCGCTGATTTGACTTCCTCCAATGACCCCACACCGAGCACCTCGGTAACCAAGGTGAAAACGATGTTCCAATGGTGCGATTGTTCCTCGAACATTTTTCCTCTCAGCCACACAACTCTCACTTTAGGCCGAAACCGTTTACGACCAAAAAACCCAATTGGGCACTTATTAATGACAACCTACTCCTCTCTAGGCGCGCGCTCAATCCTCGTTTTCTGGTGCTGGCATCTGATCTCGGCCGCAGCCTTGCGTGCAGTGGCTGGGTTTTCGCGGTTTTGGGACTATCTCCGGGGCCACCCGAGGCGACAAGACATCCCATTGGCAACGATTTCCGCAATAGCCGGAGTGACCTATCTTGCGGACTACCTCGGTAATCGGCAAACTCTCGAACAACCGAGGACGAATCTCGCTCAACGTGTACAATTCGGCCTCGACACAGTTGGCATGGCCCCATTTTTTAGGTCCATATGATGTGACCCCCATTTTTGGACCGGACTCACATTGGTTGCAGCAAGGTCGCATGGATGGTTTCGTCCTCGGTTGGTGTCAGCATGGCCAGCGACGAGTGTTGTCGCTTCAGGCCATGAAGGTGTTCAATATATTCCGCCTTGGCGACGCTCGGCTCGATAGCGGTAGCCCAGGCGGAGTGATGCAGGGTTTGGTGACAGGTTGACCTGACCTACGGTTTGGTTTCCACTCGAGGTAGCTAGTCGATGGCCTTCATGAAAGGCTCACCCCTATGCCCCGCTCCTACCCACCAGAATTTCGTCAGCGCACGATCGCGCTCGTCAGCGAAGGCCGGCAGGTCAAACAGACGGGCCGCTGATCTCGGCATCCACGAGGTCACACTGCATTCTTGGCTACGTCAAGACGACATTGATCACGGACGCCGGCCTGGCGATAGTACCCGGGAAGCTGCTGGACTTCGAGTGTAAAGGGCCACGAGGAACGGCCCACTGGAGGCCACTAGAAATGCCCGCTGACGGCCATGAAAACTGCCCACTCATGGCCAACAGATCTGCCCACCAGGATTCGGCGGCGTTGGCCATGCTCGGCAGTAGTGTCAACTCATTCGGATCACACCCTTCCCGGCGAGGACCTGCGTGAGGCGGATGGAGTCGCCGGAGGTTTGGCAGACGTGAGCGTGGTGAAGGTCAACGGTCGCTGTTGCGAGTGTTTTGGGCATGAGCTCGTCAAAACCGGCGGGGTGCAGATTCGAACTGATTGCGATGGATCGTTTTTCATAGGCGGCGTCCACGAGGGGATAGAGTCCCTCGGCCGCGTCTGTCCCCACGGCGAGTAGCCCTATGTCGTCAATTTATGCCGATGTCTGCATAAATTCAAGAGGTCGGCTATAAACCGTTCGAGCAAGGTGCTGCGAACATGTTCTTCCAACTTGTCTCGAGCAGCTATGAGCATGCGTCGCCGATTCTCAACTCGAATTTGCAGTTTCCGCTTGGGGTGGTGTTTTTGCTGAACAGCCAGCATCTGCGGCCATGATCGACCGTGCCGCTCACGATGCTAAGGTTTTTATCTTGAAAGGAGCGAGTTACCGGTTGAAAGGTAGGGGTCTTGAGGGCCTGACCAGCGTTCGAACACAAATCGAGGGAATCCTTGACTAGAATTCATAAAGCTGTTCGGTACTCGAACGTCGAAAGCATTCACAATTTATGCATCGTCGACAGGATTCAAACGTCAGCTTGTCATTCCTGCTGCCGCTGCCGTTATCTGTATAGGTTCGAGAGGAGAAAATAGTTGTCACTGCTTAGACGCGGGCTCATGGCGCTTCTCGGCTTGGCCAAGAGGACTCCTTTCGGACGACTAGCGTCGATTTTTATTCTTGTGGGTGTTGCCCTAATCATTTACTGGGTCCTTGTCGATTTCGTGCTCTCTTCCAGCCGGGGTTTTGAGCTGACCGATGAAGCACTGTATTTGTTGGCCGCCCGCGAAATAGGAAGTACCGCACAGTGGGGCTTTCCGTGGGGGTGGCATACGGCGCCACTGTATGCGTTGGTCGGAGGCGACGTAAGTTCTTTTCGAACGATTGGAGGAGTAATTCTGAGTCTGTCAGGGGGTGCACTCGGTGCCGCTGCCTTCCTTGCTCTAAATAGGAACCTTCCTCTTCGAACTTTTTTTCAGCAAAAACAATGGGCGACCGGTTTGGCAGTTTTTACCCTGGCGGGCTGGGCTACTTCTTTCTTGTACTACTCGCACCTCAATCGCGCCCCGAGCTATAACTGGGTCGTTTTAGAGGGACTAATTTTGGCAGGAATCGGCGGTTTGCTGATCATTCGCAACACCTCAGGCGGCCGACGGTCAGCTGCGGGGCTCTACAGATTGGCCGGTATAGCTTTGGTCGCTTTTGGGCTCATTTATTCTTCGCCGGGCAAGCCGACAACTCCCGTTTTCTTTCTCATAATTCTCTTTCTTAGCTGGTTGGCATCCTCCGGAGTGCGAACGGCCACGGTGCTGTTTCTCCAGGTCGCTCTGGCAGCAATTGGTGTGATGGCGGTTTTCGTAGCGTTCGGCGTCTGGCCAGTAAATTTCCTCCAAAGTTTCTTAGACCCAATCCAAGGACCTTCTTTGACGGGGGCTGGATTGTCGGAGGCGGTACAGGATCTAGTGAGCCTCCCGGTCTCAGTATTAAGAATACTAATCGATTTGGGGCCGGGCATCTTCGCTGCGTTAGCGTTAGCGCTCCTAGCTTGGGTCCTTAGTTTCGTCCTTGCTAGGTGGAAACTCCCATTGAGGGTTTTGGCGACCGGCGTTGGTCTAATAGTCCCTCTGTGGCTTTTTGTTTTGCAGCCACTGATTGACTCAGAGTTAGGGGCCGGCAGCTTTGTTGCACCACGGTTAACGGTCACTCTGCTAATCATCATGATGGTCGGAGTCTTCTACTCGTTGACGTTGTTCTTTGAAAAAGACCAGAAAGAGTTCGTTGGCCGAGAGCGGCTGTCACTTGCGATTGCCCTCATACTGATCTCCATGCCCCTAATTTTTGGTTTTGGGAGCGGTAACGGGGTTCTACGGCACTCTGATGCAGCGGGTATTGGGTTTGCTCTCGCCTCTCTCGCCCTCCTGTATTCCTCGGCCGATAGCGGTAGGTGGCTGACCGCTATGAGAGGATCTGTGGCGGCGCTGGTATTTGTTCTGTCGATTGTGACGTTGTCCGATGGTCACCGGGCGCCGTATCGGCTTCAACCGATGAATATGCAGACTCAGTGGGTTGAGCTTAATGACTCAGGTCGTTCCCGGTTGATGGTGGACTCTGCCACTAGGGAAAAAATTGTCAACTTACTCTCCGTAACGGAGGCAGCGGGGTTCACTCCGGGAACACCAGTAATTGGGCTCAGGCTGACGACTCGTTGGTTCTCAGCCGAGACTTATGCTTTGGGTGCAGGCGCCCCCCAGAGCTTGATGCCCACTTTATGGGGCTACCCTGGCTCCCTAGATTTGGCGATAGACAACCTGAAAAGCGACTCATCTGACTTTGAGTGGAACCGGGCATGGGTTTTGGTTGGAGACCAAGAGGGGCTGGATGAATCAGACATGAAGAATCTCAGCTCGTACCTTGAGCACCTTGAACGCAAGAGCGGTCTGACTTTCCCTGGTGACTATGCACTGATTGGCCAGGCCGCTGGTATGGATATTTATCGCCCAGCTGTGACACCGTAGTATGGCAAAGGGTAAGGTTTTATATTTTTGGGCCAAGAAGTCAGCCAACGTGGGTGTCAGAACATTAGACAGGAGAGCAATGTGCCATCAGATCTAGACGAGCGGAATTCTTACCTTTACGCAGGGCTCTCTAGTTCAAAGATGTATTCATCGTTTCAAAAATTTCTTACGCGCAGAAACATTTGGGCCGATCTCAAGAAAGAGCTTATGGAGAGCTCAGGTAACGAGAATAGGATTCTCGACATTGGGTGCGGACCAGGGGGGTTGCTCATGCACTCGGATTTGGATATAAAAGAATCATTCTTCACAGGGATTGACCCCTCCGAAGAATACATTACCTCTGCCGCGCAACTCTTCCCAGAGGCAACCTTCCATCTTGGAACAGTGCGCCAAGTTAACCTCCAGCCCGAATCTTTTGATTTCGTCGTCCCCTCTGGGGTTCTCCACCATATGGACGATGCGATGGCCCAAGAGACACTGAAATTTGCCTTCAGCGCCCTCAAGCCACGGGGAACAGTCATAACTGTCGATCCCGTTATTTTGCCCAGGCAAAATCCTGTAGCCCGAATTCTCGCACTTCTTGACAGAGGGAAGTATGTCCGAACCCCTCAGGCTATGGCAAAATTATGGCAGTCCTCATGGAGCACCGGCAATATTGGTTTCGATATAAAATCAGGTTATCTACCCCTTCCTTACAACCACATCGTAGGAGTTGGAGCAAAGAGCTAACAAGCAGTTCAGACCAAGTCTCCGAAGAAAAAAGTGAATTGCTCACTCCGTGAGGCCACTCGCTCACATGCTGTGCATTTCGAACCCCGGGGGGAACACCACTTAAGTTTGGTTCCCCCCGGGTTGGCGCCATGATTTCGCGAAATCCCCTTCATCTCTAGATTCGTCGTGGTGAAAAAACCGGTCACGTCCCGCTGAGTGGTGTAATTTTCCGTCACCGTGTGGGTCAGTTGTTTTAGTTTAGGCGGCGCTGAGTTGGGGCAGTGTGTTTACCTCCTCGAGTGTGTCGACGGCGGTGTTCATGATCCTCAGTTCGAGCATGGATGCTTCGGAGAAGTAGCGGCGGTCA
>Ga0208414_1003156_pt1 | contig 10171 bp, 13 predicted proteins | sample AntAceMetag02UKE_FD_184770 | JGI IMG/M metagenome (GOLD analysis project Ga0208414, IMG submission 184770) | Saline lake microbial communities from Ace Lake, Antarctica - Antarctic Ace Lake Metagenome 02UKE (SPAdes) (version 2) | ecosystem: Environmental > Aquatic > Non-marine Saline and...
GCCCGATCCGCACGCCACTGTCGCCGCATCCCTTCGAGCGCATCACTCGTCTTTTTACTCCAGTCTGCCGTCGCCATCCTTGAACACCTCCGAGGTCAGGGTGTTGCGACGACCAGTTGAATCCACCTTGGACTCCATGATCGGCATGAACGATTCCGCCGGGCGCTGGTGTGCGCGCCCTAATAGCCATGTCAAGGGCGTTCACGACGAGGGTTGAGTCCTGCTTGGAATCGATTGCCCATCCGACGATCTTTCGGCTGCACGCGTCAAGGACTGCCGCGCAAAACCCTTTCCTTCCGTTGTGGGATGTTCCGTAATATCGGTGACCCAAAGTTCGTTCACGTTGAGGCGATGGTACTTCCGGTTGACGAGATCATCGGCAGTAGCCACGCCCTTCAGACGTTTCGCACGCGTAGGACCGGGAAGACCAACGATTCCTGCTTTCGTCATCAGCACCGAGACCAGGCGGCTTGAGCATGGGATATCCATGCCGATCGTGAGTTCGGCATGGATACGCCGGTATCCGTAGGTGCCACGGGAGGCGATATGGATCTCCCGGATGAGGCCGGTGAGCCAAAGTCTGCGGAGCTGTGTCGAGCTGGTCGGGCGTTTTCGATACCGGTAGTAGCCCTGTCTGGATACTCCAAGAAGCCGGCAGCACACCTGAACTGGTGCCCCAGCGTCGACAAGTCGATTGATCACCGGGTGCGCCCTTTTGGGTCGACGCCTTCCTCGTCTTCGAGCCATTTCGAGGCTCGTTTCAGGATCGAGAGTTCTTGTTCGAGTTGCCGAATCTGATGTCGTGCCGCTCGAAGTTGAGCCGCTTCCTGGGTGCTATCGCCGGGCCGGTGTCCGTGATTGATGTCGTCTTGGCGCAGCCAGGAATGCAGTGTGACCTCGTGGATGCCGAGGTCAGTGGCGGTCTGTTTGACCTGTCGGCCTTCGCGGACGAGCGCGATTGCGCGTTGACGAAATTGTGGCGGGTAGGGGCGGGGCAAAGGGGTGAGCCTTTCATGAAGGCCATCGACTAGCTACCTCGAGTGGAAACCACACCGTAGGGCAGGTCACAGTGTCAACCAGTTTTACTCCTTCAACCATGCCAAAGGCATCATCGGGTTCTGGAAGGAGGATTACAAACCGACCCGGCCGCGTTCATCGCCAGAATTCTAGTTCGAAGTGCAACACGTCAGGTGATTTCTCCCTTCGAGCACAGTTCTTGAAATACTTCCGCCGGTGTCAACCACCCCAACACTTTCCGGGGCCGGTTGTTTATCTCTGTGATGTATTCGTCGAGTTCTTCCTGGGTGACATCATCGAAGCTGATCCCTTTGGGTAGGTAGCGTCGGATGGGGCCGTTGAAGTGTTCGTTCGTTCCCCGCTGGAAGGACGAATACGGGTCACAAAAATATGTGGGGACCCCCATGGTGTCGGCGAGTTTGTGAAGAAACGCGAACTCGCTGCCATTATCCGCGGTCACAGAGGCGACTGCGTGGGCAGGCAGGAAGGAAAACATTCGATACTGCGCACGCCAGGCTGTCTCCGCAGTGATTGCGGGGATTTTTGCAGCAAACACCAACCTGGATTGGCGTTCCACACTGGTGTGTATTCCACCAGAGTGCCCACGGCCAACGATGCTGTCGGATTCTCAATGCCCAAACGTGGTCCGGGACTCGACGTCCCACGGGCAGTCATGAATCGACACACGCCATCTGATGCGGTCCGTTTGGACTCTCCTTCCGGCCCGTTTCCGGCGTTTCTTATGGCCTCTGGACAAGTATTGCCACAGTTGTCGCTCCTTCCTGCCGGGCCCATAAATCCACGCATAGAGGGTTTCCGGGCTGACCCGCATCCGCGGGTCGTCCGGGAAATCGTGGGGCAACCGGGCACCGATTTCTTCTGGTGTCCACCCATTACGCAACCGGGTGGACACGTGATCCACAAGCTGATCGTGTTTCATTCGAGAGTGTTGAATAAACCCTGCTGATGAGACAACGTTTTCCGTTTAGTCGCGTGGTGTTGGGCTTGCCAGGCAAGATAGATTTGCCCGCGAGGCGTCCTGGTGTCGAGTTTGTTGCGCAAATATGGTCGCAGGTTCGCATGGACTCCCATGGGCTCGCTCAGGCGACCAGAACCTGCGCCTAACCTCCCGTGAAATCGTGGACCGGTGACAGCCCACTCTCTGGGCAATCATGGTTTGGGAGTGGCCCGAATCGAGAATTTGCTCAATCTCGATTCAGTCTTGGATAGCTAAATGCCGATAACGAGTCAACAAGGAAGCGCAACCCCTCCTCAGGTGGGCGTGTGGATAACAATCACCTTAGAAGTTGCTGCGCTTCCGTTTAGAATTCGGGCCGCCTAAAAAATTCCCCGAGCAGTTGTACTATTAGGACGTGGATCCGACTAGGCCGAAGCTTATAAACCTGACCACAATCGGCCACCCTTCAGGAACCATCACCGTTGCTGAGGAAGGAACTCACAGTCCCTTTGCTTTTCGCAGAGCCTACTTTCTGCATGGATTGAAGCCGGGTTCACAACGAGGGGCCCACGGGCACCGGAAATTACGGCAGCTCATGACTGCGGTAAGTGGAAGTTTCCGTGTTCAGCTATCCAGCTCTTTCGGGGAAGAGATCTACGAGCTAGAGGATCCGAATCAGGGGCTTTTGATTGCCCCGGTGACATGGCGCGGCCTAGACCGGTTCAGTCCCGGGGCGATCTGTCTTGTTTTAGCTTCCGACCCCTCCGAAGAGGCTGAGTACATAAGAGATTACGACGAGTTTGTGAGTCTGAGTGATCCCCAGGGATGAGAGATGGACGGTCTTCACGAAGAAGGAGCAGGACGGGCAGATGACGGTCGACATTAGGGTGCCCTTTTTAGATTTGGCCCCCCCGCACCAAGAGATTCGTTCTGAGCTACTCGAAGCCATGACTCGCGTTCTCGACAGCAATCGCTTCGTACTCGGCCACGAGGTTGAGATTTTTGAGTTCACATGGGCTAAGTATTGTGACGTTGCCCACGCGGTTGGGGTAGGAAACGGCCTGGATGCTCTGCATCTCATCCTTCGGGCCATCGGAGTAGGCCCCGGGGACGAAGTGATTGTCCCAGCCAACACCTTTATTGCTACATGGCTCGCTGTCACGATGTGTGGGGCAACACCTGTGTCGGTTGAGCCCGACCCTGAAACGTTCAACATTGATCCAGCACTCATTCGGGACGCTGTTACCTTGCGGACAAAGGCGATAATCGCTGTTCATCTTTACGGTCAACCAGCCGACCTGGACGAGCTAATGGCACTATCCACAGAACTAGGTATTTCGTTGGTGGAGGATGCAGCACAAGCGCATGGCGCTCTCTACAGGGGCAAGCGGATTGGTGGGCATGGGGTAGCGGCAGCATGGAGTTTTTACCCCGGCAAGAACCTGGGCGCCCTCGGGGACGGAGGAGCAGTAACAACTAACAATCCGGGACTGGCAGAAAAGGTACGACTTCTGCGCAACTATGGTTCAGCGGCTAAATACGAACACTCAGTTCAAGGAATAAACTCACGCCTCGATGAACTTCAGGCCGCAGTTCTTTCAGAGAAGCTGAGGGTGTTAGACGAGTGGAATGGAAGAAGAGCATCAATCGCTGAAGCTTACACGGCCGCATTAGAGCCTCTTATAGGCAAGGGGGAGGGGTCAAGCGGGGGCCGGTTACTGTCCCTGCCGGCGGTGCCGAGTTGGGCAAAGCCGGTGTGGCACCTTTATGTGATTCGCGTGGAGCAGCGGGATGATTTCGTTTCCTATCTATCGGCTCAGGGAATTGAAACTTCCATCCACTACCCGATTCCACCCGCATCGCAAGATGCTTATAAAGAGTTGGCGCATGGGGTGAAGAGTGGTTTTTCTGTCCGGACCGCTGGTGAATTAGTGAGCTTGCCAACCGGCCCCCACCTCAACCAACAGCAGGTGGCTTTAGTTATTGCAGCTTGCAAAAACTTTTTCGGAGGACATAGTGCTTCCGAGTAAGTGCGGAGTAAAGAGTCCAAAGTCAGCCTCTGAGGCATCGCACCACGCCGACAACAAGCCTGTGTTGAAGACCGCTACTCACAAAAAGCAGGAGGAAGAAAACTCAAGGCTTACAGCTTTTAATAAGGAACATAGCCCGGCCACACTGCTTTGCCGCTAACATTTTTTGAACCGAGAGAGGCGCGAAGTTTGTGGGAGAGCTTTCCCCATTACCCCGGTTGAGAAAGGCAGCGAATTGGGCCACAACGACGTTTGGTCGAAAGAACATGCGGCGAAGGCGATTGGGGTGGTTCGTCAGTTTGGTCTTGAGAAAAAAACCTGCCCTCGCGAAAATCAATTGGATTGAATAGCTTCAGGCGGATTCTGTCTCCTTTTATCCGTTGGGCGAGGGCGAGGTTGCTCCACTCTCACGGCAAAATCATTCTGCCCCAGAATCGGTGCAAATTGAGTCCAATCCGATGAGGATTCTTCGCGCCCGTTCGATTGTCTTTGACCCTAACCAAGAGGTTTTCCTCCAAGGAAGGCGTGCTTTCAGACAGCGACGTCGCTCGGCGCTCCGGTGGGAACTGGTAAACGAGAGATTCTCCGTTCTTGATTCCGAGCCGGTGCATGGTTATCGGTGGATTGCCGTTGTTGGCTGGACTACCATCTCAAAGGTCGAAAACCTTCGAGTCTGGGATCATAATTAACGGCAAATTTCCCTCCAAATGCGACCATTGGATGGTAAACATTCTCCCCAAGGGTTTTTAATAGAAAAAGAGGGAACCGTCCCCAGAGACGTTCCCGTCCTAGTTTCAGTCTATATAAAAGAAAAGCTGGCAGAGGAAGCGTTGCGGTTAGTAGTCGTCGGGCGGAGAGAAATTATTTTCATTGCTGATGAACCCCATCAGGTGCTGGATGCTTACGTGGTCGAGACCGCGGTGCCGGAAATAGCGCTATTTTCGGGGAACAAAGACCCTAGTCTGGACAGTGTAGGGGGGCTTTAATTTCTCATTCTTGAGGCTGTACCGGCGGTTTTTCTTGACGCACAAGAGAAAGCTTCTCTCGGGGCAGATTTTTCTCCACCGAGGGTCTACCTGAGGCGCTCAAAGAGCGTTCGTCCTTTTAACGAGGATGAAGTCCGCGTTGTTCTTGAAAAGCACGGTTTTGTTTCTGTCAAAACCGAAGACCATTCCTTCTTGGAGTAGGTTAAAATTTTTGCTGGGGCAAAAATCGTAGTGAGCATCACAGGAGCCCAATGGACAGGGCCATGTTCGCCAGCGGGGCCAGATGCTTAATCATGGCGCCAGATTTTGCTTCAGGGAGTTCGGTGTTTAGTAAGCTCCTGCACCTCGGGAACGGTGTTTTATTTCAGGCTTTAATGGACGTAACGGAATATACCTGGAAGGACTACCACCATTTGAGAACCCCCGGTTTCTTGGACATCACGGAGCTAGGCAGCGCGCTTGTTTCGTTAGAGTCCCTCTCAAGGGCATTCCCCGGCGACTAGTATCCGGGGAGTTTTTGGGGGCGACTGAAGCCCCCTGGGTTTTATGGAGACCCCAGAGTTGTGTTTTCCGCCAATGCTTTTGCCTGACGGTGTTCAGCATAGAACGTCTCTTCGAACTCTGCCGGTGGGACGTCTCCGATGAAACCATGGAGGAGATTCTGGTTGTGCCAGTGGACCCAGCTGAGGGTTGCTAGCTCCAGCTCTTCAACGCTTTTCCAGGGCCCAGGGGAAACCATTGAGCAACTCGAGCTGGAGACCGTGACCTGGGTGCGGTGGCACAACAATCCAGCGCCTAGACAGATACCTCGAAGATGTTCCGCCGGCAGAGGGTGAAACAACGTTCTACGAGGGGACCAACACGCCGAAAGGGTCGGCCGAAATTACATAACCAGAATCTTTACTAAACCCAGGACGATTCAGCGACCTTCCAAAGGAAGAAATCTTAAGGTGAACCACTGTCGGCGCTCAAAGAGTCTGCGTCGCGTGGCGAAAATGCTGCATGGTGCGCAATCTCATTTTCGAGATAAGACACTTGGTGGAGGAGTAAATCACGCAGGCTGAGCGGTGAGTCTTCGGAGAGCGTGGCAAGAGAAAATTTCACACTCGCCTCAAAACCAATCAGGTTCGCCCAACCGAATTCGGCCATGATTTTGTTGGACTCGAGAGCAAGATAGGAGTCCTCTTTGAGAAAGGAGCTCTCATCGTGTTCGTATAACAGCGGATTAGCAAGGAGCCTTTTCGATTCCTCCATTAGATCGCTGACGGTGTGCTGAACTGTTCGGTCCGGGCCAACATTCCACGCTCCAAAATAACTTGTGCGGGATGTCACTCCGGACAAAATATGAAGATATGCATTTAAGCAATCCAAGACATGCTGCCAGGGCCGAACAGCATCGGGGTACCGCAGTGCGAGCGTGTGCCCAGACTCATACGCGCGAATGATGTCAGGAATCAGTCGCTCTTTCGAGGAGTCGCCAGCTCCAATAACGTTGCCGGCTCGCGCAATGGCCCCAGGCTTGGAGCGTCCGTTGCTGAGCCATTCTTGAGCAAGAATGTCTGCCATCGCCTTTGAGGAACTATAGGGGTCTTTGCCGCCAAGTGGGTCAGATTCGACATAAGGTGTCGAGCGGCCATCGTTTCGATAGACCTTGTCTGTCGTAATGATGAGTTGTGCTTTAACCGAATCTGTCTGGTCAGAGGCCTCCAGCACATGCATCGTGCCGTTGACATTGGTCTCATAGGTTTCCACGGGCTTACGGTACCCCTCGCGAACAAGTGCTTGAGCAGCTAAATGAATAACGTAGTCGGGGGCGACTTGCTGGAAAGCCTCGACGGTAGCGTCCCTGTTCCTGATGTCAACCCTGAGGTCGTGAACCATGTCGGAGGCGATACCCGCCCTGCTAAAAAGGCTGTCCGCCGGCGGTTCAAGTGCTATCCCCGATACCTCGTGCCCCCGGGACTTAAGGAGAAGGGTTAGCCACGAGCCTTTGAAGCCCGTGTGTCCGGTGATTAGATAATGGGCCATCTCTATCACCGCTCCCGCACGAACCCTGCGGCAACGGTGATGACCTCATCACCGGGCTGGAGTGCACGCTTGCCTAACTTAGGGCTTGTGAGCGCACTGAGCGCCACGAGATTTGCGCTCGAGCCGCTGTTGACAAATACAGAGTTTCTAACTCCGACATACTTCGCAAGGCGACGTTGGAACTCTTCGTGAAATCGGCCTGAAGTGAACCACCCATCGAGGCACGAGTCGACCAAATGCACGTAGTCAGCTGCGTCCAGAACTTTGCCCGAGACCGGCACCGCGGAAACTCCCGGGGAAAACTCTTCTTGCGACGTAGAGGCGGCGTCTCCAAAATCAGCAACCGTGGACAGAATACTCTCGCTCAAATCCCCCAAAAAATTGTCTCTCTCGTGCCCCCCAAACCCACTTTTTTCCATGGTCCCAAGCATAGGCGCGACGGGGCCTCAGTGCTCACAGGATAGGATTTGACCTATGAAAGTTGTACTCCTCGCAGGTGGCTTAGGGACGCGAATGCGAGAAGAAACGGAATTTAAGCCAAAGCCAATGGTTGAGATTGGAGGGAAGCCCGTCCTTTGGCACATTATGAAAATTTTTGCTTCCTATGGTCATACAGAATTCATTATTTGCGCAGGGTACAAAGCAGAGGTCATTCGGGAATATTTTTATAACTTTGGAGCAAAAAATTTGGACTTTACACTTAGGCTGGGAGATCCAGACTCAGCCATCTTCCACGGGTCCCACGATGAGTTCGACTGGTCGGTAACCGTTGCGGATACCGGACTCGACACTCCAACTGGTGGGCGAATCAAGAAAATAGAGCGCTATCTCAACGGGGAAAGTTTCTTCTGCACTTACGGCGATGGCCTGGCGCCCGTTGATCTCGATGCCCTGCTCGCCTCGCACCTTGAGAGCGGCAGAACCGCCACGATGACCGTCACAAAGCCGTCCAGCCGATTCGGAGTTGTCGAAATTGACGCGGGAAACAACGTGAGAAGTTTCCAGGAGAAGCCGACCCTCGAAGGCTTCATCAATATTGGCTATTTTCTCTTCAGTCCTGGGGTGTTTGGGCACTTAGCGGACGATTCCGTCCTTGAGGAGGAAACCTTGAGAAGCTTGGCCGCTGCAAACAGGGTGAACGCTTATCCCCATGAGGGCTTTTGGAAGCCGATGGACACCTACCGCGAGTCCTTGGCTTTCAACCAGCTGTGGGAATCTGGGAATGCCCCCTGGAAGACGTGGAGCTGAAGCACGGTCTCCTTCAGGGGGGGCTTCTCAACGCGGTAATGACGTTCGCTATCTGGCTTGAAAGGCTTGCCGGGAGATAGTTCCTGGCCTCGATTTGGGCTTCCCAACCTGCGTTATCCGAACAGTACTGTTGGACGTCCTTTTCACTGCGGTTTGGAACCTTTTCGACGATATTTGTACCCTCCACTTGAGCCGCAATCTCCAGGGCGAGTTCGGTCATCTCCACTAGGCGCCCCCCGCTATCGAGTTCGCCAGTCACGCCGTCCATCAGATTTGCAAGCGAAATCGCGAGAAAATCTTCGATCGCACAATATCTCCGGTACACCAGAGAATCAGCGACAATCTAGATGCGCTTGGCTGTCACGGCTTGAAGGACGAAGCTGGAGAGCGCGTAATTCATAGGTTTTCCGACAAAGCCGCCACTCACGCTCCATGCCCGAGCAATAAATGCTCGCACGCTATGCCGATGCGTCTCCTCCAAAAATTTACGCTCGAATTCGTCTCTCAAAGCACCGTATGGGTCGGTCTCAATGTAGGTCGAAGGTCGGTTTCGCGCCTCGATTGCGTCCCCACTGGAAACTGTCAAAATTCCTTCTACCCACCCCAAAAAGGCAAGCGAAAGGACTCGCTGAGACAGTTCACGATTAATTTGCACATAGTCGGAAAAACCATGGTCAGTCAGGAAACTGCGGATCAGATAGGCAAAATCGAGCACTATCTCTGGGCGGAATTTGGCCACCTCTTCCTCGCTCCACTTCTCGATGTGAAAAGGCCTTCCATTCACAACGACGGCGCGCTCGTGGCTACCGACGAGCATGAGTGACTTCGTGTGCCTAGCGATCAACGACAGGGCAGTCTTTCCAAACCACCCACCTGCTCCCAGGACAAGTACCCGCGGCTTTCCTAGAAGAGCCGATGCTGTGAGATTGAGCGCAGAGAGGGACAAGGGAGCTTCAGCCAACGCGGCAACCTTGAAATTGAACCAAGCCCTGGTAGACGCTTGACCTCACCGTAGTGGCATGGCCGCATTTTTAGGTCCATGTGGTGTGACCCCCGTTTTTTGGCCGGGCCCACGTTAGCTGCTGCAAGGTCGCATGGGTCGTTTTCAATACGGTTGAGTTGAGCGTAGTCTGAATTCAACCAGTCGTTGCAACACTTGTTTGTAGAGCCAACAATAGTTGTTCATCGAATGCTTCTGCTGGGGTCTTCCAGCCGAGTGTCTTTCGGGGCCGGGTGTTGAGGGCGTGAGCGAAAGCTTCGATCTCCTCCGGCGTCCACCTGGAGAGATCAGTGCCCTTGGGGAAGTATTCGCGTAGCAGTGGAATGGAACCCGAAAGTTGGACGCTGTACGTAAACACTAGTGCGTTGCCGCGGCTTGGGTTCGGTACTCGTCTGGGCTTAAGTATCCGAGCCGTTCCTGGATGCGCACGGCGTTTCACCACGCTAGATATTCCGTTAGTCCCGCATGGAATTCGGGGAGCGTCGCTGGTATTTGGATTCGGAACCATTCTTCCTTCAGGTGACTGAAGAACCCTTCCATGGCGGCGTTGTCTAGGCAGTTGCCCTTGCATGACATCGACTGAGTAAGCCCCGCTCCGGCCAGGGCACCCTGCCAGGCCGGATGCCGATATTGAAATCCTTGATCCGAATGAACAATCGGCTCCTCGCCTGGCTCAAGGCACTCAAGAGCGGACTGCAAGCTCTCGGTGACCATCTTGACGCTAGGCGAAGGCACAGCCTTCGCCGAAATCACGCGGTTGTCGTAGAGGTCAAAAATCAGTGACAGATACGTTGTGGATTCACCGATCCTGAACTCGGTTACATCGGTTGTCCACTTGGTGTGGGGGGCGCTGGTGTTAAACTTTCGCTCGAGTACGTTGTGTGCGGTTGGTCCGGTTTCGCCG
>Ga0208414_1003164_pt1 | contig 10158 bp, 9 predicted proteins | sample AntAceMetag02UKE_FD_184770 | JGI IMG/M metagenome (GOLD analysis project Ga0208414, IMG submission 184770) | Saline lake microbial communities from Ace Lake, Antarctica - Antarctic Ace Lake Metagenome 02UKE (SPAdes) (version 2) | ecosystem: Environmental > Aquatic > Non-marine Saline and Alkaline...
GCCTTAACTCACTCAAGCTATTGCAGAGTCAGCGTTTGTGGTCTCTCTACCCAACCGTCATTACCGCTTGGTACTATTTCTCTAATACTCATTTGGGTTTCACTAACAGCCTGAACTCGGCCATAGTTACGTCCCAGATAGCTTCCTACACCAACCCGATGCACTTCACCGAAGCCATCTTCAATAAGTGCTTCGTAAGTTTCTAGCCTAAATAGCATCCCGACCATCTTTAGTTCGCTTAGCGACTGGCTTTCTAGCAGTTCTTTCTGTCGATCAAGATCTGGCTGAACGTCTAAAGCAAGTTGCTGAGATTCATTAGCCCTTATAATCAGCGGCGTATCAAATGGGCTGCGCTGAGAAGCTGCGCTGTAGATAAACCCTTCATAAGGCACAAAGATTGGGACCGGCTCAACCTGTGCCACCGGTCTCTCCTTCACACTAGTTATAAACCCTTGTAGATCAGAAAAATTGTCATTGCTCCCGCAGGCCGCAAGCAACGTTGACAGACAAACAATCTGCATAACTCTATGTTGTTGAATAGATAAAATCATTACAGCTCGGCATCCACGTCCTTATATCGATAAGTTTTTGCAACAATACTCATATTTAAATAGGTATCGCTTCTGGACTGAATCGTAAAATCATGAAGCGTAACGATTCTGTCGAGACTCGCCAGACCGCTTACGAAACTACCAAAATCGTGATAATCACCAACCACATCAATATCGATTGGCAGTTCAATATAAAATTCTCGAACGGCTTCTTCTGCGAGAGCTATATTTGAAATTTCGAGGCCGCTGCCCTCGCCTGTGTCAGTTACATCGTCCACCAGGCCCGGCACCTCTGTTGCCGATGGCAACTGCCTTAGCAGCTCTGTGAAAGACTCTTCCATCTCAAGAGTTTGAGCGCGATATTCTTCTAAATTAGAAGCAAGAAAAGCCTTCGCTTCAAACTCCGCTCGGATAGTGATTTCTTCAGCTGTTGACGTTGCCAGCGCGGATTGAAGGTTTTGAACGTGAAAAAAGTATCCAGCTGCCAAACATCCAGAAAATACCACAATAACGATAATTGCTTTAACCGGTGACGGCCAAACACCCATGGTGTCCAGATCTTGCAGATCGGCCCAATCAAATTTTTGTAGGTCGGTAACTAAATTTGTAATAACAGACATAGGCGCCCTTAAACCTCTTCCTGCTGTTCAGGCAGGTCTAGTGTCACAGTCAATGAAAAGGTAAAAGCTTCTGTCAAAGAATTAGCCGCGCCACTCGCCGCGGTGATATCACTTAGATCTGGATCTCGAAACCAATCCGAGGCCTCCAAATTACGCAATAATTCAGTGATCCGCGAATTAGATTCAGCAACACCGTCGATAGCAATTCTTCCACCTACCCGCTCGAGTGTTTTATAGTAAATACCATCTGGCAGCGTGTTAACAAGCTCATCAAACATCCTAACGATTAATGGACGACTACCCTGTAAATCGGTAATCACGTTCATACGCGCACGAATATCTTCTTTTTGTTGGCGCAGTTCTGTGATTTCTGCCACTCGTTCATCAAGTATAGTGATTTCGCTGCGAACAAAATTATTGCGTGCCGATTGCGTGTTTATTTCACCGACAAAATATCGATCGGCTAATAACACCAAACCACCAGCGATGATCACAATACCCACCAAGATATTGGTAAATTCTCGTTTGCGCTCTTCCCTTAGCCGCTCGCGCCAGGGTAGAAGATTAATTTGCGCCACTAGTATTCACCCCGCATGGCAAGCCCGCAGGCTATTAATAGCGAAGGAGCATCGTTTTTCAGCATCGTTTTATTAACTTTCGATCCAATGACCAAATCCTCAAACGGATTAGCAACACGGGCCGGAGTAGACAGACTTTCTTGTACTAGGTCACTCAATCCTTCTATAGCAGCGACACCGCCGGCCAAGAGAATATAATCAACTTCGTTATAGTGACTTGATGAGAAAAAGAATTGCAGTGTCTGACTTATTTGCTGCACTACCGCGTCTTTAAAAGGCGCTAGTATCTCATGCTCATACTCTTCAGGCAGACCACCGCGCTTCATAGCAGACTCTGCCTCGGCCGCACTCAAACCAAATCGGCGCTGAACTTCTTCAGAAAGCTGGTTGCCGCCAAACACTTGCTCCCGGGTGTAGATGGTCTTGCCGTTTAAAATGACATTGAGCGTTGTCATCATCGAGCCTATATCGACAATGGCTACTGTTTGCTCATCTTGCGAGCCTATTTGTTGGGCCAACAAGGTGTAAGTTCGCTCGATTGCATAGGCTTCAATATCGACAACTTTTGCCGTCAGCCCCGCCAGCTCTAATGCCGTGACTCTGGCATCAACATTCTCTCGCCTGCATGCAGCCAGCAGCACTTCCACCATGTCAGGGCTTCGCGGGGAGAGTTCTTGGCGCTCAAAATCGATCGAAACCTCATCAAGTGGATAAGGAATATATTGGTCCGCTTCTACAACAATCTGATTTTCCATCTCGGTATCAGAAAGTGATGCATTCATTTCGATGGTCTTGGTGATTACCGCTGAACCAGCCACAGCGACTGCTGCACCTTTCGTTGTAGGCTTCATGATGCTGATGGCCTGACTGATACACTCACCCACCGCATCGATATCACTGATGTTTTTCTCAACCACCGCGTTAAGCGGCAATGGCCGGATAACGTAGTTATCGACCTTATATTTAGCCCCAACCGAGCTCAGCTGCAGCACCTTTATTGATGTCGAACTAATATCGACACCCAGCAAAGTACTGGACTTCTTTCCAAAGCCACTAAACGAACTGAATTTGCTAGTTAGTTTTTCTAGCACAAGTTTTTCCCTCAAATCCCCAAAAACCGCGACCCTTGTTCTGGCCTCTAATAAAACCTATCTGTGGCGCTAATAGCCTTTAAACGTTCTAAGAGCCCTCCTTAATACCATAATTTATCAATTTATCAACAGCCTGACTATCTTATAAAGAAATGTTTCCCTTCCAGATTTGGATATCGGCCTGATAAAAAATTTATAAAGTTATCAATTAATTATCAAACTTTCACAACTAAAAGCCTCACCATTAGATAATGAACTAGGAGATTCTGTAATTCTTTAAATCGAGTCACGCTGCTGAGCTGCGAATAAAGTCGACTAATCAATGGGAGATCCGCTCATCTGACGTACCACCCCTAATCCTTTGGCCGCTGCTCTTATCACCATGCTCGGCAGTCGTGGCCAAAAGAAATATCGCTCAAGCCCCTGTTTCTGTGCACCGGTTGCTTGAAGTATGGCCTTTAACCCAAGAAAACCCCAGAATTACATCCCATTGAAAGTTCCCGAGTGTATACTCATCATTCTTTACTCGATGATAAGCGAGTTAATGCGAAAACAGAATCGATTAGCTGCACACACAGATCAGCATTCGCGTTCCATCACATTCAGTTAAATGCTGTGGATGTTTGTTCGCCAAGCTTGAGAAGTTAAAGCCGCAAATGGATCAAACCTAGGTGCACCTCAAATTAAACACCATCGCCAAAGCTGCTAGGCTAGCTTTCCTTGCCGGAAGCGCTGGCGTGGTCATGACCTTGAGTGCGGCCTATTTGTATTTGGCGCCGCTATTGCCTGAAGCGGATACCTACCGCAATGTTCAACTCGAAACGCCGCTGCGGATATACACTTCTGATGGGCGGCTCATTGACGAAATAGGCAATCGCCGAAATCCGGTTATTTATGAAGAAATCCCCCGAGTCCTCCTTAATGCAGTGATAGCCACTGAAGATTCACGCTTCTATTCTCACCCAGGAGTTGATCTGCAAAGCTTGTTACGGGTTTTTTATGGCGCTATTCGAGGTCAAAGAACCGGCGGCGGTAGCACTATCACCATGCAACTCGCCAAAAACCTCTCCTTTGACAGTGACAGCATCTATTTGCGAAAACTTAAAGAGATCCCCTTTGCCCTGCAAATTCAGCGGGAACTCAGCAAAGAGGCGATCCTTACCCTTTACCTAAATACGATTTACTTTGGTGCGGGTGCTGACGGCATCGGCGCAGCTGCTTACGTCTATTATGGAAAAGAAGCTAGTGAACTAACCCTAGCAGAGTCTGCAATGATGGCCTCGCTATTGCCCTGCCCATCGACCTGCAATCCACTTAATAGCGGAACTCGCTCCATCACTCGCCGAGAAGTCAGACTTCGCAACATGCTCCAGCAAGAAATGATCTCTGAGCAAGAATATGAAATAGCCAATGCTGCGCCAATAACCGCGATGCGCCGCAATCGAAACATCGAGGTGCCAGCCCCCTATGTTACTGAAATGGTTAGGCAGCAGCTTTATGAGGAATTTGGAGAGCGCACTTATTCTGGTGGCTTTGAGGTCATAACAAGCATCGACGGGGACAAGCAACTAGCTGCAAATCAAGCCGTCACCGAGGGCTTGGAGCAATATTATGATCGTCGCCACGGTTATAGGGGCGCAGAAGCTAATTACCCGCCGGATATTTTGGAGCCTATTCAAATTTGGCAGGAGAAACTTGGGCCTATCCCCAGCTATGGCAATCAACCTCCCGCTATTGTGACAAAAATCGATGAGCTCAGCTTTGACGCCCTGCTCAAGTCTGGCGAGACGGTCACTATCCCTTGGGAAGGCATGAGCTGGGCTTATGCCTTTAGAAGTCGCAACGAGGCTTGGCCGCCACCCAGCGTCGCTGCCGATGTCGTTAAAATTGGCGACCTAATCCGTCTTAAAGCTGGAGATTCATCTTGGACACTTGGTCAAGTCCCAGACATTCAAGGCTCATTAGTATCGATGTCTACCGATAATGGGCGAGTATTGGCCTTAGTCGGCGGCTACGACTTTAACCGAAGCCAAGTAAACCGAGCATTAACTCCTCGGCCATTGGGATCGAATTTTAAGCCGTTTGTCTATGGTGCCGCACTGGAAGCGGGCTATACGGCGGCATCCACAATCAACGATGCCCCAATAACCCGAGGCAACTATCGCCCCAACAACTTTGAGAATAATTTCCTCGGCCCGGTCACACTGCGCTTCGCCTTAAAAGAATCCCGTAACGTGCCGGCAGTGAGACTTTTTGATCAATTAGGCTCCGATACTGTCCTAAAATTCGCAAAGAAATTCGGCTTCCAAACAGACACTTTCCCAGCCAACGATTTAACCGTCGCACTAGGCAGCCACGACGTCCAGCCTATTGAAGTTGTCTCCGCCTATTCTGCGCTGGCTAACGGCGGTTTTAAAGTCGACCCCTGGTTCATCGCCGAGGTCAGCAATCTTGCCGATGGGGTTATCTATCGGGCATCCCCGGCAACCGTCTGCGAGAACTGCTCGCAGTTGGATCAGGAAAATGGCAGTAACAAGCAAGCTGCACCACGAATAGTGGATGCCGAGGTGGCTTATATTTTGAATACCATGCTGCGCTCAGTAATCGAAGAAGGCAGTGGCAATCGAGTGCAAAGAGAACTAAAGCGCAGTGACTTGATGGGCAAAACAGGAACCACCAACGGCCCACGAGAGCTGTGGTTTTCTGGATTTAACAGGGATGTCGCGACCACTGTATTCGTCGGCTTTGATCAGCCAGAACCCTTAGGCGAGAGAGAACAAGGGGCGACTGTTGCAGTGCCAATCTGGATCGATTTTATGCAACAGGCACTCAAGGGCATGCCAGAGCGGATAATGAGCCGGCCGGACGGATTGGTCGATCAACTGATCAATATTGAAACAGGGGAACCTGCCACTCCAGGTGACTTAAACGCCGTCTTTGAGGTTTTTAGACTAGAAAATGCGCCGAATACCGGCGCGCCCAACCTACCGCGAATCGATGCTGAGGACGATCCTGAGGAAGTATTAACCGAAACCATTTTTTGATTCTGGCCGCCGAAGTTTTTAATTCCATCTCCTAGCCCTGCCCAGAACCCAACGCTGAGCTGAGCTTCTATTAGCCAAGCTCCTAACCGCTGTCAATCAAAGAGCTTTCTCGGCGCCAAAAAAAACATCGCTGAAATTAATTTCAGCGATGTTTTGACTAGCAAGCAGCGGATTCTAGACCCACCTGGATAGCATGCTGGTTACAGCTTGCGATTTCCAAAACGCTTGTTAAAGCGATCAACTCGACCACCTGTATCAAGGACTTTCTGCTTACCGGTATAAAACGGGTGGCAGCTTGAGCAAACTTCGATAAGGATATCTTTACCCAAGGTTGATTGAGTTTCGATGACGTTACCGCAGCTGCACGTGGCCTTCATAGGGCCGTACTTTGGGTGAATATCGGCTTTCATAATGATTCCTGATTAGTTGATGTCGCCGAACGCAACCATATGCGCTAAACCACACCTGCTTTGATCTACAACCAGAATCAATGGCTGCAGAGGGGGCGAGCATTCTAACAGAGAAATTTCAAGACGCAAGCGCCACTGCAGCCCGCGCCTTACAAAGGACGCCGTGGACAGGCCTGAGCGTCCAATTCAGCCTTCAAACGCTGGTGATTTTGCACCACTTCTTGCATTATTTGAGTGAACAGGTTTGCCACCAAATCAGGGTTTATACCCATTTCCTCACTCATCTTTCTAAGCTTTTGTAGCTTTTGCATTTCTCGATCAGGGTCAAATGATTGCAATTCCTGGCTGGCTTTAATTTTGCCTACCTGCAGAGTTTGGGAAAATCTATCAGCCAGCAACTTGATCAATTCGTTGTCTATCTCATCAATTCTTGCTCTTGCCTGTAACAACTCAGGGGGTAGGATGTTGTTCACCATGGATCGAATCACCTGTTCATTTTCTGAGGACACTTAGTTCAACTAAGCAGCGCTGCCGTCTTTACATTTGGTTAGAGCAAAAGCCGAAGCAGGGATTATAATAGAAGCGTGTAAAAATCGCAGCTTCAAATGCGCGCCTTATTTTGAATGCAATTATTGTTAAACCGTTTTTAGCCAAGGCTGGCAATTCTGCTATGCTGGGCGCCTTGAAAACCTCACCTTGAAGCGAACTTTCACAAACCTTTAAATGCCAAACACGAACTCTTCTAACTCCCCTAATTCTGCAAGCTATCAGGGGGTAGTCTACAACATAGCGATCCAATCTCCGCTCAGGCGATGCTTCGATTATTTGCCGCCTGTTAAACATCCAACACCACTGGCCGGTGGCGTTCGGGTCCTCGTATCCTTTGGGAGACGTCAGGTTATTGGTATTGTGGTGGGCTGTGCTGCCCAGTCAGATCTGCCCAAGTCTAAGTTAAAGGCGATCCTGTCAGTTATCGATGCGGCGCCACTGCTACCAAAAACACTAATGAAAGTTCTGCACTGGGCAGCTGACTACTATCATCATCCGTTGGGCGATGTCTATTCCACCGCCCTGCCTTCGAAACTGCGAACGGTGCAAAAGCCAGATAGACGAAACTTAGGCTGGCAGCTTGTCAAACAACGCGAGTCGTGTGCAAACGATGTCTTTGGCAAGGCTCACCGACAGCGAGCGTTATTCGACTATATCCGTACCAACGGACCACTCACTGCCTCTGAAATGGCGCAGTCGGGCTTTAATAGCGCGGCATTAAAAGGACTAAAAGATAAAGGCTTAGTTGAATCTGTCGAGCTGTCGCCAAAACTATTACAACCTTTTTCAGCGCTGGCAGCATCTGAGTACGAGCTCAGCCTTAACCTAGAGCAGCAAGCCGCGGTCGATCTCATCAGAGCCTCCGCCAACACCTACCAGTGTTTTGTACTAGACGGGGTTACTGGGTCCGGAAAAACTGAAGTATATATGCGGGTTATGGAAGACCAACTGCGCGCCGGCAAGCAGTGCTTAGTGCTTATTCCGGAAATAGGCCTGACCCCACAAACCATTGAAAGATTCAGAAAGCGCTTTGCTTGTCCGACTGTGGCACTGCATTCTGGACTAAATGATTCAGAAAGATTTTCTGGGTGGCAACAAGCAAAATCAGGTGCAGCAGGCATCATCTTAGGCACACGTTCCGCCATTTTCACCCCCATGTTACATCCTGGCATCATTATTCTTGATGAAGAACATGACAGCTCATTTAAACAGCAGGAAGGCTTTCGCTACTCCGCAAGAGATTTAAGTGTAATGCGCGCCAAGGAAGAAAAAATCTCGGTAATATTAGGCTCCGCTACTCCCAGCTTAGAAAGCTTGGCAAACTGCAGGAGCAATAAATTCCAGCACTTAGCGCTAACCAAACGAGCAGGAGAGGCAGTGCCAGCGAAGTTACAGTTAGTAGATTCCAGCGAACAGTCACTCAAGCATGGCTTTACTGAATACACCCTCGGCGCTATTGATCAGCAGTTAAGCAGTGGCGGCCAGGTATTAGTTTTTATCAACCGCCGCGGTTTTGCACCTATAGTCAACTGCGCCAACTGTGGCTGGTCCGCTGAATGCGAGGCTTGTAATGCGCAGTTTACAGTGCACTCCAAACCAGCAGGTCTGCGCTGCCATCACTGCGGCGCAGCGCAGCGCATTCCAACCTGCTGTCCTCATTGCCAGTCAAGAGATCTAACCACCGCCGGCATAGGCACCCAGCAGGTAGAAAGTTTCCTAGAGCAACTGTTTGCTTCCACCCCGGTGATCAGAATCGACCGGGACTCAACACGGCGTAAAAACAGTCTAGATGAAAAGTTAAAGCTCATTAAGCAAGGCGATCCATGCCTATTGATTGGCACTCAAATGATCGCTAAAGGCCACCATTTTCCGAACATCTCTTTGGTAGTGATCCTTGATGCTGACTCTGGTTTATTCAGCGCCGATTTTCGAGGTCTTGAACATATGGCGCAAACCATAGTGCAAGTAGCCGGCAGAGCCGGACGGGAAAAGCGCCGTGGGGAGGTCATCGTTCAATCGCGCCATAGCAGTCATGAAGCACTGGTGAAACTTAGCAGCGAGCCCTATTACGCGTATGCGGATTACCTGCTGGAAACCAGAAAAGCCAGCCACATGCCTCCCTACTCTTATCTAGCCCTAGTCCGAGCGGAATCAACTGACTTCAGTAATGCACTAAGATTTTTAACTGATGCAACCACCCGCGCCAATCAGTTAATTCTAGCTAGTAGCTTGCAGGTCCAAACGATAGGGCCCACGCCGGCGCCTATGGAAAAGCGTGCGGGGCGTTACCGTTTGCAGCTTTTGCTAAAAACCACATCTAGGTCGCAGCTTCACAGGCTGTTGTCTCAACTAGTGCCTAATTTAGAACTTATTAGGTTAGACTCAAAGTCTAGATGGAGCCTAGATGTTGATCCGCAAGACCTCATCTAAAACATTAGCAGCGGCAAAGCTCAATTAGGCGCAAATACTTCTTCAGCTTCCATTCAGGCTACCGATACTTGGGGTGGCAGTGCCCTAAAGACACAATTATCATTTAAAACAAAGTGTTATAAAGACCCAAACGCAATGACTCAAGATTTCGCAAAAATAAGACCCGAACCTTTGTTAGAAACCCGGGTTGTGCAAGCACCTCCCGCCTGGTCATTAATGCTTACCGGCATTGTGGTTGGAATTGCTGTCGGCATATTCGCTTGCGTTATGTTCTATTTATCTGGAAACGTCCCGCCTTTAAATCAGGGGCCCACCATCGGGCCGCCAGGATTGGCAACCACTCCTGAAACGGCCAACCAAGCGATTCAGGCTGTTGAAGCAGAATCTGGAGAACCAGCGATTACCCTGGAATTCTACCGAGAGCTCCAAGACTATGAAGTTGAAGTTGATGCCGTGCCCATCGAACTCACCCGCCTGCAAGCTGGAGACACCAGCCTTAAGACAGCGATCCTTTTACAAACAGGTGCCTTTGAATCGAGAGAGTCGGCTGAACGCGCTCGCCAGAACCAAGAAAATCTCGGCTTGCAAGTGTTTATCAAGCAACAGCAGTCCACAAGCAGGTCAAAATTTTTAGTGCAATCCGGTCCTTACTCCGACCTTCTGCTGCTTCAGGCAGCGGAACAAGCCCTAGGCAGCGCTGGCATTCAACATTTCAGACTCAGGCCGCAGTAGCTCAAAGCAAACCTTCCTTACCCACCTAACTAGCATTTCAGTGTCAGGCCCTAAATAACAGTAGAATGTCAGGCCCCAACTGACATTGAAATGTTAGGCCCCATATAACAGTAGAATGTCAGGCCCCAACTGACATTGAAATGTTAGGCCCCA
>Ga0208414_1003174_pt1 | contig 10145 bp, 10 predicted proteins | sample AntAceMetag02UKE_FD_184770 | JGI IMG/M metagenome (GOLD analysis project Ga0208414, IMG submission 184770) | Saline lake microbial communities from Ace Lake, Antarctica - Antarctic Ace Lake Metagenome 02UKE (SPAdes) (version 2) | ecosystem: Environmental > Aquatic > Non-marine Saline and...
TTAGAGCCAATCTTTAGATGATTCTTTTTACTTATGGTTGTCTCTTACTGCATTCATTTTGACCTGTTTAGTTTTTAGGGCAATCATTGATTGATTTTTAGTTAAGCTAAATTCACTTGAAATTGTAGTGATTTGTGAGTTCTATAGCGAAACGAGTATATTTAATCCGTGCCACTTCCCGCTTTTCAAAATGTAGATTTATCCAATCTATTCGTCTCGAAAGATGAGTAACGCTTCGCTGGCTAACTCATTGTGACTCCACTTAATACTTTCAGCATTACCTTTTGCAAGAACATAGCCAGCGAAGACAATTCGCTTCTTATATCCATCCATACTAGAGTGCGTACCTGATGGACACTTTGTATTTTCTACTTTGGCGCTTGCGCAACCTTAGTTCAAAGTGCAACCTATAAGTGACCCGAACTTCTCAAATAATTTTCATGAAGAAAGCTGGAAAATTTTTAGCGTCCTTACTCACAGTCTTCATAGTGATAGTGGTATCACGATTTCTGATGGTTGGTGCTTCCACTTTAGATAAAGAAACTCAAGAACTGATAATGACCGTCATCGTCGCTTTGGGAGTCGCCATGTTTTTGACGATATATTCTTACAGGCATTTTAGAAGTGATCAGGTCAGATCACAGCTTCTATATCTAAGAATGGTATGCGTTATGTTGGCTATTTCAGCACTTGGGTTTTCCTTAGGTCTGTTAGTTTACGAAGGCGACAAACCGGAGGTTTTGATGATTTCATTACTCACAATAGCATCGTCACTTACGACTGCAGTTAGCTACTTTTGGGATTTCAACCTTGTCGGCCTAGCGGTTCAAAAAAAGAGCCTACACCTGCGCTCGGAAATCCAGGCGCTTGAAATAAAAATAGCGGCACTGAATGAGCAACAAAAATGAGGTTGGCAGCTTTGATAATTTTGGCATTCTGCATTGCCCTCATCTTGAGCTTTCCGGTTTGGAACAAGATGCACGGTGATGACTATTACGTACTGCTTCTTATTTTTCCTGCAGGTCTAATGGCAGTTCCTCATCTATGGGATTTGATGGCTCTCGGGTTTAGATATCGACTTTGGAAGCTTAGGTACAAATTCGAAATTTTAGAACTCGAAAAAGAGCTAGATACTTAAGTTCTCCTTCCAAACTTTAGGCCGGGTCACCTTACAGATCTATTAACAGGAATGGCCTTACCCCTATATTGATCAATTCTTAACCAACCCGTGCCAGTAGCCAGCCACCGGATCAAAAGCGACTCCTAAATCTGAAGCGTTCTGAAGCTTTGAGTAAGGCTTCTGATGCCCTAAGGGTAGGTGCTTTTTGCGTGTAGGGCTTGCAGCCCTCGGCAATGACTATTAAAAGTAATGGTAGTACTAAGGTCTTTGGAGGCTGCTGGGTCTTGGTAGACCGTGGCCGCTTTGGAGTGGTTAGGGTTTTTATAGCCAATCTTTAGACGATCTTCCTATCTTAGGATTCTCTTAAGGTAGCTCCTTTTATCTTTGAGATGGTGTTCCAATTAGATTGCTGTTACCGAGTAGCAAGCGCCCCTTAGCGACCTAAAACCATCAGAGTACGAACATGATTGCGTCTTCGATACCTGAGTTATAAGCCTTCTTACCCCAGTAATCCGCCTTCTCATCATAGTTAGAGCCCCAAGGCATTCCTCCAGTATTTTCTTCAAAAGTATCTGTAGCCATTTTTATAAGTTCTTCGTCTTCAAGCGATAAACCAGCCTTAAGTATTTCGGTGGAAGCCCCTTTGAGAGAACCTACGATAAGATAGAGCATCGCCAGTTCGTACATGGCATCTGGTACGTTTTTCTTAGCCGCCGGTAAAAGAAAGTATTCTTGCTCAGTGAATGAGTCCGTTAGTTCTGCGAGATCCAAGCCTGAAAGATACTGCCCGTTTTGAAACGCCTTTTCGAGATATGTTTTAGCTAGGGCCAAGTCTTTTTCAACTCCAACACCACGAGCCAAAAGATAACCAACTGCATACTGCGCATCACTATTTTCGAGTTCCGCTGACTTCTTGAACCAGCTAAATGCTCGTTCGTAAGAAACCATCGTTTTTAAGTTTCTCGGCCATTCAGCATCGCTCAGAGCAGCGTAAATAAATGGTTTAAGAACATGCGAGCCATTTCTAGCGATGCCTCCAAAGTGCAGTGCTCCTAAATGAAACATCGCGTGAGCATTTCCCCAAGATGAAGCCTTCTTTAACGCTTTGATCCCTTTATCGATCTCGTCATTTTTTAGACGCGTCATACCTATTCTGAATTTTGCATCGGGATCACCGATAGCTTCGTAGTCGCTAGGGGACGCAGGAATGTGCAATCTATTTTGACCAGATTCGCCAAGTATCCTTGCTGATGCGTTCTTGCTCGGGTGTGGGTCTCCGCTACAACCCACCAGCAGAATAAGTAGCGCAACTAGGGGTAAGCCGCAAAGGCTATAATTGACTTCTATCTTATCGAGCAAAGTACAAACCCTCGTGAACTTTGGGCTGCGCATATTAATCTTCAAAAAGTCAATTGCAAGCTTTTCTTTGAATTGGCATTGAGACATCACTCACAGAGCTAGAGGCAACTCGCTTACAAAAGGGCGAGAGAAAGCCCCTATATAACACTCTCCATTTCGCCAATTATTGATCACGCAACAACGCCTTTAGTATGCATGTATTTGCCAGTTTCAACCGCGACGTTGCCTTGGCGCGCCAAAACTACACTATATATAGCAGTAATCTATCTCCTATATAGGGGGTAGGCTTTCATTACCAAATTATTGATCTCATAACGGCTATACAAATTCGGTAAGTTGTTGTTTTATATACATTATATCCCTATAGGGCTTGACAGATTGGCCCAAGTGTGGTGTACTGGAATGAGTCGGTGGGAAGAATCCACTGAAAAGAACCAATAGCACCCATCGGGTGTTTTTTTCGTTTTACGTCCCTAAACCCCTATAAGGAAGACTTAAAGCTTCAGAGCGCTATTAGCCCTCTGTCGATTTGTCGTGCCTGAAGGAAAAGTAAGGACATAACCCAAAAGGTAAAAAGATGAGTATAGAAATAGATCCAAACTTCTCTAAGCGCTTCGATGAGAATCTGGCTACAGAAAATCAGAAGCAACAGAAAGCCCTAGATGCTATATGGAATGAACATCTATCTGAGCACTTTCCTAGCAAAGAAGGTCGTAAAGGAAGGAGATCTAGAACTCCCATTATGATTCAAGCGCAGATATTGATTTTGAATATTTGGAAAGTTTGGTCGGAAGATCCTGAGATGTGTTTGGGGGTGCATATGGCTAAAAAGAGTTATACCCGCTACGACATCGTTACATCACTATTAGTCAAAATTGTAACGAAGATGGAAGAGGTTGGACTAATTACCTTCTGGCCAGGAAATGAGTGGTCTCAACAAACATCGCGAGTTATGGCTTCTCCTACTTTGATTGCTTATTTTGAAAAAGCAGGGAGGCTAAATTGCTCTGAAGTCTATAGAGCGCCATTAGTTCTCAGAGATAAAAACGATGGTGGCGAAAAAATTGACTTGGGTTTTGTAGAAACTGAGAGTACTCGCTCGATGGCCGTTGAGATAGAAGCATATCGTAGCGTCTTGAACTCGTCTTTTATTGACATAGGCGAGCTGGAGAAGCCATATATGTGTTTTAGCTACTGGGATAGAGACAAGAAGAAATACATAAAGCAAACGACAGTTATCTCCCAATCAGAAAAGCAGGTTAGGAGAATATTTAATCGTGCCTCATGGGATTGCGGTGGACGATTCTATGGTGGCTTTTGGCAAAGAATAGACGAAGACCATAGAGCTAAGATTCTCATCGATGACGTTGAAACGATTGAGCAAGATTACTCGGGCTTTCACATCAACTTGGCTTATGGTCTGGTTCAGAAAACACCGAGCAAAGGTGATCAATACGCAATAGACCTGAAGGAGATTGAAGGGCTTCCGATAGAGCGCCAATGGTTGAAGGATTTAGCACTTGCTACATTTAACGCCAAAGATCGCAAAGAGGCATTTCAAGCTTTCAGGGATATGCAGGAACCAAAAACGCCAGCCAAAAACTTCACCGACGGAACACTAACTATCATGTTAGACGCATTATTAGAACGGCATTCAAAGATAGCAGACTTATTTTGCTCCGACCAAGGCATTGTACTGATGAACATTGATAGCCAAATTACAGCTTCAATTATTAAGTGCTTTACAGACAAGAAGATTCCGATTCTTACGATTCATGATTCCTACATTACTCAGCATCAATACACTGGTCTGCTGAGGGATGCGATGAATGCTGGGGTTAAAGACTTCTTCGGGTATGAGATCCCAATAGATCAAAACGGTATCGGCATCGATCAGGTAAGAGCATTTCAGGCAATGGAGAGGTTTAGTCCTGACACTTATGCTATGTATAAGCTTCTGAAAAGATCAGAGCGTTGCGATGGTTATCTTAGAAGGCTTGAAAGATTCAAAGCCCTCCAGGAATCGAAATTGAGAGGAAGCGACTAATGGAATACACAATCGTTTGCTCGCAGAAAAACGCTATTGAGGAACAAAAACTGAAGGTCTATGAAGATGGCTCAATTGTTTATGAAACAGAAACAAGGGGTAATGCAAAGATCTGGCGGAGTGTTGCTAAGACTCAAGAATCAATCAGCGCTGAACAAGCGAAGAAGCGCTTTATTGGATCAGGCAGAGTAATTGATGAAGCACTGTTAGCCATTGGCGGGAATTTGACAGATTAGTATTCACCGGTATGATGCGCCGCCTCAATAGGCTAAGAGGATCTGATATGCACGAACACCAAAAGCTATTTGATGATGCTTGGAAAGAAGGCGGCGATGAGATAGCTAAGTTGTTCTCATTGGCTCAAAGGTACCAGAATGCTTCAGAATATAAACTTGCTGCTGAGTGCTATCGTAATGCCGCTATGGCTTATAAGCATGAGACCTTCAGGATAAGAACAAGCAATAGCCGCTTTGAAGAACGCTTAGCGCTTAAAGATCGTGACATCAGTGTTCACCGGAAGTGGGTAGCAGCGAAGATGATTGAACGGTCTGATAGGTATCCAATCAAAATAGCATCGATCAATATTTCAACTATCGACAAAATGATAAAGAAGGCTACTAATGAACCTTTGCTCGCTGATGAGATGGACTACTTAGAATCTATATCTCATGATTCGCTTAGAAGGACTTTGTTTGATGTGATCTATGCAGCCTTTGGAATTATGGGTGGAGGCGGTTATCTTTTGAGGCTGCCAAAAGTTCGAGTCGCAGTAGACACCATTGTTGATTATATGGTTGCACTGGCGACTGGTAAGGTGTGGTTAAGAATTGATCAGTTTCGGAGTAGATATTGTCTGGTAGGTAGGTCTCTAAGGTGACAAGCTATAAACATAAACACGGAGCTGGTGTTTGGTACTATGTCGCTCAACCGAATTGCATGTACTCTCGTTAGGCACCAGTGGATGCAATCTCAGCAAGGTGGAAGCAGATATGGAAAAGAGTATCGAGTCACTGGTCGATAAGTTTTTAGATCCTGTATTCCAACGAGCAAAGTCCACTGGCGTATTTACAGTGGACAAGCTAAAGGTTTCTCTCAACTTATGCCTGAAAACGTTCTTAGAAAGAAATTTTGAACGACTTTCGAAAACGAAAACTCTTTTATACAGAGACAAGCCCGTTGCGCTTAAAAAATACTACGTCCGAACTGATCTTGTTCGAGGAAATGAGTTTTCCGAAGATTTTGGTGAAATCGATGAGAAACAGTTTTTGGCAGAACTCTGGGAGAATAGAAGAATTGTGGTCACAGGTACCGCTGGTTCTGGGAAATCAACCTTTTGTAAAAGCGTATTTGTAGAGTTAGTAGAAAACCCCGTTGATATCGTCCCTATTTTTGTCGAATTGAGGCATTTGAATTCATCAGAAAATATTTCGATTTACGACTTTATAATGAAATCGCTTCTTGATATTGAGCCCACGTTTACCAAGCAACAGTTTGACTTCCTGCTAAAAGCCGGAAAACTATTGCTGATTCTTGATGGGTTCGATGAGACTAGCCTTGAATCAAGGGCTTCTTACGAAGCTGAGTTACTCAAATTGGCTGGCGCCCATAAAAATATCTTTATGCTTGTCTCTAGCCGCGTCGAAGACAGGTTTGATTCGTGGGAGGAATTTCATGTTTACAAAATGAAACCTCTGGACAAGAAAAAGGCAATCGAGCTCATATCGAAGATTGAATATGAATCAGTTGTAAAGTCTAAGTTCATGGCTGCTCTAGATGAGAACCTATTTGAAGAACATGAGAGCTTTGCAGCCAATCCGCTTCTTCTAACCATGATGCTACTTACTTACGAACAGATAGCTGAGATTCCAGGGAAAAGGCATCTATTTTACGAACAAGCATTTTTGACACTATTTAATAAGCACGATTCTCTGAAGAGTCTGTACAAACGCCAATCTCACTCTTCGCTTCCTCTTGATGATTTCAAGAAAGTGCTGTGTGCATTTTCTATATTGTCCTATTCAGAGAAAAAGTACTCCTTTACAGAAGAACAAGTGATGACCTATATCGGACAAGCTATTCAAATATCCGGGGTAACAACCAATAGCGAAGACTTCTTGAATGACTTACTGAGCAGTGTGTGTGTACTTCAGCGCGATGGGATCGGTTTTACATTTACACATCGTTCTTTCCAAGAATACTTCACAGCCCTTTTTGTGGTTTCACTAGTTTCTGACCAGATATTCGAGATTATAGATCAGATAGCTTTCCAAAATGTTAACGACTCTGTTGTCACGATGATCGCTGATATGAACTTAGATTTGCTTGAACACAAATGGCTTCGCCAAAAGCTGAGAAGTATGATTAAAGTTTATGATGAGACTTTCGCCGCCAATAATGGTGACGTGAGATCACTTGGGAGAATGTGGCGAGGCATTGTGTCAATCACTCGTGGAAAAAAATCAACAGATTTCGGCTATATAAGACATGATTCAGAGCGCAGTCATGATACTCAGTTTCAAGGAATCGTCACTGAATTGTATGACGATGAATTTCACTCATATATGGAGTCGCTACATACGGCACTAACGAGTGATGAAGTTGCGGCACGTAAAGAACTCTTAGAGGCGAATTTTTCGGAGACGAGGGAAGTCCTTTTTATTGATGACTTTGAAAATCTAGACGCAGCCACTGTATCGACGATCTCTCGCTCGGGTTTAGCTATCTATATCGAAAGGCTAATTCAGTTTTACAGAAACAAGGAAGCTTTTCTAAGTTCGAAGTACGAGGTAAAAAACAATGAACTGAAGAGCCTGTTACTTAAAACATGAAAATCTAAAATCAGATACTTTCAGAGGGAGTCCTAACTGGATCGAGCTTTAGCCGTTGTAGCTAGTTCTGGAGAGTTGGTTATCTGACAATGAAAAACTCATATCGATCTGCTATTTGATGGTATCAAATTGGACCCTGATGGAATCTAGGTGACGCAGCAGTCGTACCAGTTTGGTTAGAAGTGTTATAACTTAACTTGACTAAAATTGACTCGATAGCCTGACATACTAGGTTGCATTGGGTCCGTTACTTAACTGGTAATGCATCTACGAGGTAAGCCATTTTGCATTCGTTAGAGATTTATTCCATCAGAACTTTTGACAAGGCACTCCCCGGACCTTTTGAGGAAAGATACGCAAAGATGGGTAGTATTCGTAAGTACAGCCTTATCGACTTGATAAGTGCAAGTTGCGATAGCTTTGACGGGAAATTAATGGATTACTCAGAACTAGCATTAGCCCTAAACCCGAATGCCGATAAGGCAGAACTTGCCTCTCGTTCTTTCACAATTGGGGTTCAAGAGAAAGACGAAAACAACATCCATGGCCTGATCAAGATGGGAGAGTATGGGACAAAAAATCCTATCTTAGATCGCTTGTCGGGAAAATTGAAGGGGCACGTAGAAGTTGATGATTCTGTGATGAAGGATCATTACTTCTATGTTCAGATGCGACCTGATGAACGCCAAGCTCTGCTTTTCCTTCAGTCTATATCCGGAAAGGGTGTTAAGACGATTTTTGAGAAGGTAATCCGCAAGGTTTTCAAGAAGAAAACTGGTGGACTAACCTGCCAGATTCGACCGTTGACGAATAAAGCTGTGCTCAAGGAATGGCAAGAAAACGCAACTGTTTGTGAAATTCGTTTAAGCCGATTTGCACAAAACTTACCTTTTTCTGATAAGACCGACAAGTTGGGAGAGACCTATACAGAAGTAACTATTAAGCCAAAAAAGCGAAACGCACGTTTAGGCAAACTAGCAGAAATCGATGGCGGCCTTATAGACGTCTATTCTGAGTATGCTGGCGACGTTCAGGTCCAAGTAGAGTACAATGGTAGGAAGCGTTTGTTCACGCTTGGCTCATCCGAAAATCTCATCAGTACAGTTGAAATCGACCCAAAAGACGAATCGATAAAGTATGTTGATGGAAATCCGACGTACTCATCTATGAAAAAATATGCCGTTAATCTTGCTTCGGATATGTGGGAGTAGCTTATGTCATCAAAAGTTTTCTCAATAAAGATATTTAAAAATCACTACTCTACTTTCACGAACGAAGATGGAGATGCTGAACTCGTTGACTGGCTGTTGATGTTGGGTGTTCCCTCTTCGCTTGCACTTATTCTTGCTATGGGTTCCGTTGACATTAGTGGAAATACTGTCGTCGGGATATTAACGCTTGGCGCTATATTGACGGGCCTGCTACTAAACCTGTTAGTGCTTGTCTACGATCAGAAAACAAAGCACAAAGATAAGGAAGTGCCGGGTGATGATCAAAATCGTAAGAGCTGGCAAAGAAGATATTCAGTAATTGAAGAGGTACATTTCAATATTGGATATGCAATTTGGATTTCGTTACTGGGGATGTTTTTAGGCATCGCGGCCACTTTCAACCCCCAAGGTAGCTTTGCAATACCTTTGGTCGAATTAGACGTGGAAATTTTTACATGGTTGATTTCTTTTCCACTTTACTTTGTTTTCAGTCACTTGCTCCTTACTATTTATATGATCCTAAAAAGGGTCTATGAATTAGTTACAGATTGAACTTAGCGACTTTTTCAGTGATCAAGAATTGAAAAGTAATTAGCTCTAAAGAGCCCTTAAGGACATGAAGAGAAATAGGGAACAATCAATGATTGCCCTAAAAACTAAACAGGTCAAAATGAATGCAGTAAGAGACAACCATAAGTAAAAAGAATCATCTAAAGATTGGCTCTAAAAATCCTGACCACTACAAAGCGGCCCCTCAGCCTACCAAGCCCAACCAGTCTCCACAGACCTTAGTATTACCATTACTTTTATTATTTGTTACCAAGCCCTCTGAAGCCCTACACACAAAAAGCTCCTACCCCCACTCATTGCCACCAAGAACAAACCTCAAGCCCTCAGATCGCTTCAGATTGAGCGTAAAGAGCAGTATTTGTAGCGTTTAGAACCCTTATAGCCCTTAGAGCTTCAGAGCCTAAACAACCATCAACTTGACAGTCTTAAAGCACTTCAAATCCCACGACCACTTGTATATATAAACAACCACCCCCTTGGGCACCTGCCCGCCCCCATAAGGTCTTGTTGGTCAAAAACTAACCAGCTCTTTAAAGCCCCTCTACCAAAAACCTTTAAGCACATGACCATTGGCCCAAATAGATAACCTTAAAGGCTCAGAAGCCTCCTTAATGCGTTTGAATGGATGTGTAGAGACTATTGAGCACTTAGAGGCTACTCAGACTTTAGGGTAGGTGAGACGGTAGGTGTTTTGAGCATCAATCCGAACCCTAAGCCTTCTGGGAGCCGTTGTAACTTCGGGAACAAGCGTCCATTTGGTTCCGATTGGAGGCGATGAGACTGGAGAGCTTCAAAGCCCCTCAGGTTTGTAGTTTCCACTTGTTTTAAAGGCTGAAAGCGTGAAGCTCTCAGAAGCTCTTGACGAAAAAAGAATCTAAGTCCAAGGTAATAGGCTCTGCTGAGAGCGGTAGGTTTCAAGCTAAGTGTCGCCTCTTGGTGTAATTTTATGCTGCCTGTTTCACCTCCTCATCGCTGTGATTGTTAGGGTTTAGTGTGACGCTTTTGACCGG
>Ga0208414_1003183_pt1 | contig 10128 bp, 7 predicted proteins | sample AntAceMetag02UKE_FD_184770 | JGI IMG/M metagenome (GOLD analysis project Ga0208414, IMG submission 184770) | Saline lake microbial communities from Ace Lake, Antarctica - Antarctic Ace Lake Metagenome 02UKE (SPAdes) (version 2) | ecosystem: Environmental > Aquatic > Non-marine Saline and Alkaline...
ATTCACTCGCGTCTACTGGAGCGTGCCACTCACCTCTGTTCCGAGCTTGGTGGTGGATCACTGACCGCGTTACCCATTATTGAAACTGAAGCCCAAGACATTTCCGCCTATATTCCAACCAATCTAATTTCTATTACGGATGGACAAATCTACCTCTCGCCTTCGCTATTTGAGTTGGGAGTTTTGCCTGCGATCGACGTTGGAAAATCGGTTTCACGGGTCGGCGGTAAAGCGCAAAGAGCCGCTTACCGTGCCGTCGCATCAGATCTAAAACTGGCTTACGCCCAGTTTGAGGAACTGGAATCTTTTGCTCGCTTTGGTGCTCGGCTGGACGACAGCACGTTGAAGATTATCGATCATGGTCGACGCATTCGGGCTTGTCTCAAGCAGTCGGAATTTGCACCGGTTTCTATGGCAGGGCAAATTTTGGTGTTACTGGCGTTGACCTCAGAATTGTTTGACGACATACCACTAGAACGGATGCCCGACGCTGAGCAGGCGGTGCGAGCCGCCGCAGCGGACATTCCAGCCGAGATAGTCGAGCGCTTCGACACGGCCGACAGCTTGAGCGACGAAGACAGAGCCGCCATTCTTCAAGTCGCGCGCGAGGCGCTTTCACAGTCTACGGGTGCCAGCGCATGACAGATAGCGTCGCCGCCTTGCGTCATCAAATCGACAGTGCCGAAGAACTTGAATCGGTGGTGCGCACCATGAAGGCCATGGCGGCCTCAAGCATAGGCCAGTACGAGAATGCAGTGCGCTCGTTGGATGACTATTATTATGCCGTGCAACTAGGACTGGCAGCGTGTTTTCAGCAGGATAAATCACCCTTCGTCATAGCAAAAAAATATCAACAAGATCCGTCGTCGATTGGCGTGATCGTGTTTGGGTCTGACCAGGGGCTGGTCGGTCAATTCAATGACTCGATGGCGGATTTCGTCGTCGCCAGCCTGGCGAAATTGCAAGGACACAAAACAGTATGGGTAGTGGGTGAACGTCTTCAGTCGCGGCTAACGGAAGCCTGTTTGACGGAGACTGGGCTTTCAATGGCAGAAGGTTTTGTTCTACCGACCTCGATCAAAGGTGTTACTGCGCTGGTCGGTAAAATGTTGATTGAAATAGACGCGCAGCGAGAACGCGGCGCTATTGACCAGGTTTATCTTTTTCATCATCGCCCCCAATCTGGCTCGATTTATGTCCCAGTGAGTCAACAGTTGCTGCCGTTCGATGAGGCATGGCGAGTTAAACTATCTGATGTTCATTGGCCAACCAACAATCTTCCCCAACTGATGCCAAATTTGGAGCGAACCTTACGAGCATTGGTCCGTGAATATCTTTTTGTTAGCCTTTTCAGAGCCTGCGCCGAATCACTGGCCAGTGAAAATGCCAGTCGTTTAGCGGCTATGCAGCGTGCCGAAAAAAACATCGACGAACTGCAGGATGACCTGAGCAGAACGTTTCATCGATTACGTCAGCATGGTATTGATGAAGAACTGTTCGACGTGATCTCAGGCTTTGAAGCATTGAGTGAGTGAATTGGCCTTAACCACATGAGTATTTCGTAGCGGTATTTTCCAATCTATGAGAAAAAATACGCTGCAAAGTACCTTTTAACAGATATCCAATTCCTCGGATGTAAGTCCTCACCTATAACTTCTCCTATTCGAGTTTTTCGTTTTCACAGCCCCAGGTTTTTAAAGAATGCCTCACCAAAACGCCTTCTTTATTGACATAGGACAAGATCAAAGGTGCTTCACTTCTGTACTGTTAGGTTATCAACTAAATATTTTGAGAGAGCTTACAAGCCATCAACCGATTTTGTGCATTCTGTACGTGGGTGCGAAAATTCAGATAAGGCATAGGCTAAGTACTTTTTGTCTTGAAGAAATGTGTCTTGAAGGAATTTGAGGGTTTCTAAACAATGAAGAAAGGCGTTAAGCAAGTCATAGTAGGGGTGGTATTGGTTCCTGCGGCTGTCTGCAGCTGGCTGCTGTGGCAGTACTTTCAAGTACCCGCGATACCTGTAGGGTTCGCTTCAGGTAATGGACGAATTGAGGCGGTACAGGTCGATATCTCAACCAAAATCCCTGGCCGCATAGACTCTATACTGGCGAAAGAAGGCGATCTCGTCGAGCCTGGTCAGACCTTAGCCAGGATCGACACGGATCAGTTGCGAGTCCAGCTGTTGCGTGCTGAGGCCGACGCAGCGAGTGCCGAGAGCCAAGTGATCTCGGCGCGAGCCTCCATCGCGCAGGCGAAAGCGCAGCAAACCCTGGCCAATAAGGAGCTTTCCCGCTCTCGCGAGTTGGTACAAAGGGATCTTATCAGCAAGGAAGACTATGACACGCGAGTGAGTCAGCTGGCGGTTGCCAAGGCAGTTCTCGATGCAGCAGACGCCTTGCTCGTTTCGCGCCAGCGTGGCGTTGACGCGGCGCAAGCAGGCGCCATGGAAATACAGACTCAGATTGATGACTGCGTTTTGATATCGCCGACGGTCGGTAGAGTGCTCTATCGTCTGTCTGAACCGGGCGAAGTCCTCGGTAGTGGTGGAAAGGTTTTGACACTGGTTGACCTCTCTGATGTTTACATGGAGATTTTTCTCCCGTCGGGTGAGGCCCACCGTATTGCCATTGGTGCTGAGGCGCGAATCAAACTAGATGTGCTGGACTTCGCTGTGCCGGCAACCGTGAGCTTTGTCTCACCTGAATCCCAGTTCACGCCGAAGCAGGTTGAAACATCGAGCGAACGTGAAAAGTTAATGTTTCGAGTTAAATTACGTGTGCCACAGGAACTGGTGATGGACCACATCGATGAGGTCAAGACCGGAGTGCGAGGTGTCGCCTACATTCGACTCATTTCGCCGCAGGGTGATAAGCCGCCTCCATGGCCGCTATTTCTGCAACAGTTGCCGCCAGGTTACGTGCTGCCAGCAGTCAGTGTTAACTAGTGCGGGTAGACAATATGGTTGAAAAAAATGGTTGAACAAGACCGCCCGATTGCCTGCATTCAAGGTGTCACACATGTCTATAAAAAAGTACATGCCCTCGATGCTGTAACGTTGCAGATTCCCGCCGGCATGATGGTCGGCCTACTAGGGCCTGATGGTGTCGGAAAGTCGACGCTATTGGGTCTTATGTCAGGGGCGCGTAAGCTTCAGCAAGGCCGCCTTGAAGTGCTCGGTGGCGACATGGGATCGGCTCAGCACCGCGGTATCGTTGGCCCACGCATTGCTTATATGCCTCAAGGGCTTGGCAAAAACCTCTATGCCGAACTGAGCGTAGAGGAGAATCTGAATTTCTTTGGCAAGCTGTTCGAGCAGGGACCGACTGAGGGCCGGGCGCGCATTGACAGGCTGACAAAAGCAACGGGATTGTATTCATTCCTATCGCGGCCGGTTGGTAAATTATCAGGGGGCATGAAACAGAAGCTTGGACTTTGTTGCTCACTCATTCACGACCCAGACCTGCTGATACTGGATGAGCCGACAACCGGTGTTGACCCGCTTTCACGACGCCAGTTCTGGGAGCTTATCGCTTTAATTCGTGACGAACGACCGAGCATGAGCGTGCTCGTCTCTACTGCATACATGGACGAAGCCGAAGGTTTCGAATGGCTCGTGGCCATGGATGCTGGGCATGTTCTCGACACTGGCACGCCACAAGAACTCATGACCAAGACCAAAACAGAGAGTCTAGAAAAGGCGTTTGTGCAGTTATTGCCTGCGGAAAAACGCGGCAGCAATACTGAGCTGCATATCCCACCACTGGAGAAGACCGAGGCAACACCGGCCATCGTTGCTAAGGGGCTGACCCGGCGCTTCGGTGATTTTACAGCAGTCAACGATGTCTCCTTTGAAATTCAAGCCGGCGAGATCTTTGGCTTTCTCGGCTCAAACGGATGTGGCAAGACCACCACCATGAAGATGTTGACGGGCCTTCTGCCTGCCTCCGAAGGTGAGGCTTTTTTGTTCGGCAAACCCGTGGATGCGAACGATCTGGAAACGCGTAAGCGCGTTGGCTTTATGTCTCAGTCTTTTTCTCTCTACGGTGAACTAACGGTAGCGCAAAATCTGACTTTGCATGGGCGGTTGTTCCATTTGACAGCGTCGATAATGGCGGAGCGGATAAATACCCTAGTCCAACGTTTCGGTTTGCGCGAGCACATGGGGGCACTGGCGGCGTCGCTACCGCTTGGTATGCGCCAGCGTCTTTCCTTAGCGGTCGCAGTTATCCACGAGCCGGAAATGCTCATTCTTGACGAACCTACTTCGGGCGTTGATCCTGTTGCCCGTGACGAGTTCTGGGAGCTGCTGGTCGAATTGTCACGGCGTGACGGGGTGACGATTTTCATCTCTACCCACTTCATGAACGAGGCGCTACGCTGCGATCGCATTTCGCTGATGCACGCCGGTCAAGTGCTAGTCTACGATGAACCGCAGCATCTTGTTGAAGCAAAAGGTGCAGTCTCTCTGGAGGAAGCATTCATCGGTTATCTTGAAGACGCGATTGGCGAGTTGGAAGAGGAGGAAATTCCAGTAGCAGCGCCCGTTCCCGGCGCCGTTACGGACGAGGAAGCTCCAGCGTTGACAGGCACGCACGCCGGCGAAGCAAAGCATCATGGTTTCAGCTTCAAAAGGCTGCTCGCATACAGCTCTCTCGAAATGATGGAAGTCATGCGCGACCCAGTGCGTCTGGTGTTTGCCTTTCTCGGTAGCGCAATCCTGCTGATTGTCATCGCTTACGGCATATCCCTCGACGTTGAAAACCTGGAATTTGCTGCACTCGACCTCGATCGAACGCCCGAAAGCCGCCAGTATTTAAGCAATTTTCAAGGTTCACGTTACTTTATCGAACGTCCGACACTGCAGAGCCAGGAAGCGCTTCTGCAGCGCTTGAAGTCTAACGATATCGCGCTGGCGATCGAGATACCAACCGGTTTCGGTCGTAGCTTGAAGCAGAGCGAGACCGCTCGCGTGTCTGCCTGGATCGATGGTGCCAATACAACCAGAGCCGGTACCGTTGAAGGTTATGTCACTGGTGCTCATGTCAGCTATCTCAAAATGCTAGCAAGAAATACCGGTATCGACGCGAGTGCGGCATCGAAGGTGCTGCTTGAATCGCGCTATCGCTATAACCCATCGTTCGAGAGCATCTACTCGATAGGTCCGAAAACTCCGGCTCTGTTGCTGCTTCTGTTTCCAGCGATTCTGATGGCGGTCAGCATGGCGCGTGAGAAGGAGATCGGTACCATCACGAATTTTTACGTTACGCCGACAAAGCGACTTGAATTTCTGATCGGCAAACAGTTGCCTTACATCGCTATAGGCATGGTTAACTTCGTTATTCTGACACTCCTCGTCATTTTTCTAATGGGGGTGCCGCTAAAAGGCAGCCTGTTGGGTTTGAGTCTGGGCGCCTTAATGTATGTCTGCGCCGCAACGGGTTTTGGACTACTCGTCTCATCTCTTACGAAGTCACAAGTTACAGCCGTTTTCGCCACGACGATCTTAACGTTGCTGCCGACGATGATTTTTTCGGGGTTCATTCAGCCGACGTCGACTCTGGAAGGCGGTGGGCGGATCATCGGTTCAACCTGGCCTGCGACCTATTATATGCATTTGAGTGTTGCCGCCTTCACCAAGGGTCTGAGCTTCTTTGCGCTCATGGGGGACATCCTCGTTCTTGCGGTCTACGGTCCGATCTTTGTGCTCGTTGCCGCTGCGTTTTTGAAAAAGCAGGAGCGTTAGATGATGAACACCTGGATCAACATTTTTTGGCTCGGCTCCAAAGAACTACGTAGCGTTCTTGGCGATGTTGTTATGCTCGTGCTTATTGTATGGATATTCAGTGTCCAGATTTATGCGCGATCCACAGCCATTAGCGAGTCCGTTAATAATGCCTCCATTGCCATCGTCGACGAGGATCGTTCGACTCTCTCGCGCGCCATAGCAAGCGCGCTCTACCCACCGTATTTTAAACAGCCGCAACTGATTTCAGCCAGCGAGGTCGATCAGGCAATGGATCAGGATCGCTTCATGTTTGTGCTGACCATTCCGCCAAAATTCGAGAAGGACGTGCGGCGGGGACGGCGGCCGAGTGTGCTGATTGATATTGATGCAACGGCAGTCACTCAGGCGAGTCTGGGCAATCACTATATTCAAAGCATCGTGAAAGGCGAAGTGAGTTATTTTATAAACCGTTCAGACGACACCGCGTCTTATCCCGTGACTCTAGTCCAGCGGCGCGCTTTCAATCCCAACGGCACTGCAGTGTGGTACAGCGCAATCGTCGCGTTGCTCGATAATCTCTCGATTCTGGCAATCATACTGACCGGTGCTGCGCTACTGCGTGAGCGAGAACATGGCACCATCGAGCATCTGCTTGTCATGCCTCTGACTTCGTTTCAAATTATCATGTCAAAGGTTTGGGCAAATGGACTGATTATTCTCGTTGCCTTCTCGCTGTCGATACTGATTATGGTCGAGACGATACTGGATGTGCCGATTGCTGGATCGCGTTGGCTGTTGCTTGGCGGCACCACCATCTACTTGTTTGCGGCTGCCGCTATTGGTATTTTTCTGGGCACTATTGCCCGCACCATGGCGCAGTTCGCGCTGCTGATGATGATGGTGATCATACCAATAATGATGCTCTCAGGCGGCATGACACCGGTTGAGAGTCAACCTGATATCATTCAACCGATAACCTTGTTGTTACCCTCGCGTCACTACATGGCATTTTCTCAGGCCGTTGTTTTCCGTGGTGCTGGACTCAGCATCGTCTGGCCGCAGCTGCTCATCATCATTGGCCTCGGTGGCATCTTCTTTACCGCCAGTCTTGCGTTGTTCCGCAGGAGTCTGGCGTCTGCCCAGTAGTCTTTTACCTCTCACTAAGAACGCATACGCTATGTCTCATCAAGAACACCATCGTCTACACCGCGTTGGTTGGTTAAGAGCAGCAGTTTTAGGCGCTAATGACGGTATTGTGTCAACCGCAAGCCTGATTATAGGCGTTGCATCAGCAAATTCTGGACATGGCGCCGTTATGATCGCTGGAACAGCGGGCTTGGTTGCCGGGGCTATTTCTATGGCCGCAGGTGAATACGTATCTGTTTGCACCCAGGCGGATACGGAAAAGTCTGATCTATTACTTGAACAAAAATCTCTGAAACATGATTTTGAGGGAGAGTTGATTGAATTGACCGAAATCTATCAGCAGCGTGGCGTAGAGTCTGCGCTTGCAGAACAGGTGGCTCGACAATTAATGGATCATGATGCGCTTGCGGCACACGCTCACGATGAAATAGGGATTTCTGAGCAAACCTCGGCACAACCTTTAACAGCTGCATTTTCTTCGGCGTTGAGTTTTACGGTAGGGGCAGCATTGCCATTGCTCACGACATATTTTTACCGAGCTAACAATTTAACTCTGGTTGTCGCGTTGTCATCACTGGTTTTACTCGGCATATTGGGAGCCACTTCTTCCTACATGAGTGGCGCAAAAATAATCACTGGCATTGTGAGGGTTGGCTTTTGGGGGACCTTGGCAATGGTGACGACTGCCCTGGTGGGTATTGCCTTTGATGTTGCCGTTTAACGAAATCTGTTTGCAGATTGCGTCCAATCGATGCGCTCACAATAGAGTTGTGCAGACGATGGTGGATATTTTCCGTTCACTAGCTGTTGCTCTTGCCGCTCCATAACAGGCTCGTTCTTGACGCAAGTCAAGACTGGCCAGTCACGGCTTTGATACGCTGCCACTCACATATGATTGTAGAGGCGATAGGCGTTACAACGTTCATTGTGAGTCAGCGTTATAGAACTAGGTTCAGGTGTTTTGACCAGAAACCTACAGTATTCCCGCCTCCCCCGGCAGGGACGCTTCGGCACTTTCAGCGACAAAAATTTTGGCGCTGAAAGTGCTTTTTTTATCAACTGAACAATTCCGGGAACTGCTCATGAAGCTTGCCCGCATGTAAGCCGTTGATGCTAATACTCGTTGCAAAAAGGGCAAGCTGCGTTAAGACCGTAAAGCCTATGCCATTAGCGTTCAGAGCTCAAAGATTCACCTGGCGGGCTAACCGTTGATGACGCGCAATGGGCTTTCTGGTTGGTCCCATGGTAAATGATGGTCTTCAAGGATAACCACGTTATTGCGGTTGACCAGCAATCCAGCAGCCTGGTAGCCAAGCAATTCTTTAATCGGTTTGGCAGGGTGTTGCGCAATCAACGCCGCCTCGTCTGAGGACAGGTTGGAAAGGCCTCGGGCGCGCTCAACACCCTTCTCGTCATAGATGTGCAGCACGTCGGCTTTCTGAAATGTGCTGTGTATGGACACGATGTCCACGCACAGAATACCGTCCTCGCTTTCGATAAGTGCATCAGCCGCCGCCTGTTTCAATACCAGACTGCCGGCCATCTGTAGTCGGTCTGTCAGCCAGATCATCCAGCTTGAAGACGGCGTAGTTTTCGCCACGCAGCGAGTATGAGGGCGTTCCCCAAGAAGCGCAGAAGAAACTGGCCGATCAAGAGTGCCGCGGGAAATCAATGTGGTGCAACCTGCATTCTGGGCCATGTTTGCCGCCCGCATCTTGGTTAACATGCCACCGCTGCCCAACTGGCTAGTACCGCTAGTGACTGCCAGATATTCGCTAACATCCTCAACCATCTCGACCAGCTTCGCGCCGGGCTCAGAGGGGTCGCGATCGTAAAGACCGTCTACGCTGGTGAGAATGATCAGATGCTGCGCTTGGATCATTTGGGCCACCTTGGCCGCCAGTCGATCATTATCACCAACTCGAATTTCTTCTGTCGTCACGGTATCGTTTTCGTTCACGATGGGTAGAACGCTGTGCTCGAGTAGTGTGTGAACGGTATTTTTTGTGTTCAGAAATCGCCGGCTTGCTTCCAGATCATCCAGCGTCACCAGCACTTGCGCAATGTCGAACCCGTATTCGAGAGCAATCTGTTTGTAGGCATTCAGCAAGATCGGTTGACCGCACGCTGCTGCTGCTTGTTTCTCTTGAACGCCGGCATTTTCAATATCGGTATTCAAAGCATTCAACCCCAGAGCAACGGAGCCGGAAGACGCCAATACGACCTCGTATCCCTGCGTCTGCAGATCGGCGATGTCGCCCAGCAGCCCATGCATGAATGAATAGCACGGCTTCAAATGTTCAGCACTTGCTAGAAGACTGGAGCCGACCTTTACGACAATTCGTTGTTTAGCCTGGGCCGGCTGGCGGTCGCTTTGCTGTTCAAAAAGTTCGCCTTCGCGGGAAGTCATTTACCAGTGCCTCTGTTGTTTATTGTCAATATCTTCAGAAATATAGTTAGTAATCTAAATATATTAGAATCCCTGTTCTTCGCCCTAGAGCTGATCAGATGGACATAAAATTATGAAAAATAACGTTTAAATGATTTTTCTAGATCCAGTTTCGAGAGAGCGAGATCGTGATTGCAGAAGATTGAGAGTTGATTACTTAGATATCTAAATATTATACTATGTTTCTGCCGCAACGCAACATTCTGCTTCTGACACCATGAGTGTGGCTCCGGCTAATCCTATAAGAGGTAGTTTCTTGAAGAGTGCTTTGAATCAGAAAACTCGAGTATTGATGGTCGGGTGCGGAAAAATGGGCCGTGCACTACTAACCCGCTGGCTTGATCAAACCGACTTCACTTTCACCGTAGTATCACCTTCTGGTCGAGAGGTACCCGAGGGCGTGAAAATGGTACGCACACCAGATGCACTGAGGGGAATTCAATTTGATCTTGTGGTGATTGCCGTGAAACCTCAAATGATTGCCGAAGTGCTGCCCGGCTATAACGATCTGCTTACTGACGATGGGTGTTTCCTATCGATTGCAGCTGGTTTTGCCGGCAGCTCCATCTTAGCGCTGGTTGGCGAAAAGCCGCTGGTGCGAGTCATGCCGAACATGCCGGTGAAGATTGGTAAAGGCGTCAGCGCCCTCTATGCAAACCAGCATGCAACGCAGCAGCAGCGACAGCAGGTTGAGAGACTGATGCAGTCAACTGGAAAACAAATATGGGTGGACACTGAAGACGACATTGATCGCCTGACAGCCATTGCCGGAAGTGGACCAGGTTACGTCTTTGAGATCGCCCGA
>Ga0208414_1003184_pt1 | contig 10126 bp, 9 predicted proteins | sample AntAceMetag02UKE_FD_184770 | JGI IMG/M metagenome (GOLD analysis project Ga0208414, IMG submission 184770) | Saline lake microbial communities from Ace Lake, Antarctica - Antarctic Ace Lake Metagenome 02UKE (SPAdes) (version 2) | ecosystem: Environmental > Aquatic > Non-marine Saline and Alkaline...
TCTCGGTTTCGGTGTTATACATCGCAAAGCTGGCGCGGCATGTCGCGGTCACGCCCAAATGATCCATCAAAGGCTGGGCACAATGGTGCCCTGCTCTAACTGCAATGCCTTTTTTGTCCAGCACTGTTGAGATGTCATGCGCATGCGCAGCACCGTTGAGCGTAAAAGAGAAAATCGCGCCCTTACTTGCGGATTGTCCCTGAACATTAAGCCAGTTCAACCCATCAAGCCGCTTGCGCGCATAGCTGCACAGCGCTTTTTCATAGTCGGCAATATTTTGCATGCCGAGGTCCATCATATAATCCAGCGCCACGCCAAGCCCAATCTGCTGCACAATACCCGGTGTTCCGGCTTCAAACATCATCGGCGGGGAATTATAGGTGATCACCTCACGACCGACGTCGCGGATCATATCGCCACCGCCCATGAAGGGCCGCATTTCAGCCATGCGTTCTGGACGAATGTAAATCGCACCTGATCCACTTGGCCCGTAGAGTTTATGGCCGGTCACCGCATAAAAATCACAACCAATGTCCTGCACATCCACAGGCATATGCACTGCCGCCTGTGAGCCATCCACCAAAACTGCCGCGCCAAGCGCCTGTGCAGCCTGTGTTATGGTTTTAACGTCTATAACTGTGCCCAATACGTTGGACATCTGAGTGATTGCCACCAATTTGGTTTTTGGCCCCATGGCCGAAATCACCCTCTCAGGATCCAGGTCGCCATTGGCGTCCACATCCACCCAGATGAGCTTCACTCCCATGCGCTCGCGTAAAAAGTGCCATGGAATAATATTGGCATGATGTTCCATGATCGAAAGAACAATTTCGTCGCCGGACTGTAAACGCGGCATGGCCCAACCATAGGCAATCAAATTGATACCTTCGGTTGTCCCCGAATTGAACACGATATGATCTTCTGAAGCTGCGTTGAGGAATTTAGCAATCTTACCGCGCACCGCTTCATATTTGTCTGTCGCCAAATTGGACAGATAATGCAAACCTCGATGCACATTGGCATATTCAGCACTGTAGGCCTGCGATACAGCATCGATTACGACCTGTGGTTTCTGAGCAGACGCACCATTGTCGAGATACACCAATGGCTTATTGTTTACCTGTCGCGACAGTATCGGGAAATCTTCGCGAATTTTTGCTACATCGAAACTCATAATGCCACCTGCTGCGGGCCAAACCCAAGGGAAACCAAAATAAACGCACCGCCCATCGATAGGCCAATTACGCCAAGCACAAAACACAGGGCTGCTTTCCACATCGAGCCCAAATTCAGCCAGGAATTAAGTAAGCCAAACAGGATCCAAAACAAGAGACCTGTGGCAAAAATACTGATCAATCCTGCGAATGTAACCGAGATCACCATCAAAGTGGTTTGCACAATTTGCAGTCCCACCTGAAGTATCTGAATCCAAGCAAAGACTAGGACTCCGTCCGAAAAACGGCCCGATCCGCCAAAAGCCCGTGCGGCCAGCCAGATACAGCCTACAAGGCCCAAGGTGCCAAGCCCCATGATCGCGACCAATACCACAGGAGCCATTGGGGCGAATCCGGGCAATACGGCAGTGGGTTGAAACCCACTGAGAGCGAACATCAAAACCACAGCGATGATGATCGTTACCGCAAATGCACTCAAAGCCGCGCCCAAATTAAGCCGCAAGGCCAAAATATGCGCGCCAGCCTCCGTTGGGTTGGTTAGGCTCAACCGCAACAGGTTGCTAATGAAATTCATTGTTCTGCCTCAATAAGTGAGTTCCCGAGAACCCATAGAAATACAAGTAACCAAAGCGCGCCAACGATAGAGTTTGCCGCCCCCAAGCCGATAAAACCCTTAACCATACCCGCCAGAACTAAAGCCGGAGAGCTAGCCAGAAGCGCCCAAAACATTGCCAGACGGGCTGAGTAATAATCCGCTTTGGCCCCAAAAATACGCGATATCAGGCGCAACAAGGCCGCCACGCCATAGGCGAGCAGCGGCAGTACAAAAATCAACCCCACCGCATCGTGCTGGATGTAATCGGTCAGAGTTTCGCCGGTGAAATGCGCTTGCCGCGCCCGGTAAGGCCATTGCGACACAAATAAAATAATGCAGCCGCCCATCAGCATCGCCAAAACCCGATCTTCGCGTTGTCCCATGCGAAGCAATCGGGCCATAACCCGCCTAGGACGCAGATGCGCCTCAACGATATCGCGGGTCACAGCCATCTAAGTTACCGCGCTTCCAAAGTGCCGGTGAGATGGCTCAAAATTGCTTGGGCCAAATCCGGATCTTCGATTTCTTCAATGGCTTGTGCTATAAATGACAACGTCAAAAGATCGACGGCTTTGGATTCAGGTACACCGCGCGAACGCAGATAAAACAAAGCTTCTTCGTCAATAGCACCAGATGTTGACCCATGCGAACAGGCCACATCATCGGCGTAGATTTCCAATTCAGGCTTGGCCAAAAACTGACTGTCTTCGTCCAAAAGTAACGATTGGCTGATCTGATATCCATCGGTCTTTTGCGCGCCCTGCTTCACAAGGATTTTGCCTTGAAAGACGCCAACAGCACCATTACGCAGCACTTTTTTGAATACCTGACGGCTTTCACAATTCACCGCATCATGGGTAATGAACACCGTATCATCATGATGAAAATCATCGTCACCCAAACAGGCACCCGCCACAGTCACAGAGGAATTGTCGCCCACGAGCTCCAGGATACACTCATTGCGAGTCATCGTGCCGCCCGCAGTGAGGGTGAAGGATTTAAAGGTCGCATCAGCCCCAATACGTGCAAATATATGGGTGAGCATGTGGCGCTCTTGGCCGTCTTGTACGCGGATATGGTGAAAACTGCCGGTATCGGCAACCTCAACTTCCATCACCACATTGCTGCGCGCGCCATAATGGCCGGTTTCGATCAGAGTCACGCTTGCCCCTGCATCAACCTTCACAACATGGTGAATCACCGCATCTGTACTGCCAGCCGAGACCGCATGAATGCGGATAGGATCGATCACCTGCCCTGTGGCATGCACGAGCAGCCCTTGCTGCGCCATTGCCGTGTTCAAAGCGGCCAAAGTCCGTTCAACCGGGTTTTGCCCCGCCAGCTCCAGCTTGCCATAAACATCCTGCGCCCAATGCAGATCCAATGAGGTGGCATCCGTGAGACTTTCGATCAAACAATTGCCAACTTTTGGCAGTATTTCCGACAGTAAATTCCCGTTTTTAAATGAAATTTCAGTCTTGGCTTGATTTCTGAAAATACTAATTTCAGGGCTAATTTGTGCTTCAAGCTCAACAGAACCCGCAACAAACACATCAGGTCGAGTGTATTTCCAATATTCGTCCCGCCGCTTTGGCAGGCCTTGGCTTCGAGCCCGTTCGGACGCTGATTGTCGCGCCTCTTTCGCCCATGCGCCTGACCTGGAAATTAGCTCAACATCCTTCATGGCGCGGGTTGTCACCGCATTTGGGGAAGGCATACCCATTAGGCTGTCTCCTCCAACAAATCGGCATAACCATTATTTTCAACTTCCAGCGCTAATTCAGGGCCGCCAGATTTAATTATCCGACCTGCGGCCATAATATGAACAACATCGGGTTTGATGTGATCCAACAGTCGTTGGTAGTGAGTAATTACCAAGAAGGTCCGCTTACCGTCCCGCAGGGCATTCACGCCTTGGGCCACAAGCTTCATCGCATCCACATCCAAACCAGAGTCAGTTTCGTCGAGAATGCACATTTTGGGTTCAAGCATTGCCATTTGCAAAATCTCGTTCCGCTTTTTCTCACCGCCAGAAAACCCAACATTAACCGGACGTTTGAGCATATCCGCGTCAATTTTCAGGTCTTTTGCCTTGGCACGTACAACTTTCAAAAAATCGCCGGCGCTCATCTCAGGCTCGCCACGTAATTTGCGTTGTGAATTTACCGCTGTGCGCAGAAAGGTCATGTTGCCCACGCCGGGAATTTCGACTGGGTATTGAAATGCCAAAAACAAGCCCGCAGCCGCACGCTCTTCTGGTTCCATCGCAAGAATGTCATTGCCTTCGAGATGCGCAGATCCCGCGGTGACTTCATAGCCGCCTTTACCGGACAAGACGTAAGAGAGCGTGGATTTACCAGAACCGTTTGGCCCCATAATAGCATGCACTTTTCCTGCTTCCAACGACAGGTTAACTCCTTTGAGAATCTGCTTGTCTTCTTCTTCAAGTTGAACGTGTAGGTTTTTGATTTCTAGCATTTTAAGTTCCCGCAGCCTAAATTGGCCTTAATTTTGTTTAGCGCGTTTTGCGTCATTTTTGAACATTTTTTTAAAGAATCTTCAACACAATGTTCAGATTATCCAACTGACCCTTCAAGAGAGATGGCCACCAGGGCTTGCGCCTCCATGGCAAATTCCATCGGCAGCGCTTGCAACACTTCTTTACAAAACCCATTCACCACCAAAGCCACGGCGTCCTCCTCGCCCATACCGCGCGAGCGGCAATAAAACAGCTGATCATCATCCACTTTTGACGTTGTGGCCTCATGCTCAACCCGTGAGGAGTTATTTTTTACTTCAATATAAGGCACCGTATGCGCCCCACACTTATCGCCGATCAGCAGGCTATCACATTGGGTGTAGTTACGGCTGTTTGTGGCTTTTGGGTGCATAGAGACCAAACCACGATAGGTATTTTGCGCCTTGCCGGCACTGATACCTTTGGAGACAATCCGTGATTTGGTATTCTTGCCCAAATGCACCATCTTAGTACCAGTATCGGCCTGCTGCATGTTGTTGGCAATGGCGATAGAATAAAACTCGCCTTGGCTGTCATCACCGCGCAGAACACAGGATGGGTATTTCCAAGTCACCGCAGATCCGGTTTCCACTTGCGTCCACATCACTTTTGAACGGTAGCCACGGCAATCAGCGCGTTTGGTTACGAAGTTATAAATCCCGCCTTTGCCATTTTCGTCACCAGGATACCAGTTTTGCACGGTGGAGTATTTGATCTCCGCATCGTCCAGCAATACCAATTCAACAACCGCCGCATGCAACTGAGCAATATCGCGCTGAGGCGCGGTGCAGCCTTCCAGATAGCTTACATAGGACTCTTTATCAGCAATGATCAAAGTACGTTCAAACTGGCCAGTGTTTTCCGCATTAATCCGGAAATATGTGCTCAGCTCCATCGGGCAACGCACGCCCGGCGGAATGTACACAAAAGAGCCGTCTGAAAACACAGCCGAGTTAAGCGTTGCATAGTAGTTGTCAGAAACAGGCACCACGGTGCCGAGATATTTGCGTACCAGCTCAGGGTGCTCGCGGATGGCCTCGGATATTGAACAGAAAATCACGCCGGCTTTCATCAGTTCAGCTTGGAATGTTGTGCCAACTGAGACCGAGTCAAAAACCGCATCCACCGCAACCCGGCGTTCACCTTCTGGGGCTTCAACTCCCGCCAACAAGGCTTGTTCCTTCAACGGAATACCCAGCTTTTTGTAGGTTTCCAGAAGTTTAGGATCTACATCATCCAAAGACTTTGGCTTTTCTTCCATGCTTTTAGGACGCGCATAGTAATATTGATCTTGGAAATCAATCTTAGGATAATCGACCATCGCCCAATCAGGTTCGGTCAATTTCAACCAACGACGATAAGCGTCCAGACGCCAATCAAGCATCCACTCAGGCTCTTCATTCTTTGATGAGATCAACCGCACAATATCTTCGGACAGGCCTTTCGGCGCATATTCCATTTCAATCTCAGTATTCCATCCGTACTTATAAGCACCTGACAGAGCTTTCACCGCTTCAACGGTTTCCGCATCTACACCATCTTTGACCTGAACGTCATCCATCGCCATCATATTCCCTATCTGGCCGCTTTGCGTGCCAAAAATCTTTCATAAGCAGCCAACCACGCCGTGGCAAACTGTTCGACTTCATCTTCTGTCGTCTCCAAGCCAAGCGATACTCGTATCGCGCAGCTGGCCACATCGTCATCATATCCCATCGCACGTAACACGCGGCTGGCTTTTACTTTGCCCGACGAGCACGCAGAACCCGCTGAAACTGCAAATCCTGCCAAGTCCATTTGCATGACTTGGGTCTCCCCTTTCCAGCCTGGTGCTGCAAAGCAGCTCGTGTTGGGCAGGCGGGTCGATCCAGTCCCAACTAAAATAAGAGGTTTTCCACTGGCTTCCAGTACCTTTTCTAGAATATTTCTAAGTTTCTCAATTGGGGCCCATTTACCATCGGCCAAATCACGAGCAGCAGCTTCGGCGGTGGCTCCAAATCCGGCGATGCCGATAACATTTTCAGTCCCCGCGCGCCGCCCCATTTCTTGGCCGCCCCCGTGGATTTGCGCCATAATCTCTTGGCCTGGCTTCATCAGCAAACAGCCAACACCTTTTGGGCCTCCCAGCTTATGGGCTGAGGCGCAGGCCATGTTGGCGCCGCTCCAAGCAAAAGAGGTGGCCAGCTTACCGAAGGCTTGTGTCATATCACAAAACCCTACCCCCTGCGGCACATCCTGTACAATCCCAGTTTCAGAATTAGCCAACTGTAGCGCCGTTGTGGCAGCATCTATCACCGCAATGCGGCCTTCAATGACCGCCAAATCAGGGCGCACCCAAGCGGCAACCGCGTCATGCTCTACATCGCCCGCATGAAATCCGCGATCTTTGAGAGCTAAAGCTGCGGCCTCTGTGGCGCTGCTGGTAAATACTATATCATGGGCACCCACGCCAAAAGCCTGTGAAATCTGGCTGCGCGCACGCTCCACAATAGCCTTGGCGCCGCGCCCCTCGAAATGTACCGAGGAAGGGTTGCCCACCACATCCATCGCAGCAAGCATCGCCGCACGGGCTTCGGCGCGCAGCGGTGTTGTGGCATTGTAATCAAGATAAATGCGTTGGTTCATTCGTCGACCACCTCAAAAAGGTTCGGCACTGCAGGACAAGGCGATAGGGTGTTGGACACCACGTCCGACAAGCGTGTCTGATGCAGATACACATAAACCTGCGCACTGAGACCTTCCCAGAGGCGGTTGGTCACGCTTTGCGCCCGGCTGCCTGACACGCCGCCAGAGGCCCCGGCGCCTTTTTGCAATGCATCCACTGTTTCGTCTACAGCTTCAAGAATATCCACCACCCGTATATCATGGGCCGGTCGTGCCAGTCGGTAGCCACCATTCGGACCCCGGACGGATTCGACCAGCTTGGCACGGCGTAATTTAACAAAAAGTTGTTCAAGGTAGGGCAAAGATATGTCCTGACGCCGGGCAATATCCGTGAGTGAGGCCAATTCCATAGGCGCCAAAAATGCCAAATCAGCCAATGCAACCATTCCATAACGACCTTTTGTGGAAAGTTTCATGCTAATTCACACTTTCATGCGGCATCTCAGGCCCATTTCGCTCAAATTTATTGACCTACGCGCGTCGGTTGCGTAACCCACTCCTTACAGCGGCGCGCCGCAAAGAGATTTAGAATGGTTCTAAGCTGACACTTGTCCAAGGTCAAGCCAAGCATGCGCCCAAAACACACCAAAGGAACGATATGCCCGAAGTGATATTCCCTGGCCCAGAGGGCCGCCTCGAAGGCCGTTACCACCCTCAAAAGACCAAAGATGCCCCTATCGCAATTGTGCTGCACCCGCATCCACAATTTGGCGGTACCATGAACAACAAGGTTGTGTATAATTTGCACTATGCCTTTTATAACATGGGCTTCACTGTTCTGCGGTTCAACTTTAGAGGTGTTGGCCGATCACAGGGCGAATATGATCTGGGTATTGGCGAGCTGAGCGATGCGGCCTCCGCCTTGGACTACCTACAATCGATGAACACCAACGCGAAACATTGCTGGGTTGCGGGCTTCAGCTTTGGGGCTTGGATAGGCATGCAGCTGCTGATGCGCCGCCCTGAGATTACGGGTTTTATTAGTGTCAGCCCTCCGGCTAATATGTATGACTTCAGCTTCCTAGCGCCCTGCCCGGCATCCGGCCTTATGATCAATGGTCTGTCCGACCGCGTAGCGCCGCCTGCGGATACGGTGACGTTGGTCAACAAACTGCATGAGCAAAAAGGCATCACCGTCACCCATCAAGAAGTGGAAGGCGCAGGTCACTTCTTTGAAGATCCCCATATGGATCCGATGATTGACTCGGTGCAAACCTACGTGCGTCGTCGTTTGACTGAAAATACCCGCTAAAACTATTATATGGTAAATCAAAACTACCAGCCTCAGGATGCCACCACCCCTCCAATATAGAGTATTGACGATGGCCACAGCCCCACGATATCAGGTGATTGCAACCGGTTGCAAATAACTTAGAAAGTTGTGATATGAGTGATATTGGCATTGGGATCATTGGTGGTGGATATATGGGCAAGGCGCATTCCGTCGCCTTTGCATCTGTGGCCAGTGTATTTGACACGGCACTGCGGCCTAAATTGGTGACAATCTGTGCCAGCACGCCTGAGAGCGCGGAAACCTATCGCAAAGCATATGGGTTTGAAAAAGCTACATCCGATTGGCACAATATGGTTGCTGATCCAGATGTTCACGCCATTGTAATAGCCTCCCCACAGGTCACCCATCATGATATCGCCCTTGCCGCACTTGCGGCTGGTAAGCCGGTCTTATGTGAAAAACCACTGGGCATATCGCTCGAACAAAGTCGTTCCATGGTAAAGGCAGCCAAAGCCTCTGGTGTGGCCAATATGGTCGGGTTCAACTACGTTCGCACGCCTGCCTCACAACAGATTCGCAAGTTCCTTGCTGAAGGTCGTATTGGCGAGGTCACATGGTTTCGCGGTGAAATGACTGAAGATTTTTTTGCCGATCCCGCAATTGGTGGCTGGCGTACGCAGGGCGCGGCCAATGGCACGATGGGCGACCTAGCGCCTCATATGATCAACGCGGCCCGTGCCTTAATGGGCCCTATTGAGAGCCTAATTGCCTCAGTCGAAACCGTACATAAGGTGCGAGACGGCGAAACTGTCACCAATGATGACCAAGCCCAAATGATGTGCCGTTTTGAAAGTGGTGCACAGGGACATATGTTTTTCAGCCGTGTCGCTACGGGCAGAAAAATGGGCTATGCCTATGAAATTCATGGTACAAAGGGCCAAATCCGCTTTGACCAAGAAGACCAAAACGCGCTTTGGCTTTACACAACCGAAGGCCCAGAGGAGGAACGTGGGTTCCGCAAAATACTCACAGGCCCTGCTCATCCTGATTATCTGCCGTTTTGCCAGGGTCCCGGCCATGGCACGGGCTATCAAGACCAAATCATAATTGAGGCCAAAGATTTTCTTACGGCAATCGCCGAAAAACGCACGATATGGCCCTCATTTGAAGAAGGTATGGAAGTGAATCGCATTGTGACCGCCGCCCTCGACTCCAGCGCCAAACAGGCCTGGGTAACCGTCGCAGACTATTAAAATAATGAGGCTATGAGATGATTAAAATTGGTAATGCGCCCTGTTCTTGGGGTGTCGAATTCGCAGATGATGCCCGCAATCCAGATTGGCGGCGGGTGCTTAAGGAAAATGCTGGCGCCGGATTCACCGGCATTGAGTTGGGTCCTGTCGGGTATATGCCAGAAGAGCCCACCATTTTGGCCGAGGCCCTCTCAGAATTCAACCAAGAGCTGATCGGCGGCGTCATTTTCCGCGCGTTTCATGATCCGGATGCTTGGGATGATGTGCTCGATGGTTCAATCCGTACCTGCAAAGCCCTTGCAGCCCATGGGGCAACACGGCTTGTGATCATCGACAGCATCTCCCCACGTCGCGCGCCGACCGCAGGACGTGCCGCAGAAGCCGAACAAATGGACACGGCTGAATGGACTGCTTTTCGCGATCGTATCGCCACCATCGCTAAAATGGGCGCTGAAGAATACGGTCTTTCCGTTGGCATTCACGCTCATGCTGCTGGATTCATCGACTTTGAGCCCGAGTTGGAGCGTTTGTTGAGTGAAGTGGATGAGAATATCCTCGGTATTTGCTTTGACACGGGCCACCATTCTTACGCAGGTTTTGATCCTGTGGTCTTCATGAAAAAGCACATATCGCGCATAAATTATATGCACTTCAAAGATATAAACCCAAAAGTTAAAAAGAATGTAA
>Ga0208414_1003186_pt1 | contig 10125 bp, 11 predicted proteins | sample AntAceMetag02UKE_FD_184770 | JGI IMG/M metagenome (GOLD analysis project Ga0208414, IMG submission 184770) | Saline lake microbial communities from Ace Lake, Antarctica - Antarctic Ace Lake Metagenome 02UKE (SPAdes) (version 2) | ecosystem: Environmental > Aquatic > Non-marine Saline and...
AAGAACACAAATCCGAAATCGCCCATGTGGTAGATGGGGCTGATACCCATTTTGCCACGGATGAAGCCTATGCCTTTGGGGCGGGGCAGTTGATTTACTTTTTACTTTCTAAAAGTGAAGCTGGAGACCGTACCCATGCTGTATTGGAACCCTTCCTTCAAAAAACCAATCATGCGCATTTTAACGAGGCCATAGCAAGTATCTTGCTAAAATACAAACACGCAATTGGGTTTGACTACAAACGATTTAATAAACTGGCTGGAGAAGTGCTAGCATATGAACCCACGCAGGGATTGCAGCAGTTGCGGCCTATCCTTTTGGCAGGCTATTTCTGCCCCAATATTCTTTACACCAAAAAATCTGATTCTTCATCCTAAAACTTTCTTACCATGAGCAAATTCAACAAAAGAGCTTACGGAGCTGTTGTGATCAAAAGCATCAACTCCAATTACAATGCGGACTTTACCCATCAACCAAGAACATTACCTGATGGCCGTATTTATGCCACCGATAAGGCATTGAAATATTTGGTCAGAAACTATCTCAGACATGAGACTGAGGATAAGGTTTTCTTCTATAAGACATTCAAAGAAAATACACTCAACCCAAGATCACTTGATGAGACTTATGTTAATTATTTTGGTGAGATACCCAAAGGTGAAGGTAAAGGAGTAGAGAAAGAGGCTTCAAAAAAGCGTGAGATGCTTGGTAATTTATTAAAAAGCCTTGATATACGCCTATTTGGTGGTACTTACGCCGGTTCTACTAACCTATCCCTTCATGGTCCTACACAAATCACCCATGGTTTAAATCAGTTTGTAAGAGGAGAAATCTATTCAGAGCAAATCATGTCTCCTTTCCGAAACTCTGCAGAAGGCAAAGAAGATTCGGCTATGACTACCTTGGGATCCCAGTCCAAACTCCGCGAAGGTCACTATGTGCATGGGATATCTGTAAATCCAAAGAATCTCGAAACACTGACTGAACTATCAGGTACAGACAACTACCTTTCAGACGGTGACATTGAGAAATTGAAACTGGGACTTAGACGAGGAGCCACTTATTATGATTCTTCCGCCAAAGCAGGTACCGATAATGAATTGTTGCTATGGGTTGAGCTAAAAGAAGGATCCAAAATGGTTCTCCCATCTTTCACAGAGCTCATCAAGGTACAAGACACAGATAAGCGCGAAATAGATCTTGAAAAAATAAAAAACCTACTTGGCCAAGACCATGTGAAATCCGAAGTAGAAAAAATCGAGGTCTATTACAACAAAATCATTTCCTCCGTAAGCAATTTGCCAGAGGGAGCAATAGAAATTGATCTTTGATTTATGGAAAGATTAGTATCCATAGACTTAGAGGCAGACTTTGGCTTTTTGCGGAAACCCGATACCAATAACGGCATTGCAATGAGCTACAATATGCTGCACAAGCCGAGCTTACTCGGTATTTTTGGTGCAATCCTGGGGATGGAAGGATACCAGAAACGGGGTGTTCTTCCGGCATATTATCTGCAGCTTCAAAACCTAAAGATAGGAATAGCCCCCTTGCGGGATGAATGTGGAAATTTCCCCAAGACCACGATCGTATACACCAATACTGTCGGATATGCCAATAAAGACGGGAACTTCATCGCATATGAAAACACCTTGATAAGGCCATCCTATAGGGTTTTTGTTATCCTTAGCGATGAGCACCCTTTGTACCATTCACTGAAAGAGGGGCAAGCAGAATACATACCTTACCTTGGGAAAAATGAATTTCCGATATGGTGGAAACCTGAGAGCTTTCAAGAATATGTTCTGGATCCTTTTGCCTTCAATCAGGATTATCACGTTGCCACCCTATTCTGTAAAAAGGAGGGAGAAAGCAGCAGAACCCAGGAAACAGGAAGTAGTCCACTTGGGTTTGCTGCGCTGTTTGCAACACATTCAGATGCTTTTTTCTACTTCGAGCGTCTCCCTGTTGGCTTCCAAGAGTTTGAAATGAAAAAGCGTGGAAAGGAATATCAGTATCAAATGGCTCCTTTTGTCTATTCCAACGCAAAGTTTTCGGCAGATTACCGACTGGATAATTTGTATAGTTTGCATGGAAATCAAGTAGTCCAACTTAACTGACCATGAAGACATTCAAGGAACTGATGGCAAAGGAACAGGTCGCTACTTTGTTGAAAAATCCGGATCATTACCTGGCCCACACTCCGGACGAAACACTGGGTGAGCATATGCGGTTGGTAACCCACTACTTTCAGAAATTGGTGGAGGTCCATGGGTTAGAACCCATTATTGACCAGTTGCTAATGAAGCTTTGTAATGATTCCAAAACCCTCGCTGAATTTGCCAAAAAAATCTTTTGGCAGGCTATCCTGTACCATGATTTCGGGAAGGTGAACGAGAACTTTCAGCGAAAGCTGGGAAATGTGGAGCATTTTCCTCATAATGTCAAAAACGGTATTGAATCGCAGCATTCGGTCCTCAGTGCCTTCCTCTTTTTGGTTCATCAGCTATCCGAGGGGATTGAGTTATTAGGAAACGAGAGTCTTAAAAACCAGCAAAAGGTCATTTCGTTCACCTTTGCCCTTGCTCACACGATCATGCGGCACCACCATCCAAACCTGGATGATTTGTCTGCCGAAAAATCGTTTGAAAAGCTCAGTAGTGACCTTTGCAAAGGATTAGAGAACTATATAAACTGCTTCTACAAAACCGTTCATCCGCAATTGGTTGCAGGGATTCAAGATTTACGAAAATTCAACCTCCACTATTCAAAACTAGACTTTGAATGGTTTGCTCTTATCCGGTTGAATTTTTCCTTGCTCACCGCTGCAGATTATTATGCCACCTCCCATTATTGCAATAAGTGGAGCGAACCGTATGATGCTTTTGGAGTGCTGACTGCTGCCCAACGGGACAGGCAATTCTCTGCTCTTCAGCAAACACACTTACATAATAAAATACTTTATCAGCTTCATCAAGATTTTGCTTTTAAGACCCTGGAATCATACAGGCAAAAATCCCCAGATAATTTAAATAATTTACGATCCCATATGGCTGCAGAGGTTATTACCAAGATCCGCGCAAATGCAGCAAACCGTTTATTTTATATCGAAGCGCCCACTGGAGGGGGGAAAACCAACATGGCTTTTATAGCTACCATGGAGCTGCTACAGGCCAACCCGGAATTGAACAAAGTATTTTATGTCTTTCCTTTTACCACGTTGGCTACTCAAACATTACAATCAGCCGGGGAAACGCTGGGCTTGACGGAAGAAGAATGGATTGAACTACACGGGAGAGCTGCCTGGAAGCAAAAAGCCACGGAGGAGGAAATAAAAGATGGCCTGTATGGAGAAGAGCGGCTGGATGACATTCATAATCAATTCGTCAACTATCCTTATACATTTCTAAGTCATATTCGCTTTTTCGATATCCTGAAAGCAGATCACAAATCCAGCATCTACCTGATGCACCGACTGGCCAATAGCGTAGTAATCATCGACGAAGTTCAGGCGTATAATCCGGAATTATGGGATAAAATGGCCTATCTCCTTAAATCTTATGCGGAAGCTTTCAACATCCGTTTCATTGTGATGTCGGCAACCCTGCCTAAGATCGGCACCCTGGCAGAGGCTGATTTTTGCTACTTGCTACCAGATGCGATTGAGCGGTTTTTCACAAATGCCAACTTTGCTGACCGGGTTAGTTTCAGTGACGAGCTTTTGATCAGAAAACAGCCCAAAAAAGATGAAAGAAAAGCTTATCTTGATTGGCTAGCTGAGGAAATCCTTGAAAAATCAGAGTCCTTTAGGGCAAAAAATGGACAAGCTAAGATTATTGTGGAGTTTATTTTCAAAAATTCGGCCACTGAATTTGCTGAGGTTGCGGAGAAATTATTTAATGGATATGCAATATATGTGCTGAGTGGGACTATTCTGGAACCCAAGCGTAAAGACATCATCCGCAAGCTAAAAGCCAAAAGCAAACAACCACAGAATGTCTTATTGATCACGACGCAGGTGGTGGAAGCCGGAGTGGATATTGATATGGATCTGGGCTTTAAAAACCGTTCTATCATCGACTCAGAAGAGCAGCTGGCCGGCCGAGTCAACAGAAATGTACAAAAGGAAGGCTGCACCGTTTATCTTTTTGATCTGGATGATGCAAGCGTGATCTATGGCAAGGACAGAAGGTTTAAAGAAACCCGGATCAGTTTGGAAAAGGAATATTTCGAAATCCTGCGCACCAAGCGGTTTGACATTCTTTATGAAAAGGTAAAAGGATGGCTGAATCAGACCAATCAGGAAAAGGGACTGGCTGGCACAGGAACGGATTATAGGGAGCAATTGATCGGTAAACTAAATTTCCCAAAAATAGACACCGAATTTACACTGATCGATCAGTCGAATACGAGTGTGTTTGTTCCAATGGCAATATTGATAAAAGACGGTTTTGAAGAGGTTTTTACCCAGCAGCAACTTTCTTTTTTGAATACTCTAGGGATATATCCTCAGGGCGATTGCCTTTTGGGAGAAGACGTGTTTGACCTGTACCGACAATTGATCGTCGACCGATCCGGAAACTTCACAGATAGAAAAAGGAATTTGAAAATGCTGCAATCCATCATGTCTATGTACACCTTTTCGCTTTTTTCCGAATCGAAATTAGTCAATAAATTGATACAGGGAGGCAACAGAATAGAATACGGTTATCTCTACCTGGTCAGCCACCTGGAGGTATATGACTATGAAAAAGGATTACTGGATCATAAGTTTAGCGAACTGATATTTATTTAAATAGTAACCAGCCCTTCAAGGGTTTTGAACCCTTGAAGGGCTAAAAAAACAGACGCAAAACATGCCCGATCCACGAATACCTCTTGAACCTGAGCAGACCTACCACATCTGGACTCACGCTAGTGGGAGCGAGAATCTCTTCCGGTCGGCAGAAAATTACCGCTATTTTCTCGAGAAATACACGAAATACATCTACCCTATCGCAGACACCTTCGCCTATTGCCTTATGCCCAATCACTTGCATCTGATGGTAAGGTTTCGGAGTGTGGAAGAGTTGAAAGCTGTAATACCACCCCTTCAAGGGTTTGAAACCCTTGAAGGGGTAAATCTTTTCCTCAGCAGACAATTCTCCAATCTCTTCAACGGGTACAGCCAAGCCTTCAACAAAATGTTCAACCGAAAAGGCAACCTCTTTATTCCCCGCTTTCACCGAAAGCTTATAAGTACGGACAGCTATTTCACTGCCCTGATCGCCTATATCCATAACAATCCAGTACACCATGAGTTTGTGAAGGATCCAGCAGAATGGCCGCACAGCAGCTGGCATACTTATTTGATGGCAAAGCCCACCAAACTGGCCAAACAAGAAGGGCTTTCCTGGTTTGGCGGAATAGATGCTTTTTTAAATTTTCATAAGGAAATGAAAAAAAAGGACGTCGTTTTACAATTCGAAGACTAATCTCATGCAAATCAACGCCACACTTGTCAACCTTTACCATATCTGCAAAAGAGAATGCTGGCTTCATGCAAATGGCATCAATATGGAACAGACCAGCGATATCGTATATGACGGCAAACATCTTCATGAAACTAGCTATTCACATAGAGCCGGAAAACACTCAGAGCTAGAATTAACCTACGTTTTATCAAATGGGAATTTTATCGAAAACCCTGTTTATCTAACAGGTAAAATCGATTATTACGATGCTGATAAAAGAGTCGTACATGAAATCAAACGTAGCAATAAAGTTGAAAGCGCTCATGAATGGCAGGTTAAATTTTATCTATGGTTATTGGAATTGAATGGAATTAAAAACTCAACTGCTATTTTGGAGTATCCCCTTTTACGTCAAACCGACATTGTAATTTTGGAAACAAAAGAAATAACTTATTTAGAAAATTTACTATTGGAAATAGTCCAGTTAAAAGAATCTAAAATATGTCCACCTGTAATTCATTCAAAAATCTGCAAAAGTTGTAGTTACCATGACCTCTGTTATGCAGGAGAGTGATGGGGATAAAGTGATCGGGTGATGGAGTGATAAAGTAATGCGGGAACAATAAGGATTGGGTTTTTATGAAACAGGAAGAATTTAATGAGCTATTCAGGAACCGAACCAAAGGTTTGGCACTGCAGGTAATAAACTTAGTGGGAGAGCTTAGGTACAGTGATGCATTAGGTATATTAAGAAAGCAATTGATTAGATCAGTGACCTCTACTGCTGCCAATTTCAGAGCAGTCTGCAGGGCCAGGTCCGAAAGGGAACGTTTCTCCAAACTTTGCATAGTCGTAGAAGAAGCAGATGAAACCTTGTTCTAGATAGAAATGCTTACAGATGCAGGGTTTATTTCCAAAGAGGAGATGGAAGATTGCTACCAAGAATCAGAAGAAATTTTAAAGGTAATGGCTGCGTATAAAAAGAAAATTAAAGGATGATGGAGTGATCGGTGATCGGTGATGGGGTGATGGAGTGATGGAGATCACTAGATCACAAAATCACCAGATCACCAGATCACCAGATCACAAAATCACCAGATCACCAGATCCCCAGATCACCAGATCACCAGATCCCCAAATCAAGCCATGAAAAAAACATACTACCTCTTCAACCCCGGCCGCATGAGCCGTAAAGACAATACCTTGAAATTTACCCCGGTAGATGAATCGGGTAAGGAAGGGACTCCAAAGTACATTCCCGTAGAAGGTGTCTCAGGCCTTTATTGTTTTGGGAGCCTTGATGCCAATTCTGCCTTGTATAACTTTCTGGGTAAGGCAGGTATAAATGTCCATTTCTTTGATTACTACGAACACTATACTGGGAGTTTTCAAGCCAAGGAGTATTTATTGGCTGGTAAAATGCAAATCGAACAAACCAAGTACTACTTATCAGCTAAGAAGCGGTTGTACATCGCCAGCCAATTTATAGATGGGGCGGCGTTTAATATTCTTAAAAACTTAAAATATTACCATAATCGTGGGAAAGCGCTGGATTACCCCTTGGAAAAAATCACTGCTTTTTCAGAAAGCATTTCGAAGGCACATGACATCCCTTCATTGATGGGGCTGGAAGGAAATATCAGGCAAACGTATTATGCTGCATTTGATACAATATTGAATGAGCATGCCATGGAAGGAAGAAGCAAGCAACCTCCACTAAATGAAGTAAATGCCTTGGTCTCGTTTGGTAATATGATGTGCTATACGCTCTGTCTGGATCAGATTTACCATACCCAATTAAACCCTACCATTAGTTTTCTTCATGAGCCTGGTTACAGGCGTTTTTCTTTGGCCTTGGATATTGCGGAAATATTTAAACCTATTTTGGTCGACAGAACCATATTTAGGGTGTTAAACAAAAAGGAGGTACAGTCTAAGGATTTTGATATTCAGGTCAATCGGGTCATATTGAAAGAAAGTGGCAAAAAGGCTTTTGTTAGGGCTTTTGAGGAAAGGTTAAACGAAACAATCATGCACAGAATTTTAAAAAAACAAGTAAGTTACAAGCACCTGGTCAAACTTGAATGTTATAAATTGAGCAAGCACCTATTGGGCATGGACCAATACCAGCCCTTTAAAATATGGTGGTAACCTTTTATATTTAAATCTTATGTATGTAATATTGGTATATGATATCGGTAAAAGAAGGGTTGTGAAAATGCTTAAACTATGCCGCCAATACTTAAACTGGATACAGAATTCTGTGTTCGAAGGCGAGCTTTCAGAAGTAAAATTAAAAGAGCTAAAAAGTAAAGCCAAAATAATCATGAATAAGGATGAAGACAGTCTGATTATATTTAAGAGTAGGGAAGAAAAATGGCTTCAAAAGGAAGTCATTGGAAAGGAAAAAAACAATTTGGACACCTTTATTTAGCGGTTATCTATTGTCAGTCTGGAATAAAACACTGCCTCAATTGAAGCAATCACTTCATACTCATCTAAAACCCATTAAAAACCAAGCATTTACAAGGTTGTCGACTCTCGGCCATAATCCCGTTATTAGGGGTCGACGATTTTATTGTTATATTTACAATATAAAACAGCCGTTTGTTGGATTTTTAAGCACATTTGCTCAAAAATTCCGGCGGCCCTTAATCGCACCATACTGGAATTGAAACTAAGTTTTGGATGTAGGTTGGTGTAAATGTACCTTCCCCTTAATCGCACCATACTGGAATTGAAACTTTCTGTGCGCTTGGACGGGTAGCTTATCATAGTGACCCTTAATCGCACCATACTGGAATTGAAACGGGGATGTTGATAGAAGTGTGCTTATATTTGGTTTTCCCTTAATCGCACCATACTGGAATTGAAACTAACCAAAGAGGCTCTGAAAATTCAGTTAGTTGCCCCCCTTAATCGCACCATACTGGAATTGAAACGGGACTACCTTAGTAGAAAGCGATTTTAGGTTCTTCCCTTAATCGCACCATACTGGAATTGAAACTTCAATTACTATGTTCCTAAAACCACCATCTTTAACCCTTAATCGCACCATACTGGAATTGAAACGTCACATGAACGGTAAAGATTATGGATATGACTACTCCCTTAATCGCACCATACTGGAATTGAAACACATAAGGGTGATTAGCTGATCCAGGGGCCGGGTCCCTTAATCGCACCATACTGGAATTGAAACTTAGATGAAGATCAGGACGATGAAGATGAAGATTACCCTTAATCGCACCATACTGGAATTGAAACCCCGGTTAAGCGCATTATAAGCGTGCAGGTTCTCGGCCCTTAATCGCACCATACTGGAATTGAAACTAACCAGTTAAAGAATAAAATGCCAAAAACACCACCCCCTTAATCGCACCATACTGGAATTGAAACAAAATAGTAAATTTTTTTATAATCTCAATGGACTCCCCTTAATCGCACCATACTGGAATTGAAACCTAGCTTTTGTTGTTGCCGTACTTGCTGAGGATGAACCCTTAATCGCACCATACTGGAATTGAAACGGATAAGAACCGAAATGTATACCCTTATCAATTATACCCTTAATCGCACCATACTGGAATTGAAACATGTACATGGACCCGCCTTGCTGCTGTGCTACTATACCCTTAATCGCACCATACTGGAATTGAAACCAAAAAAGTGAACCGTCTTGGTTAATCATAAAAATACCCTTAATCGCACCATACTGGAATTGAAACGCACATAAGCATCCAGCTCAGGATTGTAGATCATCCCCTTAATCGCACCATACTGGAATTGAAACAACAAAAAGGTACGAATAATTGCAATTAGTGCTACCCCCTTAATCGCACCATACTGGAATTGAAACGATAATAAGGAATGAACATCATTTATTATTTTGCAGACCCTTAATCGCACCATACTGGAATTGAAACTTCAAGAATGTTAGCAGGCATTTCAGCCCCATCCTTCCCTTAATCGCACCATACTGGAATTGAAACACGGTGCTCGAAAGGCGGAAAGTTTAAACCGGTCAACCCTTAATCGCACCATACTGGAATTGAAACTACGAAATTGTAGTTACCATTTCCATTTCTATTTCGCCCTTAATCGCACCATACTGGAATTGAAACGGAAAAGGGAGGTAAATAATGGCTTATCAGACATTCCCTTAATCGCACCATACTGGAATTGAAACGCAGGGAGTAGGTTATTTATTTTCCCTATCATTACGCCCTTAATCGCACCATACTGGAATTGAAACTGGCTAATGTTGCCTTTGAATATTTTTCATCACAAACCCTTAATCGCACCATACTGGAATTGAAACTGATCCAGTGAACCGATAAAGCCCTGATCAAACCTACCCTTAATCGCACCATACTGGAATTGAAACTTTTTCTGCATGTCAAACATACCATTGCTGTCTTTACCCTTAATCGCACCATACTGGAATTGAAACGACCTTAGCGAAGACCTTATAATGCTATACAAGGCAACCCTTAATCGCACCATACTGGAATTGAAACTTCAATTACTATGTTCCTAAAACCACCATCTTTAACCTTTAATCGCACCATACTGGAATTGAAACGTCACATGAACGGTAAAGATTATGGATATGACTACTCCCTTAATCGCACCATACTGGAATTGAAACTTAGATGAAGATCAGGACGAT
>Ga0208414_1003187_pt1 | contig 10124 bp, 7 predicted proteins | sample AntAceMetag02UKE_FD_184770 | JGI IMG/M metagenome (GOLD analysis project Ga0208414, IMG submission 184770) | Saline lake microbial communities from Ace Lake, Antarctica - Antarctic Ace Lake Metagenome 02UKE (SPAdes) (version 2) | ecosystem: Environmental > Aquatic > Non-marine Saline and Alkaline...
ATCCCGAGAATTAAACCCTCCGCTTCTAAAACAACTCGTAAAACAAACATTGACAAACAAGCAACGTTTGATTTATACTGCTCACATGACATCACAACGACTTGGCTACGGACGCGTATCAACTTTGGACCAAAACCTCGAAGCACAAGCAGACGCCCTCACTGCTGCGGGAGCGAACAAGCTCTTCATCGAGAAAATCACCGGCACCAAAGCATCACGCCCTGAACTCGACAAGCTTCGGGAACAAATGAGGCACGGCGACACTCTTGTTATCACCCGCCTCGACCGGCTCGGGCGCTCAGCAAAGGACTTACTGTCCATCTCAAGCGAGCTAGAAGACAAAGGTGTCGCACTAGAAGTGTTGGAACAAAACATCAACACGACCACCCCAGAGTCCAAATTGTTCTTCACTCTCATTGCTGCCTTTGCCGAGTTCGAGCACTCCCTCATGGTCGCGAGGACCAAAGATGGTCTTGCAGCAGCCCGCGCTCGCGGTCGTGTTGGCGGCCGCAAACCAAAGCTCACGGTGGCGCAGAAGAAGCACGTGAAGAAGCTCTATGACGAACGGGAGCTGACCGTCAGAGAAATAGCTGAGATGTTCAACATCACTCCTCCGACTGTGTACGCGGCCCTTAAAGACTAGAAGTTGTGGATAACCTCGGAAGAACCTAGGCAGACTCTCCTACTTTGGACTTGTGACTCAAATAGGACCAGTCGTATCGCCCAACTGTCCGCAATGCTTGCTCAGGTGCCGGTTAGATGACATCGGGTATCACTGCCCGGGTTGCAACATTTCGCTGCCCTGGTGGAAGTTTCCCCTGGACTAATGCGGCCAGGCTCGTGTGAAGAAAAAGGGAAGAACAGCATTGCCCTTAGACCTTGAGCTTCTCAGACACGGTGGACTCCCAAGGGTGTCTCATCTTTCAGCAGGCTAGCCAACTGGGAAAACGTCCCAGCGCTTCTTGCATAGCTCAAGAAGTTGTCTTGGGTGATGTAGAGAGGGACGTAAAGTTTTTGATTAACATCGGCCTCCGAAGCGTCTTCGCACCACTGGACAAGACGTTTCCACTTAAGGCCTGTGTCTGGGTCCTCCAAACCTTTGGTCTCAATAATGTAGGTGGAAGAGGAATCGGTTTGGACAAAAAAATCCGGGTAGTAGTTCGCTATTTGGCCCCTCGAATTTACGTATTCAATCTTAAAGTTGATGGCCAAAATGTTTTTAGCAAACCTCACGACGTCGGCGCTCGAGTCCAAATATTTAGCGAAGTCCAGCTCCAGTTGGCTATCTCCAATAACCCGATTAAACAATGTCTTTGAAGACAGGATGAAATTTTGGTTCTTGACCACACTCGGCTTAGCTTCGGATATTTTTATGCTGCTTACAATCTGTGTGGTTCCCTTGTCTGAAATGATGAGCGAGTTAATTTGCTGGATGAACACATCCATGAGTGTTTTGCGAGCATCAACTTCAGACAAATTCCTCAGAGTGTTAGCGTCTTCCAGGTCTACCGGCTCGCCAAACAACCCGTCGGCAATGAACTCTTTGACTTTGCCGTACAGCACTTCTTTGCCCCCGACGAGCCTGAGGTGTTGCGCCAATCCTTGAACGAGGAAGGAAATAACCGCTTGGCTTGTCGGGATAACTTGAGAATTCAGGTCAGTCCGCCAAACGATTTCACCGGTATCGATGTCAGAGAAGGAAATCTGACGCATTTCTAAGAAAGAAAAAGTCTTAAGCTCAATCGGACTGAAATCAAAAGATTGAACGTTTAGCTCATTGAGGTTCTTGGCATCCTTGGAAATCCGACGGCTAAGCATTGGAAGTTCAATGTCTAGCTTCACCGCTGACTTATCTTTGTTTTGCTTCTCAACTTCTACAACGAGAGGGCCCCTGTAGTCGGCACCAGGGCCCATGGGGGCGTAATCGAGGTCAACACCTTCTGCCTGAATTTGCTCGACAAACTCCAGGAATGCGGGTGTACCGATAACGGAAACGTGCTCCTTGACGTCCGGATTACCTCGAAACATTCGACGAAGGCCACGTCCGAGTGTCTGTTCGGGGAGAATTTTACTGTCGGATGAGTATGGTCGCAGCCCAACCATTGCCACGACGTTCTGAACGTCCCAACCCTCGCGCAACATCAATACAGATACGACCGCTACGTACTTGGAGTCATTTGAGTCGATGTTGCTACTTGCCTGACGCAAGAAAGCCAGTTCAGCAGGTTTCATCGATTTTTCAGATACTTCCCCAGCCCTATTTGTGTGGATTACTAGAGTTTTTCCCTGAAAGTCTGGATAGGTTTCTTCCAAATATTCGGCGATTTCATCCGCCTCAGCTGTCGTGTTCGCCATTATGAAAAGAATGGGCTTCTTGCCCGATGAAGCCAGTTTTTCCCGGTACTGTGCCCACTCAAGGACGCCGAGGCGAATATGGTCTGAGTACCGTTCGGAGACCTTGTCGGACTGCTGTTCAACCAAGGCTGCCCTGGATGCGGCATCTGGGAGCACAGGCGACTTCACGATTCCCTGCCGTATCGCTTCGACCAGCGGGTAGGAGCAGACAGTCTGAGGGAAAATGGACCCGTTCGATTTTTTGGGGGTTGCCGTTACATCCAATTGAATGGAGATGCCTTTTCCTCGCGTCTTGCGGCGCAGAGAAGAATCCAGCATCTCAATTGCTTGAAACCAAGCGAGGGAGTTGTCGTGAATGTGATGGGCTTCATCGTTCAACACGACCACGTCAGTAATGTTCGATAAGACAGCTGTCAAATCAGTCTTATTGTCCGTCGTCTTACCGGTTGGCTTGGCTCCGAGAAAGTAATCTGCGAGGTTCTCATCTTCAAGAGAAGGCGCAGCCGTCCCTTCGTAGACCCTGTGGATGTTCGTGAGGAAGATGTTCCCGCTTGACGAGACCGGCCCCACTTCATCCTGGATGTGAAGACGCGGGCTGAAATCGGAAGACCAGTTCTGCCCGTCAAACCCGTTCTCTGGAATCACTGGGTCATTGTAAAAAATTGACAGGCCATCGAAGTCGTTGCGCAGTCGGTCCAAAACGATGATGTTGGGGGCAATCAACAGGAAATTCTTGGAAAGACCCGAATTTGATTCATATGATTTGTGGAAATAGGCCCATGCGATAAGCAAGGAAAGGACCTTGGTCTTCCCCACACCGGTCGCCAGCTTCAGCACATAACGGGTCCAGTTTTCCTCAAACATCGCGCGAGTCAATGACTCGTTCGAGGAAAATTTCAACAGGTCTATGGCCGTTAGCGCCTCCTGATTTTCGTAAAGCCAGATTGTTGTTTCGACTGCCTCACGCTGGGCGAAGTAGTACTGAAATTCTTGCTGACCCTCCGATGTGTGGATGAGATGTGGAGTTTGAAACCAGTACCGGAGCAATGAGCTACTGGTCGACGAAATCCCTTGGTAACCAGACTCACGCCATGCGTGTACTTCACGCCGAATCTTTTGAACGAGCGGCGGAATTAACTTGCCGACCTCGGTTTCATCAGTTTCCACACCGGGATACCATCGCACCTCTGGCGAGAGAATCGCCGCAGGGTCCTTTGGGAAGTCAGGAGAGATTGCCACCGACTTAGCCGACTTTCACAGGGAAAACGCGAGTGGTGTCATTGCCAAAAATGTCGATGACCTTGACGGCAATCTTGTATGTGCCGGGCTCCGCGTAGTCGTGCCATGCCGAAGTGAGCTCTAGAGAGCGGTCTTTCGCCGTTCTGAAGGATTGCCATTCATTCTCAAATATATAGCGCCCTGTGGGTCTGGGAGGTGCCTCATAATCGTCGGAATCCCTTACAACCTCGGGCTTCGATTCAAAATTGAAGTCAACCGACCAGTAGTCAATCCAGTCTTCCCACTTGACTGTGATATTTTCCCGCGAGACTTCCCCAGACTTGGCCTTACTAACCTTGAGGACTTGCCCATTATCCACGACAATCTTTGAGCTGCCAATCTTCATAGATGCTTCGATTTCATCCGCATCTGCCTGCCGATAAAAGACGCCAAAATCACTCAGTTGCACTGATACCGACTTGTCCGCAACTTTTGGATGTATTTCAAGATAGCCAACCTCATGAAACCGGACCGCACCTGACCTAACTGCCCTGGAGTCAAAGACATCGGTTGGGATGTACCGAAGAGTCAGCGTCAAGCCCTTCTCTTTAGCTCGGTCCGATATGAGAGGGGAGATACCCATTTCAAATTCAAAACCAACAATGTCGACTTTGGAAATTCCAGCAGCCAATGCTGAATCGATACATCTTTCAACTTCTGCCTCTGAAACCGGGTTGTCAACCGCTCCCAAAAAGACAGCCGTCTGATTCTTAACCCCAACAAAGGGGGGTAGTTGATGGGAGACCTGCCCACCATACGCCTCAAGCACCAGGTCCACAAAGGCTTGACGCTTGCCTAGCGCTGACGGGCCTTCCTCGGCAATATTGCCCTTGTCCCACGAGTAATGTTCCCGCTCATAGCCCCCAAGATTGAGAATTTCGAAAGACCTATACGGCGTCCCGACGCTCTTACTCTCGCGTTGAACAGCTATCAGACGTTTCCGCGACGTATGGACCGCGAATCTGCCTAGGTCAGCACCAATCCACTTACGCCCAAGCTTCTCTGCAACGGCAAGCGTTGTCCCTGAGCCGCAAAAGAAGTCGGCGACCAAGTCACCCGGACTCGATGACGCAGAGATAATTCGAGAAAGGAGTTTTTCTGGCTTTTGAGTGGGGTACCCAACTGATTCGTTCAGGATTGGCGAGTTTGCCGCCATGCTTGAAATGTCCGTCCAAACAGAACCGACCATCTTCCCTTCGTCTGCGTAGTAAATATATGACTTTCCGTTGACAATGCGCTCCCGGTACTTTCTGCCCTCTGGGTCAGTCTTTGTGAAGTGCATGGAGGTGCTCAGCTCTGCAAATGGCTCTCTAAGCTCATCCTCCTCAGAGTTAAAGATGAAATTGTCAGTCTTCGAATAGCACAGAATGTCGTTGTGCTGGTTGCTCCACTGCTTTCTCCCTTTGGCGCCGGTACCGATAGACCAAACTATCCAACCTCGGAAATTTGAGGAGCCAAAAACCTCATCCAGAAGCATCTTCACGATAGAGCTTGTTCGGTAGTCAACATGGACGTATATGGAACCATCATCTGAGAGTAAGTCATGTATCAATTGAAGCCGTTCATAAAGCATGGAGGTAAAAGACTCGGGGCCCTTCCCCCAGGTATCCCTGTAAGCGAACTGCTCTATAACCGACGGCTCCTTATTGAAGGACTGGTCTCCAACACCGACCTCCATAGAAAAGTCGTAGCCGACGTCGAACGGAGGGTCAATGTAGGCCAGCTTTAATCCGCCAGCAGACTCAATGTCCTGGCGCAAAGGCCCCCGGGAGAGTGACGACAAAATGAGTTTGTTATCTCCCCAAATCAACTTGTTGGACCACCCACCCGTCTGTCGCCCGGACAAATCATCGAAGTCAAATAGAGATTGGGCCGCCGCATTTTCCTGCCGGGGTTCATCAATCTGCTCAATTGACTGGAATGGAAGCACGATTTGCTCAATCGTCTCCGACTTGCCCGACCAAACGAGTTCCATTTCTTTAACGTCCTCGGCAATAGACGGAATGAATCGCGCCGGGATTCGCCCCCCGGCCAAAATGGTGTCGGCGATTTCCTTTCGCTGTTGTTCTGAAAGATTCTCAGCCACTGACGTCCCCTCGCCTCATTCCATCAATCCTAAGGTTTAAGTCTAGGACCGCCCCCCGACAGATTGGGAACATCGGTCCATCTTGGACGACACCCGACCTCAACGACTTCTCTGCTGGCTCGTCCCTCGAGTCCCCTCCACGGGCCCTGAGAGCTTAATGGATGGAAGTCCGAACCGCCCGAGGAAGCGACTTAGAAGTGGAACAGCTTGGGGCCATTGCGACAAGGAGTGCCCCCGCAGCCCGAGCGTCAGGAACGCTTTACTTACGCACTTTCCCCCAAATTTTTACTCGCAAAATCCCGAGGATTTTTACACTTCTCAGCGGCCACTAAACATGCTCTGAAGCTTTCGCCATTTCAATCTCCTCACCACTCGACCCCTTTGAATGGGGGTACCACTTTGCCATCCTTGGACGGTCTTCATCCGTCACCGCCTCAAATGCAGGCTCAGGCGTGGGTTCGCCAGCCATGACTCCCCGGAGTTTTTACACGGCACTCCCTGAATTTTTTACACGCGCCTCCCTAGAACTTTTTACACTCCACTCCCTCGAATTTTCACAGTCACACCCCTTGTTACTTGGACCTACTACCTAGAGATGTCCAAGGCCCTTCGCCATCTCTATCTCCGGTTCTAGGTCACGGCTTTCTCGCTCGGCCGAGGACTTGTTGCGCAAGGTCGCTCCTCCATTTCGCTTGTTCCTCAGGCGTGAGAGACCAATAATTCGCGGGCAACTTCGCGAGGAGCTTCTGAGTTTTTACTTCCCCAATTTTTTCACTCTGCTCACCTTCCATTACAGGTGCCCCATCCCTTTGAGCATGTCCAGGTCGGCATCAGTGAACGTCTGGTTCGGGAACCACTGTTTCGCTCTGTCCCGGTCCTCCTGTGTCACCCGCGGCGTTTCAATGGCGTGCATCGCAGCCCAAACCTCGTGCAGGGCGTCCCCCAGCTCGGGACGAGCGGACCACATGTGTGATTTGTAATTGCTGTAGGTCAGGCGAGAAATCTCCTCCAGGACCCAGGCGGCGTAAGCCTCCCTTAGGACCTCAATTCGATAGGGGTAGTCGGCGATGGGAGTGTGTGTCAAAGTCGCTCCTGTGGCCTCCTGGAGGCTTAGGAGACTGCTTTCGTCTCGTGCCCGAACCAATAAAGTGTCGGGTTTTCCGGTGTGGGCGACGACACTGATGAAACCCTCAGATGAAAATAACCACATAAAAATCTCCTCTCAATATGTTGGGAATTAAAAACAGAAAAGACGGCCGATATCTCGACCGCCCTCCCCGAAATGGATTAGCTATCGCGGCTCGACGCGGCGCCTCTCTCAGCCTCAGTAAAACCGTTACGCGAGCCGTTGCGGACGTCGGAGACGAACCGAGAAGCGGCCTGAGCGGCATGCTGAGAGCCACCCTGCAACTTAAACGTGATGCACGCATCATCCTTAAATCCGAGCCTCTCGCCCTCACGCACAGCGTCCTGTTCGGCTCCCATAAATAGAGCTTCCCAACCTTCTACGTCCTGCTTGGCCGCAACCAGTTCGCGAACAGATTCCACTGTGAAGCCCACAGATGAGTTGTCCTTCCCGTCAGTGGCGACCAACAGCACCACCTTTGACGGCCTTGCATGGGGAGGCAGCGCCTCCATCTCCGAGGTGAACCCATTGATGCAATGCCCGATGGCGTCATAGAGGGCGGTGCCCCCACGAGGCTCAATCTTCACGGTTATCGACAGGGGGTCTGCCATTCTGTGGTCCAGCGAATAGCTAGTCGAGAAAGTGGCGAAATCGACTCGGACTAAACCAGGTTGCTTGCCCTGTTCGGTCAGGAAGCCCTGGAGGGCTTCCTCGTACTCGTTTCGTGCAATCTGAATCGAGCCTGAGCGGTCAACTACGCAGAGGATTGCGGTGAAATCTTTGTCTACATTCATGATGACTCCTTCCAAAGAGTTAAGAAATTTAGGATGCCAGCAACCACTGACATCGCCCCAAAATGGGGCAGTTTTACCTGGGGGGCTAGTCGCCAATTAATCATTGGCAAGCGCGGAACTCTGCCCTTCAGTTTTCCTAAACAACGACCTGTCGCCGAATTCTCGTTATGAGAAAATTGAGATTGAATCGCGACGTCTATTTGTTTCTATTTTCTATTTTAACAGACGTGTCAAATACCCCTAGGGGTAAAAATTTCAGGGAACCTGCTGCCAACTACGCTTTCCCATTGGCCCTTCGACTCAATTCACCCATCGAAAAGGAGTATTCTTCCGGTGCTCGCAGCTGGGGCCTTTCGACTTCACGAGCACTCCGTCATCGACAGCGTCGTTCAGATGGCGTCGCGCTGTAGATTCACCCACACCAGTGTCTAGAGCGTATTTTTTGGCCGTTGTGGGACCCTTCATGTGACTCAGCACATGAGCCGTCCCTGCTTTGACAAGACTTGAAGGGTCCTGCGCCCAGACTTTGCTCCCAAGATGTGACTTGAGATACGCGCCCTGAATTGTCTCTTGCTGCGCCCCTCGGTTTTTTCCACCTCGCTCGGCATCGGTGGAAATCGATAGCCAATTCTCTTTCAAGCCCTTCCGTGACTGATATTTCTTGTCGGGTTGCAGAGACATGACGACATCGGCCCGCCCCTCAAAAGCTCCCGACCCGCGAGGTGCCAACCGTGGTCCGTTCTCGGTCGCTTTATTCGGGTGATGAGTGATGAGGACTGTTGCATTTCCGAGGGCCGCCTCGACCTTGTTGAGTGTTTGGGACACCAGCGCCGCACTGTCTTCGTCGGCTAATCCGGACGTGGCGGCCCACGTGTCAATGACACACAACTCGACACCGAGGTTAGAAATGAAGCTGTTGAGTTTTTGCATAGCGGTTGGGCTGTTCAGGTTCACCCCAGTGGCAAAATGCACCCATCGACCGACTTCCTCGATTGGCTTGTCGTAATAGGCGCACCACGCCTCGATGCGTTCGTAAAAACCGTGGAGGCCCTCCCCCAGCACGATGAGAACCTTTGCTGGCTTCGTTGCTTTTCCCATCCAAGGCATCCCAAAAATCATGGACAGCACCATGCCGATGTACGCGAACGTTTTGCCCATGCTCCGCTTTGCGACCAAAACCGCTATCCCGTTGCTCTGGGGTACGAGAGTCTCGACTAGGTACTCCTGTTTCATCTCACGAAGCTCATCAACCGTGACCAGCGTGACCTCCTTTGAGCCCTCGGCGAGGAGCAACGACTCAGCCTCCAACTCAATCTTTCGCTGGCGGAGACGCTTCTGAACCTCAGCGTCAAAGCTTGTCTCGTCGTTAGTGGTGTCGGCCGATGAACCGAAAGCTCCAAACTTCCGAATCGCACCCCTCAAACAGTTATCCCAGTCCTGCTCCCACTCAGGCTCGTTCCAGGGCGGCGCAAGCCACAGGGCTCTCAAAGCCAACAACGCTTCGGGAACACCCTGATGCCCTTCTGAACCCAGCCGAACAAGTTCCAGCTGTCGGTCCCGCATCACATCATGCGCGAACTCTTCTTGCGGAAAGCGGCCAATTGCCTTTTCGACCTTGAAGTCAGCGGGGCCTTGGGGCAGACGTTCGAACCATTCACGGTCTGAACCAGAGAATGGAGTAGCTGCAGAATTTCGCGAGGGGACTAGTAGCCACTCTGGTGCGGGTGCCATTTCCTCCAGCGTTCTGGGCACTTGCTCGGACCATGCGATGAAGTAAGAGTTTCCCGCCCGTCGGTCAACACCTCTCAAGATTGTGCCGTTTGGGAGAGAGATGTCGGCATCTGGTCCCACGTCGGTGCCCTCAGGCTTGAGGTAAAAATGATGGCTGCCCCCACGCGGGGTCGTCACCGAGAACGTGGGCGCTGGCAGTACACCGTTTTCGTCGAGCTCAAACTGACCGTCAATACCGAACTCAGGGTCATTATCAACATCAAGAACCACCAGGATGTTCTTGCACCACACACCAACCAAATGATTCGGGTTCATTGTCCAATAGCGAATCACTTCCTCTCGAGTGGCAAAAGAGTCATAAAAGCCCCGCCTCGTTCGCGGAGATTTCCGAGCGTGAAGCTTGTCTCCAACCCAGATGTCTTCCTCGTAACAGGGAAAAACTGGGAGTCCCAGGTCGAACCACGCCAGAGCAATTTTGAGATTACTCATCCCTGGCACCTCGGCTTTCGCACGTCAAATTCCCGCGCGTCAAAACGGCTTTACGTGGTTGACGCGCACCAATAGCCTCCAAACTCAGTAAAAGCCTGGGCTTTCGGGGCATTCGCGCTTCGTGCGTCAGCTGTTCACGGTCTATATGTATATAGACATATACGTTTGAAATGGAACGGTAGTGGGCCAACCTCGTTAGCCATCGCTGAGGTGGACTGGGGGGTAAAATTGTCATAGCAAACTCCTCGTTGTTAGTCCTTCGCGG
>Ga0208414_1003192_pt1 | contig 10114 bp, 7 predicted proteins | sample AntAceMetag02UKE_FD_184770 | JGI IMG/M metagenome (GOLD analysis project Ga0208414, IMG submission 184770) | Saline lake microbial communities from Ace Lake, Antarctica - Antarctic Ace Lake Metagenome 02UKE (SPAdes) (version 2) | ecosystem: Environmental > Aquatic > Non-marine Saline and Alkaline...
CTATGCATTTTGTAGAGCGCAGTGTACTCTAATTGCATCCATGGTGGCAGCGACATCATGGGTCCGCACAATTTTTGCGCCACCTGATAAAGCCACCATCGTTGCCGCGATAGAACCAGGCACACGTTGATCGACAGGCCTGTTGGTGACCCCTCCAATCATAGACTTTCTAGAAACACCAACTAGCACAGGCAAACCAAGACTTGAGAACTTAGTCAAATTTTTAAGTATCTGAAAATTATGCTCGAGAGATTTACCGAAGCCAAAACCAGGATCAACTAATAAGCGAGATCTCTCAATGCCGCCATCGACACAGATTTGAACTCTGACTTTGAGAAACTCAAAAACCTCATCAATAAGATTGGCATAGACTATTTTTTCTTGCATAGACTGAGGCTTACCCTGCATGTGCATCAAACAAGCGCCAGCACCAGACGCGGCAACCGTGGCAATAGCGTCTTTACGCGTCAAGGCTCGCACGTCATTCACTAACTCAGCGCCTGCCCCGAGCGCTGCCTGCATCACTTGCGGGGAGCTAGTGTCTACAGATATACAAATGTCAAAATTTTCGCGCACCGCCTCGACCACCGGTATCACTCGGTCCAGCTCTTGGGCAACCGAAACCGGACTAGCGCCCGGCCTGGTAGATTCTCCGCCTACGTCAATAAATAGCGCGCCTTCGGCAACCATAGCGGCCACCGCTTGAAGCACTTTGGCTACATCAACGTCAAATCGGTTTTGGGATGTATTTTTGCTGAACTGCGACCCATCAGAAAATGAATCTGGCGTGACATTAACAATACCCATGCAAGCAGGAGTAGACAGATCGATCTGTCGTACTCCTAGTGTCAATTTATGCATTGGATTTAACTTAGATTGAACTTTAATTTAGCTCTGCTTAAATTCAGCCTAGGTGGCAGTGACCTGCCACAAGCACTGACTTTAGTGCTCGCTTGCAGGACCACCGATAGGGCTGGACTTTTCTTCCTTGCTGGGCTGCTTTTCAGCAGTTCCACCTGCGCTGCTAGAACTAGAACCGGTATCATTCTTATCGGAATCCGACCAATCTGCAGGTGGTCCCGGCTTCTTACCTTCCATAATTTCATTGATCTGCGCCTGATCAATAGTTTCATATTCCATCAAAGCGTCTTTCATGAGATCTAGAAGATGCCTGTTGTCAGTCAAAATCTTAGTGGCGCGGGCATAGCATTCGTCAATTATTCTGCGAACCTCATGGTCAATAGCTACTGCTGTATCACTGGAAACCGATTTCGCTTGAGACGCTGCTGAGCGCCCCAAAAATACCTCGCCCTCGTCTTCGGAGTAAAGCAAAGGACCTAGCTCATCAGATAGTCCCCATTTGGTGACCATATTCCTTGCCATCTCAGTGGCACGCTGGATGTCATTGGACGCGCCAGTCGTAACGCCGTCTTTGCCAAGGGTAAGCTCTTCTGCGATCCGGCCACCATAAAGACTGCAAATCTGTGAAAGAATGCTTTGACGACTCAAACTGTAGCGGTCTTCTTCTGGTAAAAACATAGTCACACCAAGGGCGCGGCCACGAGGAATGATGCTGACCTTATAAACCGGATCATGGTCAGGCACTAGGCGGCCAACAACGGCGTGCCCAGATTCATGGTAAGCGGTGTTCAAACGCTCTTTTTCCGACATCACCATGGACTTACGTTCCGCACCCATCATGATTTTATCTTTGGCTTTTTCGAATTCTTCCATTGTTACCAAGCGCTTGCCGGCCCTGGCTGAAAACAATGCAGCTTCATTCACAAGGTTTGCCAAATCAGCACCCGAAAACCCGGGGGTGCCGCGTGCGATAAGGCTTGCTTTGACATTGTCATCAATTGGAACTTTACGCATGTGAACTTTCAGTATCTGTTCGCGCCCGCGAATGTCAGGCAGACCCACAACAACTTGTCTGTCGAAACGACCCGGTCTGAGTAAGGCAGGATCAAGCACGTCAGGCCGGTTTGTGGCGGCAACAACAATAACACCGTCATTTACTTCAAAACCATCCATCTCTACCAACAATTGATTTAGGGTTTGCTCTCGCTCATCATTTCCGCCACCAACACCGGCTCCACGATGGCGACCAACCGCATCAATTTCATCAATAAAGATGATGCAAGGTGCCTGCTTTTTAGCTTGTTCAAACATGTCACGTACGCGTGACGCACCGACACCGACAAACATCTCAACGAAATCAGAACCAGAGATTGAAAAGAAAGGTACTTTAGCTTCGCCAGCAATAGCCTTGGCCAATAAAGTTTTACCTGTACCTGGCTGGCCAACCATTAAAATCCCACGAGGTATTTTGCCACCCAAGCGCTGAAACTTGTCTGGCTCGCGCAAGAACTCTACGAGCTCCTTGACGTCTTCTTTGGCCTCGTCAACACCGGCAACATCTGCAAATGTTATTTTTATCTGATCCTCGCCCAAGAGCTTAGCTTTACTCTTGCCGAATGACATAGGGCCGCCTTTACCGCCAGCACCGCCGCCCTGCATTTGACGCATAAAGAAGAAAAACAACGCGATAATAATAAGAATCGGGAAACTGGCGACTAAAAGCTGTGTCCAGATGCTTTGCTGTTCAGGTTCTTTCGCAATAACATCGACATCATTTTCAAACAGATCACTGAGCAGCCGATCATCACCAATAAGCGGCATCACTGTTCGAAATCTCGTATTGTCTGAACGTACCCCTACGATATCAATACCTGCCAGCTCAACCCTTTCAACTCGGCCGGACCTGACCTCTTTGACAAAGGTTGAGTAATTGATACTGTCATCGCTTGTTTCTTGGTTAATATTGCTGAATACGGTTAGCAACACACCCGCGATAATCATCCACAGAACTAAATTTTTTGCCATATCATTCAAGGGTTTATCCCCCAGGTAACTAAATTCTTGTCTTCTCAGACGGAAAGCCACAAACCGCGTGACTCTGACTATTAAACTGCTCATGGTGTTATACGTTAAACTATCCGCAGCAGATCGAACTAAATAGAGATATATTGCATTCTACTTCGATGCTATGAAATATCACAGCAAATCAGTCAAGACCCTTAAAGTCCACGGCAAGAAGATAAACCTCTCGTGATCGCGCGCGTGAAGCATTCGGCTTTCGAACCTTGATGCTTGCGAAGCTTTTGCGCAAATCACGCTGGAAACCTTCAATTCCCTCACCTTGGAATATTTTCACTACAAAACAACCGCCTGGCTTAAGTATGGTTCTTGCCAAGTCTAAAGCCAGCTCTGCTAGGTAAATTACCTGCGGCTGATCAATATCCCTCATACCAGACATATTGGGTGCCATGTCCGAGATTACAAGGTCGGCGGTTGCGCCATCAAGCAATCCGAGCAATTCATTGACAACTTCTTGCTCGGTAAAATCACCTTGCAGAAATTCAACACCGACAATACCATCCATAAACAGGATGTCTGAAGCGACCACGCGTCCCTTATGACCCGCTAATTTAGCCGCCACCTGTGACCACCCCCCCGGTGCTGATCCAAGGTCAACCACAGTCATGCCGGGCTTTATCAGCTTGTCCTTGTCGTTAATCTCTAACAATTTATAGCTAGCACGTGACCTGTAGCCGTCTTCCTGACTGCGTTTCACATAGCTGTCATCAAAGTGTTCCTGCAGCCAAGCCTTGCTACTTTTAGATTTTGCCATTAAATATCCATCCTGCAGGCTCCGTAAAATGGGCATCTGCGATTTAACATTTTCCAGACTTTGGTTTTGTTGTTAGAATCCTCAATCTTCTTCGCTTTGCGACACTGCCATGATTATAACTAACATCGACAAAAAGAAATTTCGAGCGATTGGGCACAAACTGAAACCAATCGTCATGATTGCACAAAAAGGACTTTCCGAGACTGTAGGGGAAGAACTCAATCGCGCTTTAGAAAACCATGAGCTCATTAAGGTAAAAATAGCTGCAGGTGAGCGCGATGATAAAAAAGCGCTCACGATCGAAATCTGCAAAGAGTTTAAAGCTGAATGTATTCAAAGCGTTGGAAATATTGTGCTGCTCTACAGAGCGTCGAAAAAGCCAGACCCGAAGCTCTCAAACTTGAAACGCCGCCTCGCCTAAGGCTATTTTCACAAACCGATACAGCCCGAGAGCTAGGAGTTAGATATGCTCCACTAGTTCAATTTCGAATTCAATGTCGCCGGCGGGGGCTTTTACCACCACCTCATCGCCTTCAGATTTTCCCATCAGAGCGCGTGATATTGGCGAACTGACGGAAATCTTACCGGACGGCACATCGGCTTCATCATCACCAACAATGCAATATTTAACTTTAGCATTTGACGTTAAGTTCAGCAGAGTTACGGTCGTGCCAAATATCACCCGCCCAGTCGGCTCTATTTTAGTCACGTCGATCACCTGCGAGTCGGCAAGCTTGCTTTCAATATCTGCTATACGGCCCTCACAGAAGCTTTGCTGCTCTCTTGCCGCATGGTATTCGGCATTTTCCTTAAGGTCTCCATGCTCTCGAGCCTGCGCTATTGCAGCTATAATCTTTGGTCTGGTGGTACTTTTAAGCTTATTGAGCTCAACACGGAGGCTATCCGCGCCGTCTACTGTCATCGGTACTTTTCGCATAATTAATTCTTAGGTTTGGTGGCTAGAACAACTGCTCGGTTGCTCTGGACCACTCTCGATTACTTTTAGCTACTCACAGCCACTTCAACTACTCTCGCCTACTGAAGGCCAGCATGCAACTCTTGCAGGGTGTATACATTCATGTTGGTGCCGAACTCAAGCGCCTCACAAACAGCTAGAGCACCGGCTATTGTCGTTGTACAAAACACGCTATGTTTGAGCGCTGTTCTACGGATGGTTGAGGAATCCGCAATTGCTTGCTTGCCCTCTGTCGTATTAAAAACAACCTGTATCTGATCGTTTTTTAACATATCAACAATATGCGGTCTACCTTCGTTCACTTTGTTGACGTATTCAACTGCCAAGCCCGCGTCTTCAATAACTTTAGCCGTACCTGATGTCGCCACCAAAGCGTAGCCTAGAGCAGCTATTTTTCTCGCCACTTCAACAACATGAGGCTTGTCCGGGTCACGAACACTGATGAACGCCTTACCCGGACCTTCTATTACCTCACCCGCTGCCATTTGTGCTTTTGCGTAGGCCTCGGCAAATGTCTTACCAACGCCCATAACCTCTCCAGTTGACTTCATTTCCGGCCCAAGTATTGGATCTACTGCTGGAAACTTATTGAATGGAAAGACAGCTTCTTTTACCGCGTAAGTCGACGGGATAATTTCTTTGGTGAAGCCCTGCTCTTTAAGCGTCATCCCGATCATGCAACGAGCTGCAATTTTGGCCAAAGACGCCCCAATACACTTAGACACAAAAGGCACTGTACGAGACGCACGCGGGTTTACTTCGATAATGTAAATTTCACCGTCTTGATAAGCGAGCTGAGTGTTCATTAAGCCTACCACTCCAAGCTCTAATGCAATGCTCGCTACCTGCTCTCGAATCTTGTCTTGCACATCCATTGGCAAATTATAAGGAGGTAACGAGCATGCCGAATCTCCTGAATGTATTCCTGCCTGTTCGATATGCTGCATAATTGCGCCGACTACCACTTGCTCGCCATCACAAACTAGGTCTACGTCTATTTCTATGGCTGAACTTAAAAAATAGTCCAGCAATACCGGGCTCTCGTTAGAGACCATGACTGCTTCGTGCATGTAACGTTTGAGTTCGGCTTGGTTGTAGACAATCTCCATGGCCCTGCCGCCCAACACGTAAGATGGACGAACCACTAAAGGATAAGAAATTTTCTCAGCCTCAATCAAGCTCTCTTCAACACTGCGCACAGTTTTATTTGGCGGCTGCTTTAGCCCCAATTTTTGAATCAATTGTTGAAAACGTTCTCTATCTTCCGCACGATCGATAGCGTCTGGAGACGTACCAATCACAGGCACGCCTGCTGCCTCTAATCTTTTGACTAAGTTCAGGGGAGTTTGGCCACCAAATTGAACGATAACGCCCATTGGCTTTTCTAACCTCACAATCTCTGTAACGTCCTCAAACGTGACAGGCTCGAAATACAAGCGGTCTGAAATATTGTAATCCGTTGATACTGTCTCAGGATTACAATTCACCATAATTGCTTCATAGCCATCTTCACGCATTGCCAGCGCGGCATGAACGCAGCAATAGTCAAACTCAATACCTTGGCCAATACGATTGGGGCCACCGCCAAGCACGATGATTTTTTTCTTGTCAGTCGGATTTGCTTCGCACTCTTCCTCGTAAGTGGAGTACATATAGGCCGTAGTTGATGCAAATTCGGCAGCACAGGTATCGACCCGCTTGTAAACAGGACGAACGTCGAGCGCATGCCTGCGCGCTTGCACCTCTGATTCAGTCACGTCCAGCAATTGCGACAGACGCTGGTCGGAAAAACCTTTGCGCTTTAACTGGAACAGTGAGGGCTTGTCTAGAGCGGACAGCTTGGTTCCAGCCAGACTCATTTCGATTTTAATCAGATCCTCTATTTGAACTAAATACCAAGGGTCGATTCCTGAAAGCTCATAGATTGTGTCTATAGACCAACCTAATCGGAAAGCGTCGCCTAAATACCAAATTCGCTGTGCGCCAGGCTCAGTGAGCTCCCTCACCAGAATCTCTTTAGCGTTACTGACATTGATATCAAGGATAGAATCAAAACCACACATGCCCACTTCAAGTCCACGCAAGGCTTTTTGTAAAGACTCTTGGAAAGTTCGGCCAATAGCCATCACCTCGCCAACCGACTTCATCTGTGTGGTTAAGCGATCGTCGGCATCGCCGAATTTCTCGAAAGTAAAACGAGGTATTTTTGTAACAACATAGTCAATAGAAGGTTCAAACGATGCTGGGGTTACTCCTCCGGTAATTTCATTACGAAGCTCGTCTAAGGTGTACCCGATTGCCAGTTTTGCTGCAACTCTAGCTATTGGAAAGCCAGTGGCCTTTGAAGCCAACGCAGATGAACGAGAGACTCGAGGGTTCATTTCGATGACAACCATCCTGCCGTCTTTGGGATTGATACCAAACTGAACATTTGACCCACCAGTTTCAACCCCAATTTCTCTGAGGATGTCGATGGAGGCGTTGCGAAGAATTTGGTATTCTTTGTCGGTCAAGGTCTGCGCGGGCGCCACGGTAATTGAGTCACCTGTATGCACGCCCATTGCATCAAAATTTTCAATGGCACAAACAATAATACAATTATCATTTGTATCTCGAACCACCTCGAGTTCATACTCCTTCCATCCGATTAACGACTCATCAATAAGCAGCTCATTTGTCGGTGAAAGCTCTAAACCGCGATCACATATTTCTTCGAATTCTTCTTTGTTGTAAGCAATTCCGCCACCCGATCCACCCATAGTGAAAGAAGGTCTGATAATGCAGGGAAAACCGATTTCTTCAGCGGCTTGTTTCGCTTGTTCCATGTTGCGCGCCATAACATGTCTGGGGGTTTCCAAACCGATCGCAACCATCGCTTTGTCGAACAGCTCTCTATCTTCTGCTTTGTCGATTGCCTCACTGCTGGCCCCGATCAATTCAACCCCGTATTTTTCGAGTACACCATGGCGCTTTAGATCAAGAGCGCAGTTCAATGCTGTTTGTCCACCCATGGTGGATATCACCGCATCAGGCCTTTCTTTCTCAATGATTTTCTCAACCATTTGCCACTTTACAGGCTCGATGTAGGTAGCATCTGCCATAGAGGGGTCGGTCATGATAGTGGCCGGATTCGAATTCACAAGAATGACCCGGTAACCTTCCTCTTTCAGGGCTTGGCAAGCCTGTGCGCCTGAGTAGTCAAACTCACAAGCTTGACCAATTACAATTGGGCCAGCGCCCAGAATAAGTACACTTTTTATGTCGGTTCGTTTTGGCATGGTTTAGGCTGTTACGCTCATTTTATCAGGTGAAAATTCAGGAGAGCTCAGCTATAAGCTCAGGTAATTTATTGGCTCTCTACGGCGCTTTAGACGACGACTTGGCTGCTTGCATTAGTTCGATAAAATGATCAAACAACGGCGCAACATCATGAGGCCCAGGGCTCGCTTCCGGATGACCTTGAAATCCAAAAGCCGGCTTATCTGTTCGCTCAATACCTTGCAGAGAATCATCAAACAACGACTTGTGGGTAGCTTTAAGGTTTGCCGGCAAAGTCGCCTGATCAACCGCAAAACCATGATTCTGACTGGTGATCATTACCTTTTTCGAGGATAAGTCTTGCACCGGATGATTGGCGCCATGATGGCCTAACTGCATCTTTACGGTTTGCGCTGCGCAGGCAAGCGCTAGCAGCTGGCAGCCCAAGCAAATGCCGAATAAAGGTATGTCTTGATCGAGAAATTCTTTGATGGCCGCAATTGCATAGTCACACGGCTCTGGATCTCCCGGGCCATTGGAAAGAAAAATCCCATCAGGATTCATCGCCAAAACTTCCGCGGCTGGGGTTTGGGCAGGCACAACGGTGACCTTACAGCCACGTGCGACCAGCATGCGCAAAATATTGCGTTTCACGCCAAAGTCGTAGGCCACCACATTGAACGCAGCGCCCTGCATTGGCTCATGGCCCTTAACTAAATCCCAAACTCCGGAATCCCAAATATAGCTTTGTTTAGCGCTCACGACCTTCGCTAGATCCATCCCTTTGAGACCGGCGAAGCCTTTGGCTAACTTACCCGCCTCTTCAGCGGCGCTATCTGAAAGCGCTGGGCCAGCAACTATACAGCCATTAAGCGGGCCTTTTTCGCGCAAAATTCGAGTTAACCGGCGGGTATCGATTTCAGCGATAGCAACGACGTTATGGGCCTTCAGAAAATCGCCAAGGCTTTGTTCGCTGCGCCAATTACTGGCCAGCAATGGTAAATCCCTAATAACCAACCCAGATGCCCACACGTGGTCAGACTCGTTGTCTTCTTCGTTTGTGCCTGTACTCCCTATATGAGGATAGGTCAATGTGATTATTTGTTTTGCATAGGAGGGGTCCGTAAGAATTTCTTGATAACCGCTCATTGAGGTATTGAACACCACCTCACCCGCAGAGCTTCCCTGCGCCCCTATTGCATTCCCGTGAAAGACGCTTCCGTCTTCCAATACCAGCACCGCTGTTCCAGCCACACTCACTCCTAATTACATTTTATTTATTTTAGGCAAAAAAAAGCGGAGTGAAATAATTCACTCCGCTTTTCATTTAAATTTTTGATTTCAACTTGTGTTTAATTCTAGTTTTTAACATTTCTCTCAGCACTCAACACTAAACATACTGAGTAAGCATGATACGGAAGCACCCCCCTACCTGTCCATTAGAAATAGCAGAATTGACGCAGAGAAATAGTCAGTGTAGGGATTTGCAAGTCATTGCTAGGGGACTCAACTATTTTGAGAGCTATTTACACAGCTATCCACCCACTTATTTAGAGAGCTGTGGCAGGTTTCACAGGGCTACTCAAAGCCCCAAGACGTCTTCCATGCCATACAAACCAGGTCCTTTTGAGTCAACCCAAACTGCCGCTCTAACCGCGCCGCTTGCAAAAGTCATGCGATTGCTAGCTTTGTGAGTAATTTCCAATCGCTCACCACCGCCTGCAAACAGCACCGTGTGGTCGCCGACGATATCGCCAGCACGGACAGTTGCGAAGCCAATGGTCTGATTGTCTCGCTCTTCACCCATTCCTTCGCGCCCGTATACCGCAACCTCATCAAGATCTCTACCTAAGCTTCGCGCCACCACCTGACCCATTTTCAAAGCAGTTCCAGATGGAGCGTCTTTCTTGTGACGATGATGAGCCTCGGATATCTCAATGTCGTAATCGTCACCTAAAACCTTAGCCGCCAACTCTAGTAGTTTGAAGCTAACATTCACTCCCACACTGTAGTTGGGTGCCATCACAACCGCTATTGACTGGGAGGCCGCCTCGATCAAAGCCAACTGCTTTTCATTGAACCCAGTGGTTCCGATAACAATGGCTTTGCCAGCCGACCTGCAAACGGCAAGATTTTCAAGCGTAACGCCAGGGCTTGTGAAATCAATTAGAACGTCAAAGTTACTA
>Ga0208414_1003202_pt1 | contig 10083 bp, 8 predicted proteins | sample AntAceMetag02UKE_FD_184770 | JGI IMG/M metagenome (GOLD analysis project Ga0208414, IMG submission 184770) | Saline lake microbial communities from Ace Lake, Antarctica - Antarctic Ace Lake Metagenome 02UKE (SPAdes) (version 2) | ecosystem: Environmental > Aquatic > Non-marine Saline and Alkaline...
TAAACCCCCGTTCGACTATTTCCGGCGCCACCCCCGTGGAAAAAGAATCAGAGCACTTTTTCTTTAAGCTCCCTGAGTTCAAAGACATGCTTAGAGTTTGGACGCGAAGCGGAACATTGCAGGAGCCGGTGGCCAATAAACTAAGCGAATGGCTAGATAACGAGCTTCACGAGTGGGATATAAGCCGAGATGCACCCTACTTTGGATTTGAAATCCCTGGCGCCCCGGGCAAATACTTCTATGTATGGCTAGATGCGCCTATAGGTTATATGGCCAGCTTTCAAAACCTGTGCGATCGCAGCGACTATAACTTCGACGAGTACTGGAAAGTCGACAGTGATACCGAGTTATTTCATTTTATTGGCAAAGACATTATCAATTTTCACACTTTATTCTGGCCCGCCATGCTAACCAGTGCGGGTTATCGTACTCCTACCGCCGTTTATGCTCACGGTTTTCTTACGGTTGACGGCACTAAAATGTCTAAATCACGAGGCACTTTCGTCAACGCCAAAACCTATTTGAAGCATTTAAACCCAGAGTATTTACGTTATTATCTTGCCGCAAAATTATCCTCTGGAGTGGATGATTTGGATTTAAACCTAGAGGATTTTGCTTTTAGAGTTAACTCTGACTTAGTCGGCAAAGTTGTCAATATTGCGAGCCGCTGCGCTGGCTTTATCAGCAAAGGTTTTAATGGCCAGCTATCCAGCGAGTTAGATAATCCAGAGCTACTTGCCGAAATGCAGGCCGCCAAAAAAGAGATTACCGATTATTATCAAGAAAGAGAATACGGCAAAGCCATCAGACTCATCATGTCACTTGCGGATAAAGCCAATCAATATATCAATGACAGACAACCTTGGGTCATTGCCAAAGAAGACAAACAGTCCGGCGAGCTGCAGCAGGTTTGCAGTACCGGAATCAATTCTTTTCGCCTCTTAGTCATCTATCTCAAGCCGGTATTACCAGCAATGGCAGCGCAGACCGAGGAATTTCTAAATGTATCCGAGCTGATGTGGAGTGATCTAGATACCCTTTTACTTGAGCATGAGATAAAGAAATTCAAACCACTAATGACTCGCGTTGAAGCAGATAAAGTGCAAGCTATGCTGGCGGAAACTCAAGCTGAATTTGAAGCTAGCACAAGTCTTGTTGAGCCGACAGTAAGCATAGACTCAAACGATGCAAACTCTCCTTTTGAGCCAGAAATAGACTTTGAAGACTTCGCCAAAATTGATTTACGAATAGCAAAGATTACCGACGCCGATCATGTGGAAGGCGCAGACAAGCTTTTAAAACTGACCCTTGATCTCGGCGAGGACAAGCAGGGAGAAAAAATAACGCGAACAGTTTTTTCCGGCATCAAGTCAGCCTATAACCCGGCTAACCTTAAGGGTAAGCTAACGGTAGTCGTTGCTAATCTGAAACCCAGAAAGATGAAATTCGGCTTGTCTGAGGGAATGGTATTGGCCGCAGGTCCTGGCGGATCTGAGATCTGGTTGCTAGAGCCTCACGAAGGTGCAAAACCAGGAATGCGAGTTACTTAGGAATTGCCGACACTCGGGTTTGCAAATTTTCACTGATAAAACCTTAAGCAAGGCGGTCTGTTAATCACAACCAACAGCTATCTAACCTATCACAGCAGTTGAAAATAGTTGCCTGCACTGGCATCGTATGGTTCGAAAGACGTCAGTGCATCGATCACAATTTTTCTGTTTATGAATGAATGGATGAACCAATAGGTCAATATGAATTTGATTTCAAGAACAGTAACCAAGTCCCTAGGGGCTGTCTCGCGCAGTATGATTTTATTCACACTTGCTATGTCTTTTTCTGCCGTAAGCACGAATAGTAACGCTCAAAGCAGTGAAATACGGACGATTGAAGATTCAGTCATAAAAATTTATACCACTCAAGCCGCGCCAGATTATTTTACCCCGTGGCGGCTACTAAATCCTCGCCAAAGTAGCGGCTCTGGTGCGGTTATCGCCAACAACCAAATCCTTACCAATGCTCACGTCGTTGCTAACGCAAGCTATGTCCAAGCACAAAAACACAATGACCCTAGACGCTATCTTGCAAAAGTGTCATTCATCTCCCATGAGGCAGACCTAGCTTTAATAACGGTAGAGGAAGACGGCTTTTTTGATGATCTGAAAGCGCTAGCAATTGGCAATCTACCAGAGCCTTTAGATGAGGTTTCGGTCTATGGTTACCCTATCGGAGGAAAGTCACTAAGCATAACTAAAGGCATCCTCTCAAGGGTCGAGCAGCAGATCTATGCTCACGCCGGCTCTTACTTTTTAGCTGGGCAACTCGATGCCGCGATCAATCCTGGCAATAGCGGCGGGCCAGTTATCGTTAATCGCGAAATCGTTGGGGTTGTAATGCAAGCCAACGCCGGCGGTCGCGCTGAAAACCTCGGTTATTTTGTTCCTCCCAGCATCATCCGTCACGTGTTAAAAGACAGTGAAGATAACCAGCACGACGGCTTTCCTGACTTAGGTTTTCGAACCCAAACTTTAGATTCACCCGCAGCAAAACTGGCCTACGGTATTAGTGACGACGACCACGGTGTCTTAGTCATTAAGGTATTCGAGAACTCGCCTGCTCGCGGCAAGCTAAGAGAAAACGATGTTATTTTGAAAATAGACGACTATGACATTGCCGACGATGGCAGCATTAAATTGTCAGAAGATCTTCTCACCGATTATAAACATGCGATCGATTTACACCACATTGGCGAGAGTATTAATATTACTTACTCACGCGCCGGTAAAGTCCGCACTGCCAAACTTAACGCCGACCGAGCATTAGAAAGCTATAGCCTTGTTGCCGGCGAGCAGTTTGATGAAACGCCTGAGTATTATATTTACGGCGGAATTTTATTTGTACCACTCAATATGAACCTCATTAAACGATGGGGCAATGATTGGTCACGGGCCGCACCTGTTACCCTCTTGCAAGCTCGCAATGAATGGAGCTCGCCAGAGCGCAGAGAGCGTGTGGTTGCACTTCAAGTTCTCGCCGCTGACGTGAATTTAGGTTATCACGACTGGCGCAACTGGGTAGTGGACTCGGTTAACGGTGAGCCAGTTCGAGATTTCTCGCATTTCTCCGACATGGTAAAGAACAACGGCTCGGATAATATCGTTTTTGAAAACACCAATGGCTATCAAATGGTTATTAATCATGCCGATGCCATTGACTCAGAACAACAAATTTTAGATCAATATAGGATTCCAGCGGCCTACTCTAACGCATTGTTTCCAGACTAAAGTGCTCACCACTTGGCGAGCTAACCTTTAACTATTAAGTCCAGCCTAGATCGAGACCCTGCAAAAAGCGCGGGGTTTTTTCTGGTTGACTTAACCGTGCTAGAATCATCGCAACTTTTAACGGTCTAATTAGGACTACCCTCCCCAATGTCCGACATAGCGAGCCTCATCTTAGCCGCCGCTTTGGTGAATAATATAGTCTTCATCCAGCTTTTGGGTGTCTCTGCTGTCGCTAATTTCAGTGAGCGTCTCCAACCGGCAATTGATATTGCTATTTTTACCGCGATTGTCCTTATTCTCAGCTCAAGCATAAACCAGCTTTTATTCTGGTTCGTTTTATCTCCACTCGCTCTGGGGGTGTTAAGGCTTATTGTCTTTGTTGTAATCAGCGCGACTCTTACAACTGTTCTAGCGGTAGTCGTTCGCGAAAACTTCAAACTCATAGCTCGCCAGCAGCCGGTCGGTTTTTACCTGACTGGAATTAATAGCGCTGTGGTTGGAAACTCTTTGCAAAATTCTGAGATGGCCCCTTCTTTCAGCAATTTTTTCCACGCTATGGCAATAAGCATTGGCGCAGCACTAGGCTTTGCTTTTGTCCTAGTAGGTCTCGGCGCACTTAAGATAAGACTAAGCACTTCGGACACTCCAGAGGTATTTAGAGACAATCCAATTTTGCTAATAAGCGCCGGCATAGCCGCAATGAGCTTTATTGGGTTTACGAGACAATTCTAGTGGAAACCCCTTTCGTCAATACAACAGCTGCCACTTATCTATTCATCGGCGTGACCATTTCATTTAGCCTGTATGCCTTAGCCAAGGTCTACCATTGGTTTAAAAAACGACACCAGCAACAGCGCTTATTAGTCGACAAAATCAATCAGCTATTGCCCCAAACACAATGCGGACAATGTGGCTACGAAGGCTGCAGGCCTTACGCCCGTGCGATCAGTAAGGGCGAGCAGGTAAACCAATGTCCACCGGGTGGAATAGAGACCATTGTTAAGCTCACCACACTATTAAACGATCAGGTCAAAACCCTTAACCCCGCTCATGGTGAGTTCGAGGTGTTTAAGGTCGCCGTTATTCGAGAAGATGAATGTATTGGCTGCACAAAATGCATTAAAGCTTGCCCGGTTGATGCTATCCTCGGTGGTCCTAAATTGATGCATACGGTCATCGCAGCCGAATGCACCGGATGCGATTTATGTGTCGACCCCTGCCCTGTGGATTGCATCGACATGATTCCAGCGCTTGCCAATATAACGCCCGGCTGGTGTTTGCCAGATGACTTAAACAGTCTCCATAACAGCCTATGGAGAAAATCATGAATTTTCTAGCACGCCTGCTCTCCAGCCAGCACTCAACAGCAGTCCATAAAACGACAGGAGGAATAACCCCAGCGCATTTTAAAGAGCACTCACTGCGCTCTCAAATAATGCCAACACCACTGCCAGAAGAACTGTGGCTATCTCTCAAGCAACGCGATGGAAAGATGCTCGAAAGTCTAGTTTCTGTCGGCGACCGGGTGCTCAAAAATCAACTTATCGCGACACCTACAACGGCGTATGGAGCCCCGATTCATGCCCCCACATCCGGTCAGATTAAAGAAATTACTGCAAAGCATGTCGTCAATTCGTTTGCCGAGCGCCAGCTCCATATAGTTATTGCCGTAGACGGCCAAGACAAATTTGAGCCACTACAACCGATGACGCAATACCAATCGTTAAGCGCATCCCAACTGATAGAAAAATTACACGATCAGGGCGTTGGCGGTTTGGCAGGTACAGACTTTCCAACGCCTGGAAAACTCAATCTTACGATGCAATCACAAACCCAATTGTTAATAATCAATGCCTGTGAATGCGAGCCTTTTATCACTGCAGATGAAGCTCTGGTTCGTGAAAAAGCTGAGCAAATAGTTTTAGGTGCTGAAATTTTACAGCAGGCTAGTAACGCAGAAAAATGCATTGTAGCGATAGCAAATGAAATGTCAGACGCGATTCAAGCTTTAAAGCTAGCACTAGCAAACAGTGTTATCGAGTTGGTCTTGATTCCGACTAAGTACCCCGCCGGCGGCGAGAGGCAAATCGTTCAGGCAGTCACCGGTAAGGAAGTACCTTCTGGCGGCTTGCCGTCAGACATTAATGTACTTATCCAAAATGTTGACACCGCTTACGCCGCCTACAGGGCCATAGTCATAGGGCAACCTTGTATAAGCAGAATCACTACCCTCGCTGGGACTCCATTAAAAACACCAAAGAATTTTGAAGTCTTGTTTGGCACACCAATTCCTTTTTTATTAGAACTGTGTGGTAACGACGTGCTGACACACGAGTCCACTATTGTTGGTGGCTCTCTCATGGGCGTTACTCTTTTTGATGATAATGTAGCAATATCTAGGGCCACCAATTGCGTTATTGCCGCGTCTTTAAAATGGTTCCCAGATCTACCTGCAGAATTAGCCTGTATACGATGTGGCGACTGCGCTGACGTCTGCCCGGCAAAACTACTGCCCCAACAACTTTACGCATTTTCTCGGTCGCAAGATTCAGAAAATTTGGAAGACCAGAACCTAAGCGACTGTATCGAATGTGGCGCATGCTCTTATGTATGCCCGAGCAACATCCCCCTAGTGCAGTACTTTAGAGCCAGCAAAGCAACAGAACTAGCTCAGGTGCAACAGAGCCAGCTAAGCGAACACTGGCAGGAACGCTATCAATATCGCCAGTACCGATTAAAAAAAGACAAAGAAGAATCTAAGAATCGCAAAGCACGTCTAACAAAGGATCGCTCAACTAAGACTGACTCCGCCGATTTTTCGCGCAGCAAAGCAAAAGCAGACATTGCCGCTGCAGTGAGCAGAGTTAAAAAACGAAAAACTGAATCTGCCCTGAGAAAAACTCAAGAAGCACAAGACGTAACTGGAAAGTCTCAAACATGACGCGCTTAGCTATCACTTCTCCACGGCAAACCAATGCGCGGTCGGTAAGCCGCTTAATGGCAATCCTGCTCTTTTGCTTATCCCCTGGCATTTTATTGTCGTGCTGGTTTTTTGGAATTGGCATCCTTCTTAACATTCTGATTGCAACAGTTTCCGCTCTAGCATTTGAAGCGATATGTCTCATTTTCAGAGGCAAAAATCCAAAAGTGCAGATGAAAGATTTGAGCGCTGTGGTCACCGCTGTTCTATTTGCCCTCAGCATTCCTATTGGCATGCCATGGATTTTTATTGTTGCGGGCATAGGATTCGCGATTTTAATCTCAAAACATGCCTATGGTGGACTAGGACAAAACCCATTCAATCCCGCGATGACCGGCTATTTATTTCTCTTACTCAGCTTTCCATTAACCATGACTACGTGGCACGTCCCAATTCACGACTTAACAGGCAGCTCGATCTCCCCCCTCAGCATTGAAGGTATTCGACAGAGCCTTGTCGCCAGCTTTCCATTTCTGGCATTTGATTCGAACATAAGCACAGCACTAATTGACGGCATGGCGATGGCCACACCGCTTACAGAGTATAAGCTGGCTAGCCCCAACGCCCTAGCTTCAGCACTTTCAACCGATACTTCACTCTGGTCTAGAGATGCCAGTACTGGCTGGGAAATGGTGAACATAGCTTACTTACTAGGCGGACTTACCCTGCTTGGCTTGGGGGTAATTCGCTGGCATATTCCGCTCGCTATCATTGGCACTGTAGCTCTGCTGTCTTTAGCATTTTATTCTTCCACAAGCGCCGCGATAACAGGAACGCCGTATATGCATCTGTTCGGCAGCGCAACAATTCTTGGCGCTTTTTTTATAGCTACCGATCCCGTAAGTGCTGCGACAACACCATCTGGGCGCTTGATCTATGGGGTAATTATTGGCGTCAGCCTCTACAGCATTAGGGTTTGGGGGAGCTACCTAGATGCGGTTGCGATAGCTGTTGTATTTGGCAATTTTTGGGCACCAATGCTAGATCACTTTTTTAAACCAACCAGCTACGGCCATAAGTCGAAATTTAGTCAGCTAGTAAAGGGACTAAGACTATGAGTATTACACATTACACCAAAGACAATACAAACTCGCTGCTTGCCTCAACTTGGATTCGCAGTCCCGTGCTAACGCAATTATTGGGCTTAAGTCCTTTACTGGCAATATCTACTACGGCAACCAAGGGTATGGTGCTTGGCCTTATCAGCGCAGTGATTTGTCTCAGCGCAGTGACTGTCGATACGATTCTTCACTCCAAAATAAGACCAGCATGGCGCTATGTTTGGTATTTATTCTTAACCTCAAGTTTAACTACAGGAATAGATTTAGCTCTCCAGCTAACTCGACTGCCTTTACATGGCCAGCTAGGGTTTTATCTGCCACTGCTCGCTTGCAATTTTGCGATTCTTATCCACTTAGAAACCAGCAACAATAAGCGCAGCGATGCCACTAGTTCCTATAGGTTTGGGTCAAGCCTGTCCTATTGCTTCGGAATAATCCTCGCTTTAACATTATTTTCGAGCTTTCGAGAACTAGTCATTTTTGGCTCAATTTTCAGAGATTGGTCGCTCCTGACAAGCGCCGCCAGCAGTAGTAGTATCGAAAATGCAGTTTACGCAAGCTCAGAACAACTAATCCCTTTTGCTTCTCTGCAGCCTGGGGCATTTGTCCTGCTGGGTTTATTCTTAGCCGCAAAAAAAATGATCGATAATTACTTTAATCTTGGAGACAAAAAGATTCCTACTAGTATCAAAAAAGTAGAGCGTGCACGTGTTACAGGAAAACTATGAACAAGTTAAAACGAACTGAGATTTTTAGCCGTTGGCAAAATGAAAACCCAGAACCCAAAACAGAATTAAAATACGACAATAGTTTCGAACTGCTTATTGCCGTCATGCTGTCCGCACAGGCTACCGACGTTAGTGTTAATAAAGCTACCGCAAAACTCTATCCCATTGCCAATACACCCCAAGCTATTCATGACTTAGGCGTCGATAAGCTAAAAACTTACATAAAAACCATTGGCCTGTTTAACACTAAAGCGGCCAACGTGATCAGGACCTGTAAAATTTTAGTGCAGCAGTATGATTCACAAGTACCGCAAACCAGAGACGCTCTAGAGGCGCTTCCCGGCGTCGGCAGGAAAACTGCCAACGTTGTTCTCAATACCGCTTTTCGCCAAATAGCGATGGCCGTTGATACACATATTTTTCGAGTCTCAAATCGAACGGGCTTAGCGCCAGGGAAAAATGTACTAGAGGTAGAAAAACGCCTTATCAAACTTATTCCTGACGAGTTTCTGCTTGATGCCCACCATTGGCTTATTTTGCAAGGGCGTTATACATGCATCGCTCGGACCCCACGCTGCGGTTCTTGCATGATCGAAGATCTCTGTGAGTATAAAAAGAAAACAGAAATATAATAGGGTCAAAAACCATCGTGTAACAGGTGCATCGGCACTTTGCCGGAGCACCCATTCCCTAATTGTCGGCATGAGCCTGAGTTGTTCAGCAATAGATTGAAATTCACTTATACCCAGCATGCACTGATTTGGCTGCTGCCAATAGAGCTGAGCTTCTATCCCTCACAACCGCGTCGACTTTAAGTTTATAAGCGCTCTATAGTTCACCACCAACTGCTTATTGATCAGCACCTGATGCAGCTCAGTTGCCATTTCAAAATTAGCAACGTTGGCAAGAGCCAAAGTAGTGCTGTAAACCCCTACTGCACCTTACGGCTCGCTTAGCTTTTTTAAGAGCTTTGTTCGCATTTCAAAGCACTGTATCGACACGACTTCCCGATTCGGGGCTCGTTGCGATTCCTGCGCTTGCGCTGACATATATCTCGTGACCGCCGACCAAAAATGGACCTTTAAATACAGCCAATAGGGCATGAGCTATCGTAATGATGGCCTGCGGATTTTCGAGTTTAGATAGCAGCATGGCAAACTCGTCGCCGCTCATTCTAGCTAACGATGCATTGGTTGGCAGGCAATTACTCAACCTTTGGGCAATGGCTTTTAATAACTGATCACCAATTTGATGACCAAGACTTTCATTTAGATAGTCGAAATGGTCCAAGTTCCATAACAATGCTGCGGTGAAATCTCCAGATCTAGTCCCCTCAATAGCCGCCTGAGGCATTTCTTCAAAGCCCTGCCAGTTGGTGAGTCTTGTCAGAGGATAAACCCGCATAAGTGACGTTAACTTTGCATCACTGTACTGCTGGTCCTGAATCTCACTGGACACTATAAGCGCATCGACTTCAACGATTGATTTGGCATCTTATGACAGTGGATAAGCGACAAAACTCACGATAAGTTTGTGACCATCTCCATACCTAAATAAAGTGTGCTCGACTTTTGTCGTCTTATCACTCTTGCATGCATGATAAAGAACACTGCTTCTCCATCACGAGCCTACATTATGCTGAACCCTCTGCGGCAAAGTTTCAAAGTATAAACCTTTAAGCTTAGGTAGTGACGTTCGCAGCACTGCAATGCCGAGGGATTAGCAAACACACTACAGCCCTGTCCATCTAGCACGAGCATTCCATGCGGCGCCTGATTATTAATTCGAATATTTTCTTGATAATGGCGACTCAGGAAACCGTATTGACTCTCTAGCGAAAGGTACTTTTGTACCTTTTCTACAAAGAGCTTTTTATTAATCGGTTTCACTGCTGTCCCGTTAAGAATTAAAAACAAAGCCTGAAACTCGCTAAATTTGTTACAATGTTTTTGCAAAAAAATACCGTAAAAATAAGGAGAATCAGGCTTTGAGTCACAATAATACCGTGTTTTCACAACTACTTAAACTGCTAC
>Ga0208414_1003205_pt1 | contig 10077 bp, 10 predicted proteins | sample AntAceMetag02UKE_FD_184770 | JGI IMG/M metagenome (GOLD analysis project Ga0208414, IMG submission 184770) | Saline lake microbial communities from Ace Lake, Antarctica - Antarctic Ace Lake Metagenome 02UKE (SPAdes) (version 2) | ecosystem: Environmental > Aquatic > Non-marine Saline and...
CACATATTTCTTCCTTTGTTAGTTTAATGGTTTTCCCGGTATTCATCCTTATGAGTTTCCTGAGAGTATCTAAATCCGCGTCGGGGTCGCACGCGTCTATCATATATATTAGACTAACAAAAAAGTATTTTGAATATCCTATATATTTTATACAAGGGAGGTCATCTGTTTGAATTGTGGTAAGGTGATACGTCGGGCATTAAGCCGTTGGAGAAGTTGTCTATCTTTTAGTGTTATTGTGCGTTTAAGAGACTTTAGGTGTTCACGCGCTTTGACTCGTGTATTACGCATTTTGGATATTTGTACACTCTTGATTACTCTCTGATTATTTAGAGTTTTTACAGCCTGAATAGAAGCTTTCGCCTTTGATGCATTAAGTTTATTCTTTTGTATCTGTTTCAAAATACCGGACGCCTGTCGCTTTATTACGTTTATATTACCAGACATGCGCAATAATTTTGTTTTTTCAGAGTTTGGAAGATTCAATGTGTTAATGTATAACTTTACCTGAGTTCTTCTTTGTACATCTACAGTTTCCTTATCATTTTTTACCTTTAGGGTTTGTTGAATCATTCGTTTGATCGCGTTGATATTTGTGTTACCCTGTACTCCCCGTAAAAAACCTCTTCTCTGACTGAGGTTCACTTTCATATCGTTCATGTATCGAGAAAGTTCTGTCTTCTTTTTACTTATCTTAGAAGCATCTGCTCTCACCTTCATTTGATTAGCTTTTTCTCGAATATACTTCATCCCATCTTGAGTGGTTGTAGTGTTGACTTGGTTGAGAAGGTTCTTGGCATTGTTTCCGAGATTTTTAGAAGCGATATATTGTCTGAGTTGAGTTTGTAACACATTTTCAGATCTTTGTTGTGTATCCAAATTTCGAGCTTTTTTTATCACGACATTGACATTGTTCATGTTAGCTAAAATTATTTTTCGGTTATTTTCCGATAGAGACATTGGTTTGAGAGCATTAGTTAATTTCTCACGGTCCCGCTTTTTACGCACACGAATCGCTTCACTCTTGGCTTTTGGAAGTTTAAAATCTGGTACTCTTTCGAAACTGTTTAGAATTTGTTTAGAATTTGTGTTTGATAATTTAAGTGTCTTAAGTAGGGCATTCAGGTTAGATTTCTCTTTATTTTTTAACTCCTTCTTGCGCGTCGAACTCAGTTGTTTAGCAGTGGTTTCGTATAACATGACACTGTTAGGTTTCTTATCATACATTGTGAGAATTGATTTATTGTCTGTATCAGATAGATCGATTCCATCCAATGTCTTTACCAATTTCAGTCTATTTTCAGCAGTCTTTTCGTCGTTGCGAAACTTCTTGACTTGCATGGCTTTCACCCTTATTTTTTGAACATTTTTCACTTTGTCAAAATCAGAAAGTAAATCATTCATATCTTTCTGTGTTAATTTGACTTCATTTTTCAAGAAAACTTGTAAAAGATTCTTATCAGCTTTATGTTTGTTTTCTCTCATCTTCTCCTGAATTTCCATAACCTTCTTCATAGATGTTTTGAGTTGTATATCTGTCGTGACAAATTCTTGAAGAATTTCATTTTGATTCTGTGGGGTAAGACCCAAGAGTGATATTTTCAATTGTTGCATCTCCTGAAACCTCTTAGATCCATACGCCTTCTTAATATTTATCATGATCGCATTGATCTGTTGTGGGTTACGAATCATTGATAGGTTCAACTTTATGGTCATACCAGAATTCAAAATGAGATCAGAAAGTTTCTTCTTCATCTTGGTAATGAAATCTTGATTGATTTTTTTATTGATCTTAGATACGTTGACCAGATTTTCGATTTCCTCTATATCTTCTAAAATCGCGGCGTTTCTCGTTTTACTTTTGAGACGGGTCTTTTGATTTTTCAATTGTTTGATTTCATTGGCTTTTTGTGCATATTCGTTATATTTTTCGGGTACAGCATCAAACTTTTCAAAGATTTTTACGATTTCAGGTTGATCCATAGTGAAACCGAGCTTATCGACAATGTATCGTCGCAGTTTAAATCGAAGCTCCCTCTTACGACGATTGTGATACTTTTCAGCTTCTGAATTATTCTTTGATAACAGATACATCTTTTCACGATTGGTCAGAATCTTGAATGTATTGAGATACTTCAGTCGTTCTTGGCGCTTCTTCAATTGTTCTCGATTTAATTTAGACTTTGTGAGTGTATTGACTTCTTTTTTGAGGTTTATCATTTTTTTACTTCTCGTTTCATTTGTGTTTTCATTTTCATTTACGTTTAACTTGTGTAACAGTGTCTGTTTATTGTAATTGTTTAGTTGATGTTTGTTGATGTATTCCATTAGATCACGACGAATGCTGTTCGTTTTTTCATCTTGGGTATTGAGTGCTGTTTTGATAGCTGTATTCACGGCAGTGTTAAAGTTCACTAGGTCACTGTTAAAGTTTGATTTAATTTTAATATTGTCTTCGGGATCAAGTGGTAATTCGTCTACAAAGTTTAAGAATTCATCATTACTTTCCACCCAATTACCATGATTCCTGAAGTTTTCAATTTTCGTAGCCTCCTTTTTTAGAGTGTTCATGTTGATATACGTTGTCGCAAACTTTTTCATCACTCGATCGATATTTTGTGGTTTGATTTCAAGTTCTTTTAGAAATTCGGATATTTTATCAGCATTACTACGTCTCAAGTCATTGAGAATACGTGTCATAAACATACGAGCATCTTTCAATACAATGTTAGCGTTTTCATCAGTCAAGAGACGCCTTATGAATAACTGTTGATCCTGGTTAGACATACCCAATGACCGAATGGCGTACACATCAGCAGTTATGGCGGCTCGTTTTTTTTGTGTCGCATATCGATGAATATTCGTTTTAAGTACTCCAAGGTTAGCACCTGCATCAAAAAAAATCAAAAATCTCGTTCTTTCCTCTACAGACAATGTCTTACTGTATTTATTCAAGAATACTTCCATGTTTGCCTTCTCGAGACGCTTTCTACGATCAAACTGGTTTTTGATCTGTTTTTGTTTTACGTTGTAAGCATTTCCAATCTTTGATTTCAAAATCTTCACATTCTTATTTGTTTGTGTATTTGTTATGGGTACGTTCACACCCAAACGTTTAGACATTTGATCAAGTAGAACCTTACTTTGAAACTTTACGACATTATTCACCTTTTTGAGAGTATTGAAATTCTTAGTAGCGGATATAGGTGTCATCGCATTTAGACCACTTTCAATTGCTAGATTAGAAAGTGTTTTTTTAGCAGTCGCGAGTTTAATTGTGTAAGCTTTATTGACTTCACTACTGAGTTTCAATGCGTTGTTTTTTGTATTGCTATTTTTCAATCTTTCAGAAAAGTTGTTATTCAATGAAGCTTCAAGTATCTTACGGTTTACTACCGTCTTAATTTCTTTTAAAGTTTTCTTCTTCATGACGACATCATCAACTTTCTTTTTGATTGAATTAAGGGAAGTGTTTGAAGTTTGAAAGTTTTGAATGAAAGGCGTTGGACTAATATTGAAACGCGTGGCATACCGCTTCAATTCATTTAATTCATTTTGATTCTTCTTTGACTTTTCATTCTTTATCACACTATTCAACTCTGACTGCAATTTTGGTATGTTAACTTTTTTCAATTTGAGACGATTAGTAAAAAGTTTCTTTTTGTTTACAGGAATCTTGACACTCTGAACTTCGAACGACAACACTTGTTTACGTTTAGTGAGTTTATCGTTTTCAGCTTTTTGTTTGGCAACCTTCATTTCCGTTCGAGTCTGTTCGATGAGTTTTTTCATAGGCACGAGCTGATTCACAGTTCTTATAGACGTGATTCTACTCGTAAAGTCCCCGACATCTGACGCATTTTTCAAGAGGTTTAACTTGACCGCCTCTCGAATGGTGACTTGTACAACATTCGCATATTTTAGTGTTTGTATATTCTCAATATCCCCAGCAAACTGTGAATACATACCAAGATTTTTCACCAGTGAAATTAAGTTTAGTTTACGAGTTGCAATTTGAGTATTTTGCTTGTTTTGTCCCTTGTTTTCTATATTCTTTTTTAACGCCAAAATATGACTTTTTGTTTTTGCGTTTCTAACCTGCTTTAAAAACTGACCGTCAACACCGAGAGTGCCAATACGTTTTAATAATTTTCTTTTCTCTTTCTCAACTATTTCGATATCACGTTGCTGTTTCAATTTTTTACCTTCTTCTATGAGCTGTGTGATCACCTGTTTATCTGGTTGAAAACGAGACAAAATACCATTTTTATCACCGTCGTTAAGTCCTATACGATTCAAAGCATTTTTAAGAAACTTGCGTTCGTTGGATACTGATTCCAACTGTCGGTTCCCCTGCAAGTCGTACGCTTCTTTAGTTAACACACGTATATCCTCACCACGATCTAGTCGATGAATGAGGCCGTCGATATCATTATTGTTTAGATTCAACTTCTTGATCGTTTCGAAAAAACTGACTTTAAACCGACCCGTCTGCTGTGTATCCCTCTTTTTCCTGATCGATTCAGCCTCTTGTATCAATTTTGATACATCACTCTCAGGGGTAATCGTTGAAACAACCCTAGTATAGATGTCCTTGGGTAGTGGTGACATCCGACTTTTAAACTCTTGAATCTTTTCTTGGATTTTTAAATCACGGCGTCGTGCATTCATCGCTTGAGCTTTTCGTAAAAGTATATTGAGATTTATACCTTTCATTTCGGACCTTTGCTGATAAGAAGCTAGATCGGTTCTTGTCAGGGAAGGGAGTGTGGTCAGCCTCACACTAAATGTATCCACATCCATTTACATTAGGCTGACAAAAAAGTATATCCTCTGTTAAATAATTGAATTTTTTCTTCATAACTCATGTTGAAATTAAAAACATCTGTATCTTCGACATTGATTTCGAGTATTTCTATTGGTGTATCGTAGGTGACCCGATTAGAAAGTGCTGAACGCACAAGGGTTTCAACGAATTGTTTTGGTGTTTGAATATCGTCTTGATACATTCGATTCATCTTAATTTTAATACACGTAACTTCGTGTGGTTTTTTATCAAAGAATGGTGTTAATGGATATTCCTCTTTCATACCTCCATCGACATAGGTTTGACCTTCGTACTTCCCACACGCAAATATGAAAGGTACCGCCATACTCATACATACGGCATCTATGACCTTCATATCTGGGTGTGTATCCTTAGAAAAATACACCGTTTCAGAGGTATTCATACAAAACGCTGAAATGTAAATCTTCATATCAAGTTCCCTGAAGGTGGGATCACAACCACATATTTCCACAAATTTTTTACGAATAGGAGCCATATCAACAAATCCAAATTTGTTAAAAAAGGAGCCCAAGCGTATCTTAACAAAATTGGGGACATTCAAATTCAACGAAGTTTCGAGAATTTCATCAACAGACATTCCAACCCCCAAGAATAGTGCCAAAATTGATCCAGCAGAAGACCCTGAAATTTCTTTCACATCGACAAGTTCAGACTCTCGAGCTTTTAGGGTACCTATCATGGAATATATACCCATAGACGCTGGCCCTAACACGAGGTATTTCATCTTCCTACTTAATAGAATTGAGGAAATTGACGACGCAAAAGCGCGAAAACCACGGCGAATACAATCGCGTGTGTCAGAGACGCTTCGAGACTGGTCTGACCTGATCGCATCACGCCACCCGAACCTGGGGGGAGAGTGAGGAGAAGACCAGGGCTCAACGCGAGGAAGAGCACGGTGGTTACGACAAGGTCGGTTCTGGTGAGCACGAGACCCATAGCCTTGGCGATGAGGCTGTACACGAGGAAAAACACGAGGGCGTGGAAGAAGATCGCCGACTGGTTTGTTTTGCGGTTCATGAAAGTTACCTTTGACCCATTGGTGGTCAGAAGAACACCTGGGCTGAGCGCCAAAAAAAGGGCGGCGGGGATAGCGACTTTCTGGGAAGTGATATCGGGGAGCATTTAATATAGACACATATATTTTTTAGAAAAGTCGACAAAATGGTTGAAAGTAGCACCGCGCATCATTTCTCCCTGGAGTCCATTATCAATAATGATTATTCGTAGTCTTTTCCAGATGTAATCAAGGAGTTCTTCATTTTCGGAGTGGATATCTAGAACATCCACAGAATCGTGCTCGTTGTAACAAAACTCCACAAAATCACAAAATTCTCCCATATGTTCGACGCGGGCGTCATCCATCAGTGTCCTGATAGTATTCCATATATGCCATAGCTCTTCTGAGTATTCGACTTCCCAGTCTTCGATATTCAGAGGAACGTTATCATCAATTTCTTCATCATCACTCACACCGACATCAAAGCCGGTGTTCGCTTCGTATACGTATTGGCTCCAGACCATTAGTTACTTACTTCTTTTTCGGGTTTATCCTTTATACCAGTTAGGGACAGTGAAGTGGATTCTTTCGTTTTAAGTCCATCTTTAATTGCATTTAGGGCTCCTTCTACTTTAGTTTCGTCTCCACCAAAAAATGTCATTAGACCTTCCTTGATAGAATCCTTACTCATACCAACCCTCCTGACAGATTTACGAATGCTAATTTTACCCTTCCTGAGGTTGATGGTGTCAATACCCTGATCCATCATATGCTTTTTTACATTTTCCTTCAAGCGCTTCTCCTCTTGAGTGAGGACCTTGATATCGGATTTCGCCTCGGCTAATTGTTTGCTGAGCTCTACGAGTTTAGATACACTCCCGGAGAGGTCAGGTGAAACAGAAGTCATTTATATTACTATTCATCTATTCTTTAAGCGCAGAGACCGCGCTGCATCAAATCTGGAACGATGGTGGAGTTGTTCCACACGAAAGGTTCCTTGGGGTTGGGGGGATCCTTACGGATCTGCTGGTTAGCGTTGCGGAGGGCACCACCGACAGTCTCGGGGAAGCCAACCTGGGCACGAGGCTCCAAGAAGTTCTGTCCCTTGAGGATATCGTCTGGGGCAAACTGACCGAAGTCTTCCTCGGAGGCAACCTCACGGGGGAGGAGCGACGAGGCGAGACCGGTGCCACGCTTCATACCACCGCACACAGTGTCGGCTGGCGCACCTGAGGGACCAGCAGCGGGACCAGTGGCGGGACCGGGACCGAAAGCAGCGTACTCATGCTCGCTGATGGAGTAATTCGACTTGGAGTTCATGGTGAAAAGGAGGAAAACAAGGGCAGCTACGGCGACCAACATAAGAATGTTCTGGTTACGGCCCTTCATCATCTTTTATATAATAATAACAATTTTTTTATTCTTCATCCTCAACAAAAGCATATCCGTCTGGATAAGTGTCGACAATTGGATCATCATGGACCTTCACCTGGACGACATTCCAAGTTGGGCCGAAAGCCTTCTTGGCGAACCAGATTCCAGCAAATTCGAGAATGACATCACAATTCTTTTCGGGCTGGACAGCCTCAAAATCGATGACCTCCTGATGCGTATTGAACACCTTGGTCGCTTCGATGCGGTCACAAGTCATAGAGCCAGCATTGATGGTAGAGGTGTAGGCACCCCTAATGACACCATCTGAAACCTTCTTACCAAACCAAGACTCACAATTCTCGAGAGCAGCTTCGAGGTTCTGAGTGTCGACACCATCAATCTTATCGATGTTCGCATCTGAACCGAGATGCATGATGATCTCTCCTGATACATCGGTAATCTTCACCTTATTGAGTTGAACCAGGGATTTACGCTTATCATCATTGAGGACCTTGACAAAGTAGAGACCGTCTTCACCTTTAGTGGGGGCGTTGTAGATCATTTATGTATACTGATGGTTTCATTTCTTTAAACCAACAAAAGGTATGGCTGCAGCTTTATTAAGTAATTCTTTTGGTACCCATTGGTTTCGCCTGGGATTATACCCATATAGGGTTTTAGTGATGTTCATATTCTTGGGGAGTGCGAGAGCCTTATTCGTTCTGAGTGGGTACTCATTTTTCACATATGAATTGTTTTTCACATTCTTCCATTTGAGATTGTTAAGATTGAAACGCTTGTTCCCTGATGATTTGGTGTACCCATTGATATTCGTATTCTTCACGACAGGTTTGAGACCGTGTACGAGTTGTTTAGAGAGTTTATCTTGTACTGGTTTTGTCGTGAATTTCTTGTATTTATAGGGATCAACCTTCTTTGCTCGATTCATAGGAACTTTAGCATCTTTCTTCACCACTGGGGCTCGCTTGACGATTTTTCCTCTAACACTCTTGAACACATCATCGATTGAATTCGTGGACTTGATACGCTTATCGAAGAGTCGCGCCAATTTGATGAGGCGTTGACGATCCTTTTCCTTTTTTTCTGGTCTAAGTTTCAGTTTATGCATCAGATAAATGTCTTCGATAAGAAACTCTTTACTCGCGATGTACACTCGATTGTCTGTAACGAGTTTTCCAGTGTTCAGGTTACGATAGGTGATACCACGCCGTCTCGATAAGACCACTTCGTATCCAAACTCTTTTGGGCGCATGAATGGGATATCGAGAATACCACCCATGGTAAAGTCTTGAATACGCCCAGTTTCGGGTGAGAAGAAACGAATATTGAGGTCGAGGGCAAAGAGTTCGACATCAATGAAAACATCACTCTTACCAGGTTTGTTATCATTCCTAGTCTTCTTCTTCTTGATGAGTGTATACCGTCTCGTGACAAACGGTCCAGAATTCTTGAAACTGATTCCCAAGAACTTGAATAGTTTCGGATCCTTCTTTTTCATCGACATAATTCGGTTCTTGATTTTTATGTTCAAGTGTTGTGCAATTTCCCCCAACTTATTCCATAGCATAAGTTTGGTTGCTTGAAGTTTCCCAAAATATACAGGGTTTACGGGGAGACGTGGAACAAACTTGGCATCTATATCACTCGTGATAATACGATCATCGAAGTCTGTATACAAATTGAACGCTTCACCACCACTGATGATCACATCACCCATAGACTTCATATATTCACCGATTTCACCTACAGTGTTTATGATGATGTCACGAATAGAATCGGTCACAAAGACATACATCATCTTGTCAAAGTTCTTAGTTTTGTGAGCACTTTGGGCGCGCGATCGAAACTTACCAAGATCCCTCTGGAGATTTCTGTCATAATATTTCTGCATCTTGGGATCTTTGAAAAATAAGTTTTCTTGAATGAATTTTTCAATCGTAGGTTTTGAATAAATATGATCGTCCATTAATATATTGTGATATAATAAAATGGTCTGCAATGTCATCGAAGAATGTAGGTGCTATGCCTATAAGGGTGAGACTAAGCAATTCTGTGGAGTGAGGAAGGGGGTAAATGTACTACCCTGTCCCAAAGACTGTTGTGCAGGTGGATGTCCCACAAATGGATCGAGACAACCATTCAGATTTATTGACAAACCCAGAGAAAGCACTGTGATGACACCCAAAACGGCCAACGCTTTAATTGTGATTGCAATCGCGGTACTTCTTGTGCTACTTTACATAGACTTAAAGATTAATCGTGTAAGAAAGATATAATGTCTTTCGAAACCGTTCACACCGAAATTGCCGCCCTCCGCAACGATATCAAGAACCTCTCCAAGCTTGTGCGTAAGATCAAGAATACCCAAGAGGATCCCGATGGTGAAAAGGCTAAGGCGCGCGCTGCCAACAACGGCTTCAACCGAAAGCAGGATGTGACGCCTAAGTTGCGCACTTTCCTTGAACTTCCCGAAGGCGAGCTCATTTCTCGCTCTGAAGTGACCAAGTTCATTAACAAGTACATCACCGAAAAGGGTCTCAAGCACCCCGATAACGGCCGTCAGATCATCCTCGACGACACACTCCGCGACCTCCTCGCGCCCCCCGCTGACGTTGTGGTTACTTACCTTAACCTCCAGAAGTACCTCTCTCCTCATTACATCAAGAAGGAGGCTTAAAAAAATAACACACATATAACATAACAACTATGGTCACTTTCCTAACCAAGGAGAAGGCCGAGTCGCTCATTGCTACAAAGATTAAGAACCTGTCCTTGTACCAAAGAGCTTTTACGCATAAATCCGCTCTAAAAGAGTATGAACAATTTACAGAAT
>Ga0208414_1003206_pt1 | contig 10071 bp, 10 predicted proteins | sample AntAceMetag02UKE_FD_184770 | JGI IMG/M metagenome (GOLD analysis project Ga0208414, IMG submission 184770) | Saline lake microbial communities from Ace Lake, Antarctica - Antarctic Ace Lake Metagenome 02UKE (SPAdes) (version 2) | ecosystem: Environmental > Aquatic > Non-marine Saline and...
TAGGCTTACCATTAGACTTGGCCGCTTGAGCGTAAGCGGCATACACTTTATATGGATCATGGCCGCCTCTATTGAGCGCCATAATATCGTCATCCGACAGATGCTCCACCATCTTCAAAAGCTCTGGACTCTTGCCGAAAAAGTGCTCGCGTGTATAGGCACCGCCCCTAGCTGCGTAGTTCTGATATTCTCCATCGACCACTTCATCCATTCTATCTTGCAAAATACCATCAGTATCCGCTTGAAAGAGAGGGTCCCAATGGCGCCCCCAAACAACTTTGATCACATTCCAGCCAGCGCCTCGAAAAATGCCTTCGAGCTCTTGGATAATTTTGCCATTACCGCGAACTGGGCCATCGAGTCGCTGCAAATTACAATTAACGACAAAAATGAGGTTGTCCAAACCCTCTCGCCCTGCCTTTGAGATTGCTCCAAGTGATTCCGGCTCGTCAGTTTCGCCATCACCTAAAAACGCCCATACCTTACGGTCACTGTTATCCAGCAATTCGCGACTGCTGAGGTATTTCATGACATGAGCCTGATAGATTGCCTGTATCGGTCCCAAGCCCATAGATACTGTAGGAAATTGCCAGTAATCGGGCATTAACCATGGGTGAGGGTAAGAAGATAAGCCATCGCCGTTCACTTCTTGACGGAAATTATCTAACTGTTCTTCTGTGATACGCCCTTCTAAAAATGAGCGAGCATAGATTCCGGGAGACGAATGGCCTTGATAATAGATCAAGTCACCTTCATTTTTTTCACCTGGGCCACGGAAAAAGTAGTTAAAGCCAATGTCATACAAGGTCGCCGATGAGGCAAATGTAGATATGTGGCCACCCAGACCGGAATCTTCTCGGTTAGCGCGCATAACCATTGCTAATGCATTCCAGCGGATAATGCCCCTGATTTGGCGCTCCATGAACATATCGCCGGGCATTCGTTCTTCGTTAAGGGGGGAAATTGTATTGGCGTATGGTGTGTTTACCGAAGTAATGGGGGAGAAACGCCCCGTCCTAATCGCTGTATCGTTTAGCTGACTAATTATATAATGAGCCCTGTCGATGCCCTCTTCTTGGATAACTGAATCCAGAGCATCTAACCATTCTCGTGTTTCTTCTGGATTAGCGTCGTTTTGCGTAGCCATAATTGCTTCCCATGCATACCAGGATCACTGGTAGAGCTTTATCCTTTGTAATTTAATTACAAAATTTAACGAATTTTACCGTATTCCTACCGTTAGCTCCATCTAAACAGGGGCTTTCATGTAGTAATACTACATAATGCGGCAGCCCCGCAGAAAATGACGGCTGGCTGCTATTTTTTTTAAAATACAGCAACTTATGAAACTTATTACTTTCTTAACTCCAGAACAAGCCTCGAACTTCGGTGAGAAAACGACCAAAAACTACAATAAATTTACAAAAATATTGGCAAAAAAATAGAGTAAACAACTATTTCCTATAAACCAAACACAGTAATCAATGCCAAAACGGCAAGCCATATCGCTTGAGAACGCTCCAACAATGCCAGCAGCGCCTTGACTCGAGTTGCACCCCGAGCAACATCAGCCGATTTACTACCCTCGCCGGCTAAATCGGTGTCATCTTCATTACTTACAAAGCCCTGCATAGCACAACCTGAGCTCGCATAAAGTAAAGCTGCGTTATCTGAGTCTAGCGAAAAGCTCCAGAACGATTCCTTAACGCTTTCAAAGCATTGGACAAAATTTCCGGCCAATGAAAACGTTATTGCTAGCAGCCGCATAGGGACCCATTCAAGCGCCCATACAAACACAAAAACGGTTTTTACTTCCTGCGTAGTCTGGTTTTCACTGTGACTATCCCGAAGCTGATAGCTTACATAACTAAACAGCACAGCCAACGGCCCTGCTATCATGTACCAAAAAAACATCACAAACATTTTCTCAAAACAGCGGTAAATTAGCTGTCTACAAAAATAATCCAGCAACCCAGCCTGATCTTCCTCTGCATTCAATTCAGACCCCGGTAGCTCTTGTTGCAGATACAATTCTGCACCTTCCACGTCAGCATTATTCCATCTGGCAAGAAAATCTGCTGCCAGTTTTCCCGGCTGCGTGCGATCAAAAGCAATAAGAAGCACTAAACTGTGCAAAAGCATGGTGGGAATCCCAAACCCCCTTCCACTTGCCAGAAGTAGCCCAGCAACTACGATAAGCATTGGTATTGCATAAATGAGAAAGGCACTGCCTACCCAGCTAAATGCTGCGTTCTCTGTGGTTGCGGGCATGGCTGATTCGACACGGCAACGAAAGCGGAAGAACCAACCGTCATCAAAGCGATCGAAATCTTTCAACCAAAGATAGTTTGTCATTAGACAAATTAGGATAACTAGAAAACTCATGGCTGGGCTCGCTTACAAGAGACAAAACAGTTAATTAGCATGACAGCGCTCGGCGAAATTTCAGCCAGTCAAAATAAGGGCCCGGATCGGTCTTTCTGCCCGGAGCCACATCGCTATGACCAACAATTCGATCCGAATTAAGACGAGGATACTCCTCTAGCAACAACTTTGTTACGCGCAGCAATGATTGGTACTGCTCATCCGTAAATGGCTCAAAATCGGTCCCCTCAAGCTCTATTCCCACAGAATAATCGTTGCAATTTGGTTTGTCCTCAAACTTGGAATCCCCTGCATGCCATGCCTTTTTACAAAAAGGTACGAATTGGGTGACCTCCCCAAGGCGGTCTATTAGCAAATGAGCGGAGACACGCAGTTCGGCGATCTCCTCAAAGAAAGGATGGGTCGAAGCATCAAGCGAATTACAGAAAAGCTGACCAACACAGCCGGTACCATATTGACCCGGCGGTAGGCTGATATTGTGGATAATGAGCAAATCGATAGCGTTCTCACCAGACCTATCGCTTTGATTAGGCGACTCAACATAGTTTGTGCCACCCAACAGACCCCTATTAATTATATTGATATCATACATATAGAAAAATTTAACCTATCTAAAGCGCTTTGGCTTGAGAAATTTTATTCTACCATAGCCGATATAAGGGGATATAAGGGAAGGGTAGGAGGGAAAAGACCGAACACAGGGAATTGGTAAGGAAAGTGTGTGAGCCAAATGAATGCAGGTTTCGGTTTAACACAGTGGCCGAAGCAACAGCCCGGGGACTTTGGGATTGTCGAGCATTAGATCTCGCTGCGTTAACGACATTGCCAGTGCTAGCCAGCTAAACCTGACCTTTGGCCTGCGATCATCATATTGAATATCGTAAAAAACAACATCCGCAACAGCATTCGATTATTGTTATAGCTTCCCTTATTCTTAAATCAGGCCTGTTGCCCATTAACCAACTAATCAACTTCTGAAAAATACTCATTCAGCTGTGGGCTAGCTTGCTGACTCTGTTGAGTTTTTTCACCACCACCTAATAATTTCGCCAACTCACTTAGACTGTCTTGGTGCAATAATGCGCGACTGCCAGGGCTTACAGAGGCCTCTTCAGGATGGCCTGCTGTTGTCTTTTCACTAGGCTTGGTGATCTGCGTTGTCATTGCCTCACCAAACCCAAGCATGTGACTTCACTGCACTAAAAATTGCCTGTGTATCGTAGACTCGATACCAACCAGCTTGAAACCCTGTTCGATCTGATCCAGTAATAGCTTCTTCTCTCTCAGGCCAGCATTTGATCCTTGGGACGCCGCCGCGGACAGCATAGGGGCACAGTATTTAGCCTCATTCCATTAGACGCTCGCACAAAAAGTGTTTCGGCCTATAAGGTACATGACAGTTCGCCACTGGGTACGACGCATGCGTTCTAGAAAAAGCAGCATTGGATGGCAATCACAAAGCTGTTAAAACAAATCTGTGACCGCCTCTTCTCCCGTGGCCGAAATTCTGTCACCGGCCATGGCAAGGCTAGCTAGCCGACTCTCCAAATCTGCTTTTGAGTTCTGGGTACGCTTATTCTTCATACCAAATGTGCAAGACGATGAAGCCAGCTTATCAATGAACTTATTATCACTGGCATTAGTGAGACTGCGAATCATCTCCATGAGCGGCTTTTCCATCCGTAGTAAGACATATTGCTCAAAAAGTTTACTAAAAACCGAACGGATCTCCAACGGCAAAGTAAAACAAGATTGAGAATGCACAAGCGCTTCTAAGCTAGATGGGATTTGCGCAGAACCGGAAATCACTTATTCGTTGGAGAGATGGCTGAGGCACTGATTTAGAGAATCTATTTGTTTGAGATGAGACGAGTAAAGTTTTTCTGCTTTCCTGCGCATCGCACGAAAAGCTAGATCTTTCTCGACGCGCTCGAACGCTGCAATTCAGCCCGAGCTGTGCAGATTGTTGTAACCCCTCTTGCTTGAAGTTGTGATTGCTTTAACCTAAATAAACAGTATTTATAAAGATTTCATCAAAGAGGCTTTATTTTGTGCGAAGCTCGCGTATAGGACTCAGATACCCATCCTCCTCATCAAACTGGCCTTGCTTGCCGGCCGAAAACAGAAACTCATCTGCCACATCAAAAACTCAACATTCAATTGCTGAAACTGTACACGGAGCCTTTGCCTAAGCGACCATCGAATTTTCTCGACTACCGTCATATCGCTCGGCGTGAATTGCGGGGCCTTATTTGATTCAGGAATGAATTTCATGGCATCCAGTTTAAAGATTTAGTCTCAACTTTATATAGCGGCTGTAACAGTTGCCAGTTAACTGGATGTAGACCCCGCTCACAAACATAAGTTTTTTGTGTAAAAGTCCTTGAAATTCCTGTCTTTGTGCGAGGACTTTGACTCAGTTCTCAACTTTCTATTCTCATGTCTATGGGGGATACTTAGGGCTATGAAAAAAGTTCAAAATCGCCCACCAGGCAAGCAGTTAGGACAAGGGATGCTAATAGCCTGTTTCATTATTGGAATAGCAGGATTGACATTCTTTTTTGACGGCCTGCTAGGCCAGCAAATCAACCCCAATCAAAACCCGCAAAGCTATGAGGATAGTGATGGGTTTAGGGAAGTTATCCTGCAACAAAACCGCCAAGGACACTATGTTACCAGTGGCGCTATCAACGGAGTGCCAGTCACATTTTTATTGGACACCGGTGCCACCGATGTAGCCATACCTTCGCGCATTGCGGACCTCGCCGGCCTCATCCCTGGAACAACAAGCCAAGCTGTTACCGCTAACGGCGTAATCAATGTTTTTGCGACCACTATTAATGAGCTAAGCATTGGCACCATTGCGCTTCGTAATGTTAGCGCGAGCATTGCATCTAATATGCCCGGCGAGACTATCCTTTTAGGAATGAGCGCGCTGCGGCAAGTAGAGTTTACTCAGCGCGGAAGCACTCTTACCCTGCGGCACCTACTTTAGAACACATATGTTAAGGCACTCAGTCGACAGAAAATGAACATCAACAAAACACAGGAATCTACCTCAAAATTGCAAAACCTAGTCGCTCTAGCCATCGCTGAGGATCTCGGCTCTGGCGATATCACCGCCGCTTTAATTCCAGAAAAAACCCATGCACGTGCACAAATCATTTCACGGATGGACGCTGTTTTTTGCGGCAAACAATGGGCCGCCGAGGTTTTCAGGCAGATAGACCCCGCTGTCAAACTTAACTGGCTGGTGGACGATGGAGATCAGATAGAAATTAACCAACGCCTTGTCACAATCCAAGGCAAAGCAAGATCTATTCTCACCGCGGAGAGAACCGCACTTAACTTCATCCAAACGTTGGCGGGCACCGCAACCAAAACTCGACTGGCCGTGAATCTTGTAGCACACACAAAGGTAAAACTACTGGATACGCGTAAGACTATCCCAGGTCTGCGCGCTGCACAAAAATATGCTGTCACTGTCGGCGGAGGCCATAATCACAGAATAGGATTGTTCGATGCCTATTTGATTAAAGAGAATCACATTAGAGCCTGTGGAGGGATAAAAGCCGCTGTTGCGGCAGCGCGCGTGAACAACCCGGGCAAAAGTGTTGAGGTTGAGGTGCAAAATCTTGCTGAGCTAGAACTTGCACTAGCCGCCTCAGTAGACGTCATTATGCTTGACAACTTTTCTCAGCAATTAATGATTGCGGCTGTTGCAATAAATAAAGGCACATGTAAATTGGAAGCCTCAGGCAATATTGACGATAATTCACTGGTAAAAACCGCTGAAACGGGCGTGGATTTCATCTCTATTGGCGCACTAACAAAACATTGCTTCGCGGTAGATCTTTCACTGCTGTTTGACGACCCTGGCTAGTCGCGTGTTGCCAATTTATACAGCACCTAACTTAAACCGTTCTGAGAAATTTAGAGGAAACCGGTATGAACATACCACGCAGCTTATTCAAACTACTTGTTTTAGCTTGTCTGCCCCTGACCGCTCTTGGGCACGCCGGCAGGACGGATATCAACGGTGGACATTATTTCGGCCAATCTTACCATTGCCATATGCGGGCCTGTGAAATGCCAGACACCTTCAACCGCATGGGTAGAGATAGCCTTCTTAGAGACAATAGAGACAGAGAGAAGTTTTTTAACCCAGACGACTGGTCTTTCGAGGAAGATTACGATGAAGATTGCCAATCTACTCGACAGGAAATGCTAATCCTTACAAGCGGCGCTGAAGTAAAATATACAAATCCGAGAAATTGTATCGTGCGCACCGGAAAATGGTTGGATGAATATACGGGCAAAACCTTTAACGTGGCAGTCCAAATAGATATAGACCATGTCATTCCGCTCATGTACGCACATATTCATGGTGGCGACCGCTGGGATGCTGGAAAAAAGCTACAATTTGCCAATGACCCGCTGAATATCATGCTCGTTGAAAAACGGGAAATAAGACGCAAATCCGATAGAGGCCCAGATCGCTACCTGCCAAGAGAAGAATTCCAGTGTGAATATGCAGCGTTATGGGACGCTCTAGCTGACAAATACGATCTCACTATCAACACCCGAGATCGGGCTGAAATAAGCATGATCAGAAGGGATTGTCCTGAGTTTGGAGGCGCAGGATCAAATTAGCGTTTTTTACGTTAAGCCTTTTACTGGAAATCTTTTACGCAAGGTATTTTCACACATTTGAGCGTGTAAAACATAACGTGTAAAATACAGCTATTAGAAATTGACTATTAGACACATCTTCCTCAAAAAGCCGGGCTTAACTAGCGCGGCTTTTTTTATTTTCGATACTCACAAATCACCTAATTTAATCACCTTAGCTAACCTGGCAAGCTAGTCACGCAAACTAATCAAATAAGCTAAAAGTTAGGCTGATGGCTACGGCGCAAGAATATTAATTGCATCCATGCCGTTGTCTGGATCTAAAACGTGCTCGCCTGCTGGGAAATCATTCTCGGACAGAATGTAAGCGATCACATCTGTATATTCCTCAAGCATTAAAGACCCCGGATTGTCTGCTGGCATAGTGCCCATAATATTTTCCCACAAATAAAGTAGTGGCTGGTTATCCCAAGACTTTAAGAGATCACGGTAGAATCGCATATTATGGCAATTCTTACATGACGAATCGTACACAAGCTTGCCTGCGTCCGCCTGAGCTTGGGTGAAGACACCATCGCTAATTGTTTTGTCTTGTGCCAATGACTGCCCAGTTAGGCTCAGCCCAAGTATTGTTGCACCCGCTAATAATTTTAACTTTGTATTCATCGAATTCCCTCCGCGATGCTCGCGGGACATAGTTTTCAAGACGATAAGTATGGTAACCGATTTAGAGCCCAATAATGCAGTGAAGCTGCTACCAACTGACAACTCGCTGGCGTATTTGAAGTGGCTCTTAAAAAAACGCTGGTCAACATAAACCACCTTTACTGGGTAAAACAAGTCTAGCCGACTCAACTGTGCGCCAACTCCCCTTAAGCTGTTAAGTGACGCCCAGCTTAGCGTAAAACGATTAATCCTAGCTTAATAGCTATTTCATGTGCTTTGCATATAATCGTGTTTTGCTGGGATTAACCCAAACTCAGGCATGGGAAAATCAGGGGCAAAACATCTTATGACACAGCTTTACTCCCATTTCGGCCCTTTAACGACAGATAGTGACAATAATTGTCAGCCTAGCAATGTAACTTTTCGAGGTGTAACATCCAAAGAAATCAGAGAATTTAAATATTTACTTACTTATCAAGCGCTTATGGTTTTATCGGAAAGCTGGCACGATAGTTGTACTTACAATATTAAGCATCCGTCAAATAAATTGAAGTTGGCGAATAAAATCTTTAATCTAACTAGAATCTTCGGGGATACACTATGACTAAGTCAACTCACAAGAAACAAGACGGCTTCACACTAATCGAATTAATGATCGTGGTTGCGATCATCGGTATTTTGGCAGCAGTTGCTCTTCCTGCTTACCAGAACTACACAAACCGCGCGACTTTCTCAGAATTAGTACTGGCAGCCACTCCGCTTAAAACTGCTGTCGAAATAGAAGTCCAAACAGCTGGCTTGACTGCGCTAACCACTGTTAATAGTTCCACTCTTGGTCTTCCAGCTGTTGTTACTGCCGCAGCTAACCTTCATGGCTCAGCAATCGCGCTGGGTGTAATTACCATGACATGGGAAACCACCCCAATAACTGCATTTAATACTGTAACTTACCAGCTTATACCAACCCTCCTTAACGGCTCCATTACTTGGGAAACTGCTGGAGGATGTGTAGCATTGAACTTGTGCTAATAGCATCTGATTTGACAGACATTGCCTCCCGGCTGTGTCTGTCATTTTCTTCTGCAAGATTGAGCCTTTTGAATAGGTCTAAATCTAGATAGCCCCGCTCTGAATAATCTTCAGACAGCCAATAAAAAATACGCTTAAGGCATACACTCAGGATAGCAGCTAAATTTACAATCCAACCTGAATAGCTAACAAGCTCACGTTTCAAATTATTCACCACCTAACTATTGTGACTAGCAATCGTTACCCCCCGGGAAATGTACAAGGTGATCACCATGCAGAACAACATAAACAAATCTTGCAAATCTGGCGGATTCACCCTTATCGAATTAATGATCGTAGTCGCCATCATTGGTATTCTCGCCGCTATCGCACTACCTGCTTACCAGCAGTACACAAACCAATCAAAGTTTTCCGAATTAGTGATTGGCGTTACCCCGCTAAAAACAATTATTGAGCTCAGAGCACAAATAGTTACCTCAACTGCGATGACTGATATGGATGATGGCGCAAATGGATTACCTCCTGAAATCACAGTCTCTCCAACTACCCATGGCCTCAGTGTTACTGACGGCGTCATTACAGGGATCTGGATAGATGACGATACGCCATTAGATGGAATAACTTATATTTTAACCCCCACATCAACTGCTAATGGCGTGATTACTTGGGCTGCAAGCGGCACTTGCGTCGCACTCAACTTCTGCTAGTACCAAGTAATAGTTAAAACCTCAAATTTACTTATCTCCCCCACTTCCGCACTGCTCTACCATAAGCTAGAAAACTTCTTTGCCCAATTGGCTGTTTCCGCTTAGTATTTTTAACCGGCTTTATAACCCTACGGCTTAATAAGCCCCATCAATAGAGCTAGCTATTCATGCACTTGTACCGTCAACGCTCAATGATTTGATTTTTAGTCGCTTCTCCTCTCATCCACTATACTTATCAAGACAATACACTCAATTCATCAACGCGAACCAATCCCTACTATGTCTGTGTTAATGGGAGGCTTAGCTAAACGCCTCGTCTTCGAAAATCTCATCAACGAATCGGTTGCTATCGCTGCAATTCAAATGGCAGCAAAGCACAAACAACCATTCGTTACCCAGTTGGTTGCCGATAATATTTTGGACGGCAGCGCTATAGCTGTTGCCGCCGCGCAGGAATTTGGGGTTCCCCTGCTTGATTTAGATTCTTACGATTTTGTCCATATTCCTCGTAAACTTATCGATACAAAACTTATAAAACAGCATAACGTTTTACCTTTATTCCGGCGTGCTAACAGACTTCATTTAGCCGTTTCAGACCCCGGCAACATAGCCGCTTTTGATGAGATTAAATTTCATACCGGAATCAATAATG
>Ga0208414_1003208_pt1 | contig 10069 bp, 8 predicted proteins | sample AntAceMetag02UKE_FD_184770 | JGI IMG/M metagenome (GOLD analysis project Ga0208414, IMG submission 184770) | Saline lake microbial communities from Ace Lake, Antarctica - Antarctic Ace Lake Metagenome 02UKE (SPAdes) (version 2) | ecosystem: Environmental > Aquatic > Non-marine Saline and Alkaline...
GAGGTCGGAGCCAATGAAGAGGCCGGAGCAAGGCACCTTCCCAATATGGGGCACTGGAATGGGATTGGGCGAAACCTCCATCCCTACTCGTTCATAAAGGAATCGGCAATCAGGGTCCGAAGTTAGCGTGACGAGTGCCTTAGCGCGAATCACCGACTCTGGAAGTTGTTCCAGCCAAGTGGGGACACGGAGGGCTTCGAGCGCCTCGGGAAAGACAATAGTACACCCGGTAAATTCGTGAGCGAGTCGATGGCGGTCGTGGAGATGGGGGTTCGGTAATGGGAAAGAAAATCCGCTCGCGTTTAAGGAATGATCTTGCCTAGCTTGGGATGATGTTAGGGAAAAAGAATAGTCACGATTTTTACGGATAGCGCTGCTAAAGGACGCCGCTAACAGGGAGGACGTTGTGTGACTGGCGCGGGGATTGATCGCTCTCACAGACTCTAAAAGCTCAAATTCGGCATCAACTGTTAGAAGGGCGGTGTGGGAAAGAAAATAATGGCTCGCGGTTTCCAGTTGGAGCTTTTCCAGTTCATGAAAGTTGCCGCGCTTGCCGAAATGCCGAGCATCGATCACGCAAACTTGCCAGCGAGGATGAAGCAGAAAATTTGATTCTAAGAGGGTGAAGCTTTCCTGCAGAGGGAGGGGGTCGGCGGTGCCATTGAGCTCGATTAGGAGAACGCTATGAATACTTTTAGCAGCTTTGAGAATCATCTCGCAAAGCTCGTCTAGGCCCTCGCAACAAACGCAGGACCCTGTCAGCGCAGCAACGGAAGCGGCATGATCGCGCAGTGTTTCCCGATCAAGTCGGGCGTTTTCGCGATCGTTGAGGATGACATCGGCGAGATGCTCACGGCGGGCCAAGTTGTCGAGAATCGAGCGCAACAGCGTCGTTTTCCCAGCGCCTAGAAAGCCAGTGAGCATGAGCATCGGGCGCATCTTAACGAGAGGTGGGAGGCTCTCTACGAGTGGTTTAACGGAGGAATTCATCTTGTTGCTGAAAGAAGTGTTTTGGGCGGATCAGTTGCGTTGGTGTTTGACGGAAGCACTCTAACCACTGAAGTGCGGCTTGGGGCTCGAGCCATGCTTTCGCCTTTGGGACCTTTCGATAGTTTCGATAGCATGCTTCTCGGTAGCGATTTCCGAAGCGGCCCAACACGGTGTGTTCGTAGGAAATGACCCAATCGAGAAAGGAATGGGAGGCAAGGTAGAGGTCGCAATTGTTGATCGCTTTGCCGATCAATTCTCGCTTCCAAGCTCCTGGGATGGGCGTTTCTTTCCCTGAGAGCCAGAGGGAGCAACGGCGGCGGGGACGGATAAAGGTAAAGCCGTATTGCGGGCCATACCAACCGGCGCACGAGCCATAAAGTTCGATGTGCCCGTTTTGCCAGGGCAGCCGATAACGACTCGTGCCTTGTGCGCCCAGCGAGGGGCTTCGCTTAAAGCCCTGTGCTACTAAGAAGTTCCCTTCCGTGTGACCGACATCCTGCCCCCAGAAAAACATTTGCTGTTGGATTCCTTCGGCGAGATCCCGGAAGTGGTAAGGAGCTATACTTTTCGATGGGACGAGCATGACCAAAAGGTGTTTTTGAGTTTAAAAAAAGCCCCGGGAGCATCGCCTTAGATAAAGGCGAATAGCCACCGGGGCATTTAAATTAGCGTCTGTTCCGGCGGATGATGAGACCCAAGGCAGAGAGCCCAGCCAAGAGTGAGGTCGAGGGCTCAGGGATCACCGTGAATGAGAGGATTTCGGAGGCCGTGAGGGCTCCCAAGGTGTTGTGGGTGCCTGATACATTGAGTTCTACAAGCCACTCGCCGGGCTCGTTGAACCCCCAGTTGACGTGATCGTGCCCGAAGTTCGAGACGAACTGGTTGGCATCATTCGTGGCTCCGGGGTTGGTCGAAGAGAAGTGGAAGGTCGGATTCCCCAGCCCATCGTTATTCCACATCGAGAAGGTGCCACCTCCGGAAGGTGAAGTGACAGTCCCGAGCGAGAAGCTGATGAGAGTGCTCCAATCGTTCGCAGTGAGTTCCCCGGAAGCAAGAGCGACATAAGGGACTCCTGCGACTTGTGATTGGGGGAGAATCCAAAGAGGTTGACCGATGGTAACTCCAGCTGCGGGGAGAGTGCTCTGGACGCTAACCTCGCGTCCTGCTCCTGCGAGGACCTGCAGGGTGGAGACTTCGAATTCGACGTCGTCAGTCTGGACGCCATCGACCACGCCTGAGACAACGTGTCCTTCAAGCTCGAGTGTTCCTCCTTCAAGGATCACTCCGAAATCGAGTTCTCCCGAACTGACGACGGCTGCTTGGGTGACGGCAACTCCGGCGAGGCTGATCAGTGATAGTGTTCTTTTCATTTCTATTTATTTTGGTGATGAATCTTTAGTTTTGCGACCTCTGTTCGAAGCGAAAGAAGCCGAAATTTGGTGATGCCTCGGGGACGACGAGACGGCGGCGCATGATCGCTGAGGTCTCGTTTCCGATCTCAGCACCATCCTCGTAAAAGCGATCGGCCGCTCCTTCCGAAAAGAGCCTGCGCCATGGTTTCCAGGGAGCTTCGAGGTCAGAGCTAAAGGCGGCAGCGAGCCCGAGAGGGGTGGAGGAAAAATTGTCTTTGTGAAGGTCACGAATAAAGTGAATCTCAGCCCGTCCATCGAGGTGGCGCGGTTTGGGCATGAGATGAACATCCGCGGTGGCTGGATCAAACCCATGCCAAAATAGAAGGAATTCTAGCCCGTTGCTCAGACAATCGCGATCGTGATCGGCGATCGGATCGGCGAGATCTCCGGGGGCAAGTCGGTGGGTTCGCTCGAAGCTATCGGCCCAAGCTTCGTAGGAATATGTGACCTCGAGGTTGGAAAGAAAGGTGAGGACGAAGATCTCTCCCATCACCTGTCCTTGGCGTGCTCTCAGCACGACCCGGTAAATGCCATCAGCCCCAAATTGGAAAAGAGAATTTTCCTCCTGTTGCTCTAGCGTCAAGGTTCCCGGGCCGGTGTATTTGATGAGTTCGATGGTGACGGGATCTTCCCCTGGAAAAGTGATTTGGTCGGGATTGGCAATCCCCACTCGCCCGAGGGAATCCTCACTGGCAGCGACCTTAGAAATCGAAAACTGTCCGTTTTCGGCAATTAGGGCCACTTGGTCGGCTGCGTAATCGACCCGGTTAACGTGATCAAAAATGGCAACGGCTGGTCCTCCCTCGTGTCCGTCCCCAAGGCGCCAATGTGCCCGAGTCTTGAGAAATCCCTCGTGCGGGATGACGAAGTTTAAGGTGGCCTCCGTGCTGGTTTGATTGCCCCCATTTTGGGGATTGAGTTTTCCCTCGTTGCGGAAGGTGACGGCGTAGGTTCCTGGGCGGGTGAAGCCCCAGTTGTAGTGACTGTGGCTCCCCGATGGAATGGTATCGAGAAGATCCCCCGAATCGATCCCATCGGTGGTATTAAAATGAAACTCAAGGGGACTGAATCCACTACTGGTCCACATTGCAAAATCACCGCTGCGCTGCCTTCCGGTTCCGGTAACTTTGATGAGGCGCGAGGAAATGCTCCCAAGAGGGCTGGGAGTGTAATTCCCGCCGATATTTGCCTGGAAAATCCCTTGGGAATAAACGGCACGCCATCCCAGAAACAATTCACCGGGAACGTTATTCTGCGAGAGAATCCAGAATGGCTTATCGGCTTCTCCAAAACCGGTGGGCGGATTGCGGGTCATCAACTTGGTCGAGGGCGCTGCGAGGAGGCGCACCCCTGCCTGATCAAGCCTGACGATTCCTTCGTCGTCGGCGAAGCTGCCATCGAGATCATAGCTGATAGAAGAGGTCCACCCCAGATCGGGATTACCCTCAACCAACCGGTAGTCGATCTGATATTCAAAGTGTCCCAAGATCAAATCAACCGCGCTCAAAGGAAGGCTGAAAGCCAAGAGAAGTGAGACGGGAAATAAGGTTTTCATCTGCGGGTAATTCAGACTAAACGCAACTTACTTGCAATAGTTTAATGCAAATAACTTGCATTAGTTGCGCTGTTGCGCTGTTTTCTGACTCGTGAAGCGCACTTGGATGATTTGCCTGATTGGCCCGTTGGGAGTTTCCGGCCAGGATTTTTTAACCCCGCTGGAAGGAGAGATGGAAATGCTGGACGCGGTGGTGGTGGTGGCCTCCAGAGCGCTCGCCACCGATTCCAATTACCATCCTTTCGCTTCCGAATTATTGGAAGAAGAGACACTCCAAAGGATTGCCCAAGGAACCCTAGGGGACACGCTGGGTTGGCAGGCCGGGGTCACGACTTCCTCGTACGGACAAGGAGCGAGTCGTCCCGTCATTCGTGGCTTTGATGGATACCGGGTGAGAATTCTGCGCGACTCAATCGGGATGCTCGATGTTTCTTCCTCAAGTCCCGACCATGGCCTCCCCATCGAACCACTTCTGCTCAGAGAAGTGGAAATTTTGCGTGGCCCGGCAGCCCTGCGTTACGGAAATTCCGCGCTGGGCGGCGCAATCAACTCCACCAGCCGGAGCTTCGCCACTCAGTTACCGGAACGAAGGCTCAGTGGGGCGGTTGAGTCGCGTTGGGATTCGGTATCCTCCGCCTGGACCAAGGCCGGATACTTCGATCTCAAGATGGCGGAGTTTGTAATGAGTGCGACCGGCTCTTATCGCGATGCTGGGGATTATCGAATCCCAGGACGGGCTCGGACCACCGCTTACGAAAGCAAATTTCGTCCCCTTGTGAATGATCCCTCGATGGGCGTGACCGTTCCCATCGAGAATCCTTCTGGCAGACTTCCGAACAGCTTTCATCAAAGTTCGAGTTACTCACTTGGATTGAGTTGGCTGCCCGAAGCGGTGCCGATCGAAGCGAGTGTGGCCTTCTCTGCCTTTGATTCGAAATCCGGACTGCCTTACCTCTATGGAGGTGATGCCAATGATCTCTTTGGCGATTCATCGCTCGAGATGCAACAGGACCGGTTTGATCTTCGCCTACGCTATCTAGCGGAGTTGCCATGGTTAAGCGAAGCGGCCTTTCACTTTGGGTATGGCGATTACCGACACGACGAAAAATTTGCGGGCCGGGGGAAAGATGAAGGATTGGATTTTAAGGACACTCGTTTTGAGCAGCAGGCTTGGGAGGCGCGACTTGATTTCCATCATGAACGAACCGGTTGGCTGCGAGGAGTCGCGGGGATTCAGATGTGGGGGAGATCGTTGGATCCCAGCTTTTTGGCGGGAGCACCCAATCAAGGGTCAAGATTCACTAATAATTTTGAGACGACCAACCTCGGTCTTTTTGTGACCGAAACGGCCAGCTTGGGAGCCTTTGAAATCAATGCCGCCCTGCGATGGGAGGCTCAGACGATCAAGGATCTTTCCTTGGCGGAGTTTGGGTTCTCCCGTGAAGTCGAAGACCACAGTCTAAGCGCGATCTTGGGAGGGAGCTGGGAAGGTGAAGCGATTGGTCCCTTTGACCGGCTCAAGATGAACCTCAGTGGATCCTTCGTGGAACGCATTCCAAGTGAGGCCGAAAGATTTGCGTTCTGGAGTAACCCTGCCATTCAACGATTTTTGATCGGGGGTGATCTCGATGGAAATCCGCTCCAAACGGAACAGTCTGTAGGACTGGATCTGGGGCTTGAAGCGCAGGTGGAGGACGTCGAGATACGCTTCAATTTCTTCCATTACCGTATTGATGATTTTATTTTTCTGCAGGATTTGGTCGGGATTGGAAATCAGGCCCAGTATCTTCAGATCGAGGCCGCGTTTACCGGAGTAGAGGCGCAGCTTGATTGGGATTTGTTAGATGAGGGCGATCCTGAACTGACCTTTTCCGTGATGGGTGATTGGATCAATGCAAGTGATCGTCACGATTCTTCTCCGCTACCCCGTATTCCCGTACTGCGGATCGGGAGCCGTCTTGAACTCGTCAATGGCCCCCTTCAGGCGGGACTTGAGATCCGATATGCCTTTGAAAAAGACCGAGTGCAAGACGGAGATGGCATCGTTCAAGGGGAGCTTCCGACGGATGGCTATACCGAGATCAATCTCGATTTTTCTTATGATTTTGAGATGAGTGCGGATCAAACTTTGACCATCTTTGCTCAAATTCGAAATCTTCTCGATGAAGACCGACGACTTCACCCGTCTTTCCTCAAAGATGTCGCGCCACTTCCGGGCCGGAACCTGACCTTAGGGGCGCGCTTGGAATTTTAGAGCCACTGTTCGTCTTTGGTGTGCTTTCGATCGAGAAGCGTCTCTCCGAATCTGGCGAGCCAAAGGAAACTGGACACCATAGAACAAATGCGGAATTGAAGGTTTCCTAACCTGATGTGGCGTCCCGTGGTCTCCCTTCTTCGGAGAAAATGACTTCTCAGGTGCCTGTAAATCAAACAAAAAACATCCCAAAAAAACGCCAGATATTTATGACCGGGGTATGAATAGCCCCCTAGCCTGTCAAAACCGATCCAGCAGGCTTAGAAAGGTCTTTCACGGCGGAATCCTGAACCCCGGATGGTTTTGCGGGGATCTTTCTGTTTCTCTCGAACTTTCAGTGTCCTTGCGTTGCTTTACCTTGTCTCTTTAATAAGCTTTCGTCCCATCAAATTTTTCCTGAAAGATATCGCTTTAATTTAGGAATCTCTGGTAGCGTTGAAAGAAGTAATTGAGTTTAGAGTTAGTAAAGAACGATATGGAAAATAAAACTGGCCGAGATCAAGGAGCGAATTTAGGATTTATCAGGACGGTAGCTTCGCGGTTTTGTAATTTGGCTGGAATTCGAAGCGTTGCAGTAGTTTTGGCGGTTTCGCTGATATCGAGCCCAGTGCATGCGGAGGATTGGATAAAGCTCTACGATACTGATCAAAACGAAATTGAGGCCCGAATTATTGCAGTCAAGGGAGAAAGCGTCACCATCGAGGTCCGCAAAGATAAGAAGGTCTTTCATCTCCCGCTCAAACGCCTTGCCGAAGATTCTCAAAAGCTGGTCCTGAATTGGTCTGGTCAAGCAGAGAGCGGAGGGGGCAAGAAGCCTGGTCGCAAAAAACTTGAGATCCCAATTGACCTTCCAAAGCGTCTCTATCCTCGTTCCTTGGTTGAACTGGAAGACGAATTAGATGAGATCCTGAAACTCCCGGGAAAATCAGGTTACGCCGAGAATCAAATTAAGGCTCTCAACATCCTGAATGCCTACCGATTTCTTTCTGGTGTTCCTGCAGACTTGAAGCTCGATAAAGACAAAGTGTCTGGTGCGACTGATGCGGCCAATGCCTGTCAAAAACATGGATCACTCAGCCATGACATTGGAAGCTTTACCGATAAGTGTAACCTTCATCAGGGACAAGCTACCATTGCTTCCAGTATCTCAGGATACATGGACGATCCAGGTCCGAATAATCGCAATGACCGAGGCCACCGAAGGTGGTGCCTGAATCCGCCGATGGCTGAAGTTGGATTTGGAGAGAGTACGAACAAGGGTTTCTACGCGATGTGGTCAATGGATCACGGCGGCAAGGGTAACAAGGGGATATGGGCCTATCCCGGTGAGGGTCTCTATCCTTTGAGTTACCTGCACGGAAATGGCTGGTCTTGTTACCTGAATGAAAAGGCTCCTCCTGCGGACGAATTAAAAGTCGAGGTTTACCGGCTCCTAGAAAGACCCGAGAAGCCATTCAGCTCCAACGAAGAGATTCCCGGAGAGGCCCTCCCTGTTTCTTTTGTTCATACCTATGAGAACGGCATTAACTTCGAACCAACCGGAAAAATTTTCACCGACCCTGGCATCTTTTACGTCCGAATCAAAGGCGGTGGTGTCAAGGAGGCTTATCTCGTTGAGCTCATTGATCTCTAACGCACCTAAGTTCGGTGGTGTGAACCTGTATGGCTCTTCGTGAGATAGGCATGACGGAATCTAAGCTCTTTGCGGCGGGAGACACTTCAGGTTGGGGACTAGAATCGAATGCTCCTACTTCTAGAGATGACCTCGTGTTCGCTCACTGAGTGATGGCCCCCTTTTATAAACTTGGAGTTTTAGGCACGATTCGGGGTGCTGAAGGCACCGCGGGACAGGGCGCCGGACTTCCGTCCGGGGAATCGTGATTCTTTACGAAAGCATCCTGAAGGGATGCCGGGAAATGCAGACTTCACCAGTGTTTCGTGAGGGTGGAGGTGCAGTCCAGGATGTAAGTTCCTTAGGATTTTCCAGTGTCCTTTCAGGACACAGCACTTTTCCCAGCCGTTCCCCCCAGACTGAAGTCTGGTGCTCTGCACCTTTATCCCTTCAGGACCCTGCCTCCCGAACCAAATCCAGTGAGAAGAGATCACTCGCAGGACAAATTGCGATGGCGCTTCGGGGCGACGCGATTGTTGAAACAACTCTCATTCGTCATGCCTCCCTCGCGGAGAGCCAACTTTGTTTGTAAAAGGTCTTTATAAATAAAAATATATGCCAGATATTAAGGATTTATGATGCAAACACTCTCCAGTTTCGTGAAAAAATGTCAGACATTAAGGATTTGTTCCTTGGGTGATGGTAAATTTGAGGAAATCTCCGCTTAAATCGGGGCCGAGAATTACTGGCCCTGGGGACTGAGCTCCGGTGATTTAAACGCCGATGGTTTCACCGATGTTTTCATCACCTCCAGTATGAACTTCCCCTTCCGTTATGGCGTTAATAGCCTCTTGCTGAATGTCGAAGGAAAGCGATTCGCCGACTGCGAATTCGTTCTCGGAGTGGGGCCTCGTCGCGGTGGCCGGACGGCGAAGCCATGGTTTCAAGTGGATCCCCGAGGCGAGGATAAAGGGAACACTTTTGTCGAAGAGTTAAAGTTGACCGAGCCGACGGAAATTTGGGGAGCGCTGGGGAGTCGTAGTTCGGCCATTCTGGAACTCGATAACGATGGGGACCTCGATATCGTCACCAATGAATTTCATGACGGCCCCATGGTGCTTCGATCGAATCTGAGTGAGCAACAGGGAGAGAAATTGCATTGGATCGGCGTTAAATTGGTGGGGAGCCAATCAAAGCGCGACGGGCTCGGTGCTCTCGTCAAAGTGACGGCGGGCGGGAAGACATTTACGCAGGTGAATGACGGCGTTTCGGGCTATCTTTCCCACAGTTTGATTCCCTTGTATTTTGGTTTGGGAGAAATCGCAGATGTTGAGAAGATCGAGGTGACTTGGCCCAGTGGAGTGCAACAGGGGGTGGCGGGATTGGCGCTAGGCAAGATGCATACGATGCAGGAAAAGTAGGACCGCCGCCCTGATAAGGAATGGCGTTAGAATAAGCCGCGACAGCTCGGGTTCTTGGTGTGCGGAGTTTGGGGAGCACAGGCGGGACGCCCGTGCTACGTTTTGGTTCAGGGAGATCCGCGCAATCTGCACCAATCTTTTCCTACTCGGGTAACTCGAAGATCGAGTTGTGGATGAGGCGGGTGAATTCCTGGCCGTCTTCTCCAGTGAGTTTCATCGCGATGGACATGCCCCAGGTTGGCTCGAGCTCGGGGATGGTGAGGTGGAGTTTGTTGCCATCGAGGGTCGCTTTGCTGACCTTCCACGCGCGCTCGTTGTAGTGTTTCGAGCCGTAGTTTTTGGTGCGCTTGAGGTCCCATGCTTTGATCGTGAAGCTTTCCGGCTTGATGGCGTCGGTTGAAACCGGATCGGATAAGGTGAGGGTGACGGTGTTTTTGGTCGCTTCGATCTTGGTGGGGAGATGGGCGGGTTTGTCCAACTTGCGGATGCGGTAGAAGCCGCCCGCTTTCTGCTGACTTCCGGCCCAGGCGAACATGCCGCAGCCGTAGAGTTGACCGTCACCGGGATGGAAACGTCCGCGCATGATGCCGGTCGGAAATTGCTTGAGCGGGAGTTCGCAAAGTCCGCCTTGGCGTTGCGAGCCGATCGTTTCGTGCGGGACGACGTAGATTTTTCCGTAGCCGTAACTGAGGTTGAGGAGTTGGCCGTTGAGGGCACCCCACTTGGCATCCTTAGGAACCCAGAGGAGTTCGGAGGGGGAGCGGTCGAAGCTGTTGGTGATCCAGCAGAGGGGATTCTTCATCGCGGAGTCGGCAGTGTCGGTGA
>Ga0208414_1003209_pt1 | contig 10066 bp, 9 predicted proteins | sample AntAceMetag02UKE_FD_184770 | JGI IMG/M metagenome (GOLD analysis project Ga0208414, IMG submission 184770) | Saline lake microbial communities from Ace Lake, Antarctica - Antarctic Ace Lake Metagenome 02UKE (SPAdes) (version 2) | ecosystem: Environmental > Aquatic > Non-marine Saline and Alkaline...
ACTGCATGGTGCGCTCACCGCCCAAATACAGGTTAGAAAAGAAGCAGGTGTAGTACATGCGCGAAGGCTCAACCAAAGTCACATCAATCGCGCCTTTGGAGTCTTTGGCAATGTAGCGTGCCGCTGTAGCGCCACCGGCGCCGCCGCCAATAACTACCACCCTGGGTTTTGCCATGCCAATAACGGCAGGCGCAGCTAAGGCCGCGGTAACGCCTGCGGCCAGCTCAAGAAAATTACGGCGGTTAAAACTCATTTTTCAAACTCCAAGGGTAGGTGCAAGCCGTTTTAGTGGCTTGCAAAATAAGCAGCCAATGCTGCGATCTCTTCATCTGCCAAGCGCCCGGCCATCATTTGCATGACCGGATTAGCGCGTAGTTTTTGTTTGTAGGCGTGCATTGCCAATACAAACTGTTGTTCTGGCCAGCCTGATATGGGCGGTATGCCTTTGTTGCTACCGTTAGCTTGGTGGCAAGTAAGACACTCGTTGGCCAAATACTCACCATATTCGCTATCGCCTTTCAGGGCCAGTATGTCGGCGGGTAGTTGTACCTCTTGTTTGCTGGCCGTCGGGGCGGCTTCGGGTATATTCGCCGGATTGTCCGAGAACAAGCGCAGGTAAGCAAGCAAATCAGCCCTGGCCTTTGGGTCAGCCAGGCCGGCGTAGCCCATGCGGGTTTGCTGTGCAAATGCTCGAGGGTTTTCAATATAGGCGTCTAGGTTGTCGAAGTTCCAACGCATGCCGTTGTACTTCAAGCGCAGCAAGCTGTCCGAGTAGTTGTAACCCTTAACAGCGCCCACTTGACGCCCAAATATGCCGTTTAGTGCGGGGCCTATGCCCGCAGTCGCGTTTTTGCCAACTTTGTGGCAAGCCACACATTGTGCATAGACCTTTTTACCTAACTTGGCATCGCCAAATTCATTGGCCCAAGCCAAGGTTGGTTGATGTAAGCCAACGACAGCTATGAAAAAAAGAGAACGAAAACGCGTCATGCATCAGTCTTTGCGTGGTTAAGGAAATTGATATTTTGATGCCGCAAACCGTTGCGTTGGGCAAATTAAAAGTTGTTGTAGCAAACGCATATTGCAACGTTGCTTGAATATAAGCATAAGTAGATTAATTGGAATTAAGATAAACCCTAGGGCGCAGGTGGCCGAGAAACAGGTAGGCCCTCATCTTGATGCCTGACGCCTTGGCCTCGTCGCTGCGTGCAATGGCGTAGCCGTCGTTGTTGGAAAAGACCAGCAATGGCCAACCTTGCAAGCTGGGCCTAAATATCCGCTTGCAACTGGCACAGTAGTTATTGCCGTCAAGTAGCGCACACATGTCTAGTCGCCTGCCTAATTGATGTGCTGGTGAATGTGCGCAAAGACTACGCCCCAAATCTCAACCGTTGCTAGTCCTGCGGCACGATATCTGAGTAGGTGGGTTTTCTAGTTTGAGGCGAAAGCGCCCACCACAGGTGTGCAAGCGCTTGCAGGTGAAGTCGCCGTCCACCACCGCAATTACGATATGGCCATGCTGCGGCTTGATGGCTTTATCCACCAGCACCACTGAGCCAGGCATGATGCCTGCGCCACTCATAGAGTCACCGCGCACGCGTACAAAACATGTAGCTTTTGGATGCTTGACCAGCTGACTCATGAGTTCCATACGCTCAATCTGATTATCCTTAGCAGGGGACTGAAACCCGCTGCCACACGCACGCTCGCACCTCGCAGCCAAATAGGTGTTGAGTCAAAGGGTTCAGGGGCAGTTGTGGTGTCAAATCCCAGGGCCCAATGGCTCTGTGTATTTGTTCAGTTATGAGGGAGTATCCCTCAGCTTTAGTACATGAATTGAATGGATGCATACTTCACCGCGAAGTAATTGTTCAACTTGACGTCCTGCTCAGACAGATAAAAAAACTCCTCCTTTATGGCACTCTTTAATACAAACAAATCTGCTTCCGCGCTTAAAGAGCAGGCCAAGCAGGACTTCGAAAAAGTCGTTGGCCTCAAAGGTGAAGGCAGAACTGAGCGCAGCTTACGAGCTCGTATGGCGATGTTGGCTCGAGCCCATGCTGATAAAACGTTTATCGATGGTGCCGAAAAAACTGCGCTCTATCAAGACGTCTTGATGGCAGCGTTGGCTGCAGGCCAGTCCGTTCCTGAAGAGCCGCAGCCCGTTGCTTACCAACAAATTGATACGTCGCAGGGTAAACCTGTGTGGGTGTATTTGCCCGACGAGTACACCGAGCAGTTTTTTCAGTTGGGTAGGCGCTATCAGCGCGTGGACATCACTGCAGAGGCTGCCATCGAGTCAGCACAAAACTTGCTTAATCAAATCTGCCGCTTTGAGTTCAAGCTTGACTACGAGTTGATTGCGCTGGCGTTCTTGCGCGACGAAATAGGGCAAGACTCAGCTGCAGACCCAGACGGTGATTGAAGAGGCTGACTCATCTCGCGAAGAGTTTTAGTAGCCCCTGCTAGGTTCCCACCGAAATAAATCCTAGCTATCACCGCTTAGTCAACCAAATCCTGGCGATTCCGTCCAAACCGGTTGGCTTCAGGTTGTCCAAACTGGGGCTCGACAACACACTGTATTCAAGTACTACAACCACTTGGATACCATGCAAAACGCCCCAGACAATGCCCCAGCAAACCTCCCCGCAAATAACGCTGATGATGCGCTCCAAACCGCGCTGAGCCAGTTCACCGGCACTGCGCAATATTGGCGTGTGGCACGCCAGTTTGTGATCACTGATGGCGTGAAGTTTTTAGCGGAGTCGTTAAAGTGCTTTTGGCTTGTTGATGCTGCCATCAGCCACTTACTAGAGATTGGCACCGATGACTGGTTTGTGCTAATCATCACAAACGTGGAGGACGGCAAAGCCACCATGATTTACGAAGATGGCAACGGCCAGGAGCATGCGCGCCAAGAAATCGGTTACACAGATTTGGATGCTGACGTGGTGCGTTTGTATGCCTGCTGGGACTCGCAAAACTGGGTGATCATGCTGCCCAGCGAATACTGAGCCGTGGCGATCAACGTGCGCTCAATGCCCACTCAAGCTGCGCAATACCCCTCAAGTCCGATCGGACATCGTCGTACCCACGACACAACACCCATAGCGCTACTGACCCCAGGTAGCCAAGACACTGTGACTCATACCAATTGCTTGAATTGTGAGTACAGAATGCCCTTGGCCCTAGAACCCGATGCACACGAGCGTCACCGCTCAGTCCCACTGCAAGAGACCATGACGCGCATACCCGGCTACCCCCGAAAGCTGGTGATATTCAAGATCCCCGCGTCCAGCTACTGGTGGGTGCGTTACTACGCCAGTGCACGCGTGTTCAAGCGCACCACCAAGACAGAGGTCAAGCGCGATGCGCTAGAAGCAGCCAAGCGCTTTTACGATGACATCAACCTGCGCCTGCACAACGGCAGCATTGATGCACCGCTTGACTACAACCCCGCAGAGGTCATGACCTTTGCCAAGGTGGCCAAGATGCTGATGGAAAGCGAGGAGGCCAAATACAAGCGCGGACAGCTCACCAAGATCAGTTTTGAGAACATGCAGCTGCGCCTGAACAAACACGTGTTGCCGTTTTTTATGGAAACGGACGTGAACATGATCAATTACAAGATGCTGGACGCATTTTTGCAACGCTTGAGCAGTGACGGTGCCAAGCTCAGTGTGTCCACCATCAGCGCCTACATGGGCCTGGTGCGCAAGGTGCTGATACACGCTGCGCGCAACAGCTTCTTAAAGCACGTGCCCGAGTTCCCCAACGTGGGCGTAGAGGACAAGCCGCGCGGCTGGTTCTCTGTCATTGAGTACAAGGCCATTACGGCCATGTCAAAGAAGCTGGCTGGGCTCAGCATGGAGTGGCGCAAGGACGCTGCCACCGGGGAGAGCTACTTCTGCATGCCGCACAGTGCCAGAAGCGCTGAAGACAAGTTGGTGCGGCGCGTGCACATGACGCGTGACTTGTCGGATTTGATTGTGTTCATGGTCAACAGCTATGTGCGCCCCACAGACATCAAGAACATGCAGCACAGGCACGTGGATGTTGTTGACCGCGAATACAAGTACCTGCGCCTCAATTTACCGCCCAGCAAAGGGCACAGCTTTCCCATCACCACCATGCCTTGGGCTGTGCGTGTGTACCAGCGCATCTGTGAGCGCAGAGTCAAGGAGGGTGGCTTAGGGTTCGAGCTGCCCATCAACGACTACGTATTCATGCCCGATGCACCCAGCCGCGATGACGCCATGAAGAAGCTGCAGCGTCAATTTGAAGTGGTGCTCGCCATGACAGGGCTGCGCCACAGCAACACAGGAGAGATACGCTCGCTGTACAGCCTGCGTCACAGCAGCATCATGTTCCGCTTGCTGTACGGGCGTGCCATTGACACACTGACCTTGGCCCGCAACGCGCGCACCAGCCCTGAGATGATTGACCGCTTTTACGCCGCACCGCTGCAAGGCGAGATGAACATTGAGCTGCTGCAAAGCAGGCGAAACCCCAGGCCCGGGGAATAAAAAAAGCCCCAGACCGGGGCTTTTGCACTAACGCTGTTTTTTTACTTAGATCAGGCTGAATCAGTCTTTTTCAGGCTTGCTCTGCAGTCTCTGGCAATAGCGCACCAGCTTGCTTCTTGGCAGATGCTTTGCTTGGCCACACATGCGCATCTACCCACTGCGAAACCGCTGCGCGTGCCTGTCGAATGGCCTCTTGCCCATAGAGCGCAGCCTCACCTTGCCGCTGCGCCAACGGTGCCTTTGAGACGCTGTCATCCGTAACCGCACACTGCTGCAGCATCTCAATGTTGCGGGCAGCTGTAGTGGTCCACTCGCGGTAAGACGCTTGGACGTACAGCGTGTTGTCAAAGGCGCGAATCAGCGTGTCCACCTGCTCAAGCGATTTGGTGGTGATATTGAAACCCTCAACCAGCTCGGACGCGTACTTGAGCTGCATGAACAGGTTGCTGGCAACACCGGCGTGCATCACTGCGTAGTCGGTACTGGAGAAGATGCTATCTCGATCAAAGCGTTTGACGCTGTTGGCGCGCGCAATGCTCAGAGACCGCTCCAACAGCTCGATAGAGCGGGATGCGCGACCCGATGACTTGTAGTACGTCATGTCGGATATTTTTAGAAGCCGTTTGATGTCGGATTTTTTGGGCAAATCGGTTACGAATTGCGCTTTGAACAGCACAACCGTGGCTGCGCCGTGTGGGCCTAAGAGTGGTGTCATGGTGATTCCAAAAAAAGGAAGGGGGAGAAGCCTCTGGCCAATTAAGACCAGAGGCTTGGTTGTTAAGCGGGTTACCCCGCTTGGTAAGACTCAGCTTGCAACCGTGTCGCTAGGCTGTGCTGCGCTTGCTGACTCCAGCGCTGCCTGATCGTCAGAGCTTGGTATCGCCGGTACATTGGGCAACTCGTAGCCTTTGTCTCCAGCCTCAATGCCCCAGCCATTGGTGATGCCCAATTGCTCTCGGTAGTCATCCAATTGCGCTTGCAACGTTGTCAAATCATCTGGCAGTGCAGACTGCGCAATGGCCGACAGAATGGTGCTTTCCATCTCTTCGCTGATGTGCAAGAAGCGAATGATCTTGACCTCACTACCTACTTGCACGCCAATAGCCAACTCAAATTCCCCTTGCTTCTTGCCCTCGGGCACGATGCTTAGGAAATTGTCGTCAGCAACGGGCGCCGCCATGGTCGCTGCCTTGGCGGTTGCCAGCAACACCTTCTTGGCCAACACCAGTTTTTTGGTGTTGTGGTCTTTGATGGCTTTGATCGATTCGGCTCCTTCTTCAGTGGTGCTGATTTTGCCGATGCCACCGCGCTCGCGTATGTACTCTGGCAACTCCTTGGCCGTTAGGTTTTCATCAAAAGCCACTTGCAACACGCGCGCGTAGCTGGCTGCCGTTTGCCTATCAGTTGGCAAGATGAAACGAATCACTGTGGTGATCCAAGGCGTGTTGGCCTGCGTCTTGAGCTCGTACTTGCTTTGCAGCTCATCGCGCATGCGCTGCAGCACGTGGTCACGCAGGGGTGAGCCGTCAATTTGCAGCGCATAGCCATAGATCGCACCAAGTAAGTCATACAGGGCTTTGGTGCCCTTGACCACGTAGGTGTGCGTGTACTGGTCGTTCATCTTGGACAGCGCACCTGCTTGCCCAAGCATCATGTCCACCTGCACGTTGTTGGCTGACTTGTCGCTGGGCCAGGCTTGTACACAGCCGATATGGGAAACCTCAAGCCCGGCGAGACCGCAGTTATTGAGGTGCAGCTCACACAAGCGCTGCGTTTAGAGATGGGGCGTATACGCCTGAGCATGCCAACCGTTATCGGCGCTCGCTATGGCGATGCACACCAGCAAGGCGGTTTGGCAACGCACCATTCGGGCGACACCTTACCGACCGCGGCGTATGGCTTCGACTTCAGCCTGACCCTGCGCGGCGTGCTGGCCAAGGCCGAGGCGTCTAGCCCAACACATAACGTGTCTGTTACCGCAGAAGGTAGTGCGACCGAGCCCACAAGTGTGGTTCGCTTGGCTGATGCAGCCACACTAGACCGAGACTTCATCTTGTTGCTAGAGGGTTTGAGCAACCAAGCGTTTGCATCGGCGTGCGCTGATGGTGAGCAAACCATGGTGATGACTTCGTTTTGCCCCACTTGGCCACAAGGTCAAGAGCGCAGCTTGTTGCTCAAAGTGCTGGTTGATTGCTCAGGCTCTATGTTGGGTGACTCTATAGATCAAGCCAAAGCAGCACTGAATGCAGTGGGCGCAGCGCTAACGCCCAAAGATTATGTGTCGTACACCCGATTTGGCTCAGACGTTGTGCACGAGATAGCCGAGTTGAAGCCATGCACCACCTCGTTGATGCGCAAGCTCTTCTTGCCAGCGGTAGCAGCGACCGATGCCGACCTGGGCGGCACCGAATTGAACGGTGCGTTGCAAGCGACGTTTCAAATCCCTAAACCAGAAACCAACCACGATGCGGTTGATGTGCTGCTTATCACGGACGGAGCCGTGTGGAACGTGGACAAAATCATTGCGCAGGCAACGAACAGCAATCACCGTATTTTTGCAGTGGGCGTTGGCAGTGCGCCTTCTGAGAGTTTGCTTCGCATACTTGCAGAGCAAAGTGGGGGTGCTTGTGAGTTGGTCACACCCGATGAAGACATGAGTGCAGCGGTGATGCGTATGTTTTACCGCATGCGAGGCGGGCATGCCTTGCAGTTAGACGTGCAGTGGGGTAGCGAGCCACTGTGGCAAAGCACTGCGCCCAAGTTGGTGGTGTCTGGTGAGACTGTTCACCTCTATGCGCAACTGGACAGACCACTTGAGCAACACACGCCACTGGTACCCAGTATTTGCTACAGCGTGGCGCAGCAACAGCACAGTGTTCAGGCTCAAGCAATGGACTTAGATGCATCAGGCGTGAGCGCCAAGCTCGCCGGGTCTCAGTGGCTAAAGGAGGCCACCGACGACGAGTTGGTAGAGGCGTTGGCGCTGCGCTACCAGTTGGTGAGTGCGCAGACCAACTTCATTTTGGTGCACGAGCGCGCAGAGGACGAGAAGGCAGACGGTATGCCTGCGCTGGAGAAGATTCCGCAGATGCAAGCGGCGGGTTGGGGCGGTGCGTCTAGCGTCATGCGGAAAATGAAGTTCGGCATAGATAGAAGTCACGGCCAAGCGTCTTTGAGTATGGATGCAGAAGAGGTGAGTTGCTCAATGATTTCGAATTATTCGTTAAGCGTGCCTAGTGTGTGGCGCGCAAAACGCACACATGGCAGGGTTTCTGCCAGTGAATTGTCGTCCGGTGGCATGGAAGATTTTGAGATTCCGGCCTTTTTACGCAAGCAGCCTGATGATCAATTTAAGCAAGTCGCACTAGCTTTTGCTCAGGCAGGCTTGCAGACAATGACTCCAAAAGAACTGTTGGACTTATTTATGAATGCACTCGCGCAGCAAGACGATGTGTATGGGTTTGTAGATGCATTAGCTCGGAATGAGCAAGGCTCATACATTTACAAGCTCATTGACCGCATCAGCTTGGACTACGACTGCACACACTACGAGGCAACGGTGTTGTTGTTTACAAGCTTGTCGCGTAAGTTGCGGGTGTGGGGGCTTAAGGACTTGCTAAGTGCTGAACCGAGTGTCACGCAGTCGCGGCGAGCGCTTCGCACATTGGTGGTTAAGATTTCTCCAATTCCCAGAAAAGCCGCGCTCGCTGAGCTCAACAGCCTGCTAACAGGCATTACGGCGACAACGTGGCACAACGACTACAGCGTGAGCGCTGAGGCTTGATCCGCGGGGTGGTGCACTTTCTGGGTGCGCCACAAATTGCTCACTTATGTCGCTTGCTTTTGGAGTCACGATGTTGCAAACCCCATCTTCTCGTCTATTGACCAAGTCGCTGTTCAAAATGGCCTTGGAGTGCCCCACCAAACTGTTTTACAGCGCACCCAACAGTGGTTACTTGGATAGGAATAAAGACGACGATTTTCTTCAGGCCTTGGCCGACGGTGGTCACCAAATTGGTGAGCTGGCCAAGTACAAGTACCACCAAGACCCAGTGGGCTCGGGTATCACTGTGGAGTCGTTAAATCGTGACGAGGCGGTTGCTCATACCCAGACTAAATTAGCCAGTCCGCAGCGCGTTGTCATCGCGGAGGCGGCGCTACTGGTTAAGCCCTACTTTATTCGGGTTGACGTTCTCATTCATGACCCAGTTAAGCGCGTGGTTGAGGTTATTGAAGTCAAGTCCAAAAGCGTTGACAGTAAAACTGTTGCAAACGGGTTTAAAAATACCAAGGGCGCTTTTGATAGGTCGTGGCTCCCTTACTTGTACGACGTGGCTTTTCAAGCGGAGGTGGCAAGGCTTAGGTTTCCGGGCTACACCATCGTCCCCAAGTTACTGCTCATAGACTCTGAAGTGGTGTGTGATGTGGATGGGCTGCATCAGTTGTTTGCCATAGAGACCACGCATGACAATGGTCGATCTCGTACGCGAGTGTCATCGCCAGGTGGCATAACGCAGCAGCAATTGGGACGACTTGATTTTTTGCGTGAAATAGATGCGCGTGATGTGGTCGCTGAGCTGCGCCACCAACTCATGACACACAGCGTACACATACCCAATGAGGCCGGTATCGACATGCCCACATTCATGAGCTGGGCAGCAACCCTGTTGGAGCAGGACGAGCGTTATTTTTTAAACGTATCTAAAACGTGTAGAAGCTGCCAGTTCAGAGCGCCCGAAGGTGCCCCAGAAAAAAGTGGTGTTCATGAATGCTGGCAGCTGGCCAAGCAGCAAGGTTTGATTCAAGGCGCAACTAGCAGCGGATCAAACGAGCGCGCCACACCCTTGTCGATTGACTTGTGGGGCGGTGGGGCAGGCGCGAGAAGCTTTGCAGACATTGTGCTCAGGCACTCACGGGCGTATTTGTCTGATATTCAGGCCGACGATATTCGCCCTAAGACCCCTAAGGAAAAGGTCGGCATGTCGGCGTTTGAGCGCAGGCTTGCACAAGTCTCATCTGCACACAGAGGCGGCAAGCACATTGAGTTACGCGAGGAACGTTTGGACGATATGGATGGATGGCAGTGGCCACTGCACATGATCGACTTTGAGACATCTGCGCCTGCAATTCCTTTCTTTAAAGGTATGCGGCCTTACGAGACACTGGCCTTTCAGTTCAGTCACCACGTCATGAGCCAAGAGGCTGATGGCCAAGTGCGCATCAACCACGCAAGCCAGTGGATATCGACTGCAGCGGGCGAGTTTCCAAGCATTGAGTTTGTGCGCCAGCTTCGTAAGGCGCTGATGCCGGACGGGGTGTTGCACGGCACAGTGTTTAGGTACCACAACCACGAAAACACCGTACTTAGAAGCTTGCGTGCGTTAATCACACGCCAACCAGGGCAAGCGGTGCCAGACGCTGCTGAGCTGACCTCGTTCATTGACCTCATCACCAAAGCCACTGGCGATGAAGCGGATGACATAGGCGAATTCGTGGGCGATAAACCAATGGTGGACTTGCACCGATTGGTGCAAGAGGGC
>Ga0208414_1003211_pt1 | contig 10061 bp, 5 predicted proteins | sample AntAceMetag02UKE_FD_184770 | JGI IMG/M metagenome (GOLD analysis project Ga0208414, IMG submission 184770) | Saline lake microbial communities from Ace Lake, Antarctica - Antarctic Ace Lake Metagenome 02UKE (SPAdes) (version 2) | ecosystem: Environmental > Aquatic > Non-marine Saline and Alkaline...
CTGAACCACCTACGATGTTGATGTCACCAATCGCAAAGTCCGTGCTAGCTTCGCTTAATTTGAAGGTATACGTCACATCCGTCATCGCTTGCCCGACCTTGTTGTCGCTAATGGCGATAGTTGGAGCGACGGTATCAACGGCTTGTGAGGTTTGGAGGGCCGCTGTGTTAATATTACCGGCGGCATCCGCGAAGGCACCACCTGCAACATCCACCGTCATGTTCGTAGTCGAGTTCGCATCAGGAGTTACCACTAAGGTATAAACAGTGGCACCACTTACTCCACTATCAAATGTAGCGGTTTTTGTACCACCTGCGACGTTGATGTCACTAACCGCGAAGGTCGTGCTAGGTTCGGTTAATGTGAAGGTGTACAGCACATTCCCCGTCGCTGTTAAGAGAGTGTTGTCAGTGATCGTGATGCCTGGAATAACCGTCTCAACCGAAATATCTCTAGTCCCACTGACAGCATTGACGTTACCTGCCGGATCAGAAGCAATCACCGTTAAGGTTTCCGTGCCTTCACCAAATACACCAATCTCGGCCGAGCCTAAAACGTAGGTCCAATGAGTCGCGTCAACAACCGTGACAACATTGTTGTTCAACGTCACCGTTGAACCCGATTCGTTCGTACCTGTTACCGTGACATTCGCTGTTTTTTCAGCGGCATTGATTATGTTATCGGAAGCAATTGTATTGATTAAGGGCGTACCAGGAAGAACGCTATCAATCGTAATCGCTTTAGTCGCATTGGCTGCATTGACGTTACCAACCGCATCGGTCGCTATCGCCGTCAGGGTTTTCGCACCTTCTCCAAGTGCGGTAATCGCAGCCGTAGTTAAAACGTAGCTCCACGTCGTTCCCGTGATAGCCGTAACGGCATTCCCATTCAATGTCACCGTTGAACCTGGTTCATTTGTACCGGTCACCGTGACGTTCGCTGCTTTTTCAGTTGCATTGATGGTGTCACCGGTAGCAACTGTATTAATTACTGGCGTTGCAGGAGCAGCAGTATTAACAGTAATATTTTTCGCCGCATTGACGGCATTGACGTTACCTGCCGCATCAGTTGCTATCGCTGTTAGGTTTTCTGGGCCTTCGGCAAAAGCGTTAATCACAGCCGTATCTAAAACATAGCTCCACGTCGTTCCCGTATCAGCCGTGACAGCAATACCGTTCAACGTCACCGTTGAACCCGCTTCATTCGACCCAGTCACCGTGACAGTCGCTGCTTTTTCCGTGGCACTGATGATGTCATCAACAGCAACCACATTAATTACTGGCGTTGCAGGAAGAACGGTATCAACCGTAATCGATCTAATCCCATTGACAGCATTGACGTTACCTGCCGTATCAGTCGCTATCACCGTTAGGGTTTCTGTGCCTTCACCAAAGGCGTCAATCGCCGCCGCATCTAAACCGTAGCTCCAAGTCGTTCCCGTAACAGCCGTAACGGCATTGCCGTTCAACATCACCGTTGAACCCGCTTCATTCGACCCTGTCACCGTGACATTCGCTGTTTTTTCAGCGGCATTGATGACGTTATCAACGGCAACCGTGCTAATTAAGGGCGTTCCAGGAGCAGTCGTATCAGTCGGAGTCGGCGTCGGAGTCGGCGTCGGAGTCGGCGTCGGAGTCGGCGTCGGAGTCGGAGTCGGCGTCGGCGTCGGCGTCGGAGCAACCGTATCAACCGTAATCGCTCTAGTCCCATTGACAGCATTGACGTTACCTGCCGCATCAGTCGCTATCGCCGTTAAGATTTCTGCGCCTTCACCAAAGGCGGTTGCCTCAGCCGCAGTTAAAACGTAACTCCAAGTAGTCGCCGTAACAGCCGTGACGGCATTGCCGTTCAACGTCACCGTTGAACCCGCTTCATTGGACCCTGTCACCGCGACATTCGCCGCTTTTTCAGTTGCATTGATGGTGTCATCTGTAGCAACCGTATTAATTACTGGCGTTGCAGGAAGAATACCATCAACCGTAATCGCTCTAGTGGCATTGACAGTATTGACGTTACCTGTAGCATCAGTCGCTATCGCCGTTAAGGTTTCTGGGCCTTCACCAAAGGCGGTCGTCTCAGCCGCAGTTAAAACGTAACTCCAAGTAGTCGCCGTAACGGCCGTGACGGCATTGCCGTTCAACGTCACCGTTGAACCCGCCTCATTCGACCCAACCACAACGGCAAACCCTCCTCCTCGGATGAGGTCTTTGCCGGAAGCCATATTAATTACTGGCGTTGCAGGAGCAACAGCATCAACCGTAATCGATCTAGTCCCACTGACAGCATTGACGTTACCTGCCCCATCAGTCGCTATCGCCGTTAAGGTTTCTGCGCCTTCACCAAAGGCGGTCGTCTCAGCCGCATCTAGAACGTAACTCCAAGTAGTCGCTGTAACAGCCGTGACGGCATTGCCGTTCAACGTCACCGTTGAGCCTGTCTGATTCGTGCCTGTCACCGTGACATTCGCCGTTTTTTCAGTGGCGCTGATAGTGTCATCAGCGGCAACCGTATTAATTACTGGCGTTACAGGAAGAATGCTATCAACCGTAATCGATCGAGTTCCATCGACAGCATTGACGTTACCTGCCGCATCAGTCGCTATCGCCGTTAAGGTTTCTGCGCCTTCACCAAAGGCGGTTGCCTCAGCCGCAGTTAAAACGTAACTCCAAGTAGTCGCCGTAACAGCCGCGACGGCATTGCCGTTCAACGTCACCGTTGAACCCGCTTCATTGGACCCTGTCACCGCGACATTCGCCGCTTTTTCAGTTGCATTGATGGTGTCATCTGTAGCAACCGTATTAATTACTGGCGTTGCAGGAAGAATGCCATCAACCGTAATCGTTCTAGTGGCATGGACAGCATTGACGTTACCTGACGCGTCAGTCGCTATCGCCGTTAAGGTTTCTGAGCCTTCACCAAAGGCGGTCGTCTTAGCCGCATCTAAAATGTAGCTCCAAGTAGTCGCCGTATCAGCCGTGACGGTATTGCCGTTCAACGTCACCGTTGAACCCGCCTCATTCGACCCAATCACAACGACACCCCCCCCTCCTCGGACGATGTCATTGCCGTCAACCAGATTAATTACTGGCGTTGCAGGAGCCGCCGTATCAACGGTCTTTACAATTTGGGCAGCCGCTGTGTTGTCATTGCCAGCGGCGTTAGTGAAGGCGCCACCGGCAACATCCACCGTCATGTTCGCCGTCGAGTTCGCATCAGGGGTTACCACTAAGGCATAAAGAGTGCTTGATATCTCAGTAAATGCACCGGCTGTTCCGCCTGCGACCGTAATGTCACCAACCACAAAATTGTCGCTAGCTTCGCTCAATCTGATGATATAGGTCACTGGCCCTGTCGCTATTCCTGCCATGTTGTCGGTGATGGCTACAGTTGGAGCAGTCGTATCAGTCGGAATTGAAGACGGAGTCGGTGTCGGCGTCGGTGTCGGCGTCGGTGTCGGTGTCGGCGTCGGCGTCGGCGTCGGCGTCGGCGTCGGCGTCGGAGTCGGAGTCGGAGTCGGCGTCGGAGTCGGAGTCGGAGTCGGCGTCGGAGTCGGCGTTGGAGTCGGAGTCGGCGTTGGAGTCGGAGTGGTTATAACAACTCCACTAGTCAGCAAACCGAGATCGGCAAGTACAGTGGGCGCCACCGATCCAGCATCACTGGGCACCAATGTTTCATTACCCAAGCCTGTAATGCCGCCCGCACCATTGGCCGCATACAACACAGAGATCTGTGCTGCCGTCCCGGTCACAGTTGTAATTGCGCCAGCGTCGATAGGGCCAGTAGTCAGAGCATCAATTTCGCCAAGAACTTCGGCCGATACCGAGCCAATATCAGTGATCGTTACCTTTTCATTTCCCAAGCCTGTAATGGCACCCGCACCATTGGCCGCATACAACACAGAGATCTGTGCTGCCGTCCCGATCACAGTTGTAATTGCGCCAGCGTCGATAGGGCCAGTAGTCAGACTATCAATTAAGCCAAGAACTTCGGCCGATACCGAGCCAATATCGGTGATCGTTACCTTTTCATTTCCCAAGCCTGTAATGGTGCCCGCGCCATTGGACGCGTATACAGCAGAGATTTGTGCTGCTGTCCCAGTCAGAGTAGTGATTGAGCCAGAGTCGATAGAGCCACTAGTCAGAATATCAATCAAGCCAAGAACTTCGGCCGATACCGAGTCAGTACCACTGATCGTTACCTTTTCATTTCCTAAGCCGCCTATGGCACCGGTGCTATTGGCAGCATACGCCGCCGTGATCTGCGCGATCGTTCCGGTCAGGGTGGTGACTGCGTCAACAGCTATTCTACCGCTAGTCAGAGCATCAAGTTCAATGATAACTGCGGCCTCTAGCTCCCCAGAATCAGTGACCTTAAACGCCTCATTTCCCAGGACGCTGACAGGTTTTGCGGAATTGGGCTCGTATGCCTCAATAATTTTTGCGGACGGCCCGGTCACTGTGGTGCCGGCAGTAAAGTCAACAGACAAGCTACTTTTACCAGCAGAATCCAAAAATCCGGTAAAATAGACAGCAGACTCGGCTCGAATGTTGATCGTGGCGCCAATTCCCCCTTCATCAGCGACAAGGAAGGTGAATAGACCAGACCAAGTGCTAATCCCTAGGTCAAGCATTACCTGCATTGCGTCGGCAGCCTGGGCATCACTTAGCTCTATGCCCATGCCATTCATCGCGATAGACTTGATCACTGCCTCTGGGCCAATTTGTGAAGCCACCTCGTTTAAAAAGGCGTCAACAGCGGCATTAATCGCCGTGAGACCGCCGTCCTCGTCCAACAGAGTCTCATACAGACGCATGTCTTGTGCACTGGCTGCGCGACCTGTTCCAAGAATTACATATTTCTGAAGTAGCTGGCGTGTTTCACTGGTTGTATTGTTAGCCACGATTATCATCCTTTTAATTTGATAAGCAGCAAGTTATTATTCCGACCTAACTTATTAAGTCAGTTTTAGGTCAATGCACACTTGCCTTTGATGTTAGATTCTTCAATAAGTAGAGCCTTTGAGAACACAAACAGTAGAGATTGTTAGGCAGTTTTCCTCAAGAACTGCTGGCAAGCTAAATTCTTCGCTTTATTTGGAAATGGCCAAAAATCGTAAATAAAGTTTTGAATGATCGACAGCTAATAGCCCCGATTTGCACCTTGCCTTAGAAGTTGACCTGATTTTTCTGTGAATGCATCAGGCTCACCTCCTTGAGATAGTTAATTTTTTTTACATAAGTTTACAAAAAATTACCCCATATTTATATTGATAGAGCCCCCAGCCGTTATACTGTTTTAGTAAATTAAGCTAAATGCTTACCATGGATTCTGAATTTCTAACACGGCCGGCGGATGGCACTCGCGTGGCACCTGTTCGGCAGCGCGCTACTGAGTCAGCTCTTCTTCAGTCAGTTCGGTGGTTTTAACAACCACTTTCGTAGCGTTTATACGATCTTTCGTTCATTCGCTCTCATAATAGAGGATTCACGGCCTAGTAGCATTGTTATGGTAGAGGAGTCCATCGTTTTCGTGACATATGTCACAAAAACCTTACGCCAGCGTACACAAACTCTTTCCTAACCATGAAAAAGGCTTTAATTCCTGTAAGCCTCCAAGAAAATGGTGGCGCCACTAAGAAGCGGACTGAGCGCCTGTTATTTACAATTCAGCTGTTCTGTGGCGACATATTGCAAATTTTTTCAAGCATCCACACCTCGACCAGACTCCATATTCGCGATATCGCAAGGCTTAACAGGCCCAAGAATAGCCTACTACAAATGTGGGGCGCAGTTTACATAAAAAGCACCCCGGCATCAATAGAATAGTTATCTGGTGTTTTCAGCCCCTGCGCTCCGGACTCCACCGTCTGCATATACTTGCGTCGTTGCAGCAGGCACGGCCACTTCACACAGAAATAGGTCATCGTCGCGAGCAGCAGAACTGGAGGGAGTATCAGCACATTTAGGCCTGCCGTCCCAAATAGGATCGGTTAAGCGCAGAAAATAGTCCAGTACTAGAAAGCGCCCAAAATAGGTCGAATAGCTAATCGTGCCATCCGCCACTAGCGGTTCTACCCAATAGGTGAAGAAGGTTTCATGAGATAGAAAGATAGCCCATGCGGCGGATTCAACTCTGAAACGCATAAGTCATGCGCGGTAGGAAAACCTCAGCTGGCTGTAGGCTCTTTCTTTTTCTTTGGCAAGAGCTATGCGAGGTGCGCAGCTACCCTCAACTGAGTTACGAACAACCCTATAAGCTAGAAGTGTTAAACAGAAGTATCTTTAGTCAGAAGTCGATAGGTTGCGCGATTGAGGTAAGTCAATCTGCTATTTCCAGAGAGTTGTCCCGTACTCAGGGTAAGCGCGGCTAACGTCACCGGCGAGCCCACATTATGGCCGCTGTCAGCGCCACAAAAAAAAGCCTTGGCTGTTGGCACCGTTCAAGGCATCGCTCAGATCAATAACGGCCGATAATAGGAAAGAGGCTGCGCATCACGAACAGATAGCCTAGAAATTAAATTATGATGTGTATTTCGCCCACTTCTAGTGGGCGGGGCTTGAAGTAAAATATCAACGGGCTATTGCACCAAGATTTTTCGAAAAGTATGAACTTTAAACAAGTAACCGATAGAGAAGTGAAGAGAGTCGTTAACCGACTCAATGATCGACCAAGAAAACTGCTTGAATTCAATCCGCCCGCGTATTGGATGCGAGCATACATGGCGGCTTTAGCCGCTTAATGTGCTGTGCACTTGGGAGTTTAATTCGCCAATGATCGCGGCCTTGACCGCAATCTTTAGAGAGCCAAGCACTGAGGTACTGTCAGGTGCAATGACAATCAATCGACTTGAATGCATTAGTGACAAGCATGGCGGCGGCAGCGATGCGAAGAAGCAGTTATTTGTGGTAACGAGTTGGAGCCATGAGTAAGCAGCCAAACCTTTACTGAATAACAACGGCAGATCACATTTAATCGGTAATTCTTTGATAAAGTATGTCACTTCGAACAGGTTCTTCAGGCGGCTCAATCAATGCGCTCTCTCGAATTATCCGTTCCGCCGCAAGGGCATCCAGATACTTGTTTCGTTCAAGCAAAATCAAAGCTGAAATTTCGTTTTCTAATCCCAGTAAATCATTGACCGCAGGCACCAGCCTTGACAGCTCAAGTTGCTGCGCTTGTATTGACTCAATTGCATTAACAATCTGATCAGCGCTCGAAGATTTTTCACTCAACAGAGTCTCGATAATTGAGCTGACGTTGACGGAATGTGTGGCTAATCCAGCAGTCATTAACTGTTCTGATTGAAGCATCGCAGCCTGCATTTGAGATCCTACAGCTGAAATCAGCCCCATTTGAGTTTCGGATTGTACAGCCAACTGCTCCATCGAATTGCTGAGTGAATTTATCGAAATATTAAGTTGTTCGAAAGTTACTAGACCGCTATTGACCTCGGCTAAGCGCTTAGACAGCGAAACCGACAGAGCATTCATATTATTGACCTGCTTGGAATAATTAAGTCCTGCTGTCAATACCAGCACCAAACTAACCAGCACGACTCCAATGGTTGAAGCGAGAGTAATCTGCAAAAGTTTATTTTTTTGAACAAGGAGTTTCTCGTAACGGCTTACACTCTTATTAGTAGCGTCTACCCGTAGTTTTAATTCAGTAATGATTCTTTCACATTTTGTAATAAGTCCGGTCATAACTTCGGACATAGTAACTACGCTTGGAACAAGTACTTTTAGGTAGGAGTCAATTTCTACGAGATCGATATGGTTGACATCTGGCTGTTGCGGTGCAGCTATATCTTCAGCAGTGGTCTGCTGGACTACATCTTCTCCCTCGACGGGAGACTCTTCGATTGTGGGCTCAAATCTTCCGTCATCGCGAGCGTCTAATTGTTCCTTATCTGCCATTATCTAATCCTCATTCTTGCCATGCCGGCTATCTAGCTCTTTAGCCACTTTTTCAAGTAAAGAAACTCTGGTACTAATATCTTCTAAAAAAATATGATCAGGTTTTAGTACAGTGACAACAGTGTTTCTAATTCGTATTTTATCAACGTCTGCCTTGAGTTCAATCTGGGCAGGTTTTTTTAAACGTACTTTTGCTGTTCTTTGCCCAGTGGTTGGGACAATGTCTTTTGATTCATTAGCAGGTGCTGTTGATTTGCGCGCCCTTTGCCTGGCTTTAAACTTACCGCCACGGTTGAAGACCTCTGATTCGTTCTCCATTTTTAAGCCTTGATAGCCTTCGATGCACGATGAAAAAATAAGTCTTAGCTAAAAGAATAAACATACCCGCGGATTAAGCCCCGAAGTGCATAACATATTAAGCAGTCATGTGTGTTCGCATTAGTTACGTAGGCGCTTCAACTTTTAAGTTACTAATCGAAGTGGTTAGTCGGAACTTTTAGTGTATATCTTTAGGCTAGATTTACAAATTATCTAAGAAAACTAAGCTGTTTCCATTGCAGTGGGCGGCCGTGTAGTACACGGGGCCGATTCAAGTTCGAGATGGAATGTCCAAGCGGCAGCTTAGTTAGCGCTCAATTAAGTCAAAGAATATCTCAAACGGTGCTCCGTATTCCAGCTCTTTGTGTGGGCCTTGATTACTGCGCTCCCCCCCCATTTCGACTGGATCTGGGAACCGCCAGCAAAACCGATCCTCCTGGGAAAGTACTGGCTTAATAGCTCGTTAGTGCTCTTGTTTAACCCTGCTCGCATGTTTGGTAGGCGCAGGCACCTACAAAACATTGCGCTACGCCTCTCTGCCGGTGGGGCATACACCATGACGGTTCTTGTCGGTGATGATGCTCCTACCTGTCGCCGAGACGGGTCTTGTCCTCCACACCTTCCCAACCCTCTTCAGGGAACCTGTCAACGTTCAATTTAGCGCTGCACTGTTTTAACGGGTTACGACTTTTCCGCAATCCGCCCGATTTTAGGGGCGAAACCCCATCACTACTGCTTATTTCTTGTGAACTTCTACTCTTTCATGCCTGTGCAGGCACACCTCTCGCGTCGCGTTTGAGCAACTGCCTCACACGGGCCATGTTGTATACTAGATTCACTATGTCAAGCTTGACCCGCGCACGCGGCAGTCCGATGGTTAGCACGATAAGACCTCCCGCCTGGGTTTGTGCACCAAAGACAGGTTTGATTCGCACATGAACTCTTGATTTCTCCTTCTTCGATGCCTTTTGTTCTTCGGTCTGCGGATGGTTGCCGCCGCCTTTTGCACATATCCGGCTGTTGACTTGATCGGAAGCCAACCGGTCTTCTTTTTCCTGTGGCCACAAGGTGCGGCCCCCTTACGTAGGGCGCTTGTTTCCCCCTTTGTTTTCGGTTTGATCCAGCAACGTTTCAAACATTTGGCTGTCGTGTACGGCAGCGTTGCTGACCTTGTCCGCATTAAGGTGGTTCTTAAAGTTGTATTGGTTCTGGTGGCTCTTCTTGGTCGAACGGGCATCAGCGCCTTTGTGGCGCAACTTCCATTTCTTTGCGGGTTGTTGCCACTGGGCTGGCATATCGCCTGCTCTGGTCCGGCCGTTCTCTTCGCGGATGTTGCGCTGGCGCGGCACTGCGCAAGGGTGGCGTCGATCATTTGTCCTGCTCTTGCAGCGTAGCCTCGGGTAACCAGTTGTTCGTGAAAGCGGGTAAAAAGAACCTCAACCAGTTTCAATTCCTTAAGGTGTTCACGAAACATTCAGACGGTCTTTGCATTGGGCCCCCGACCCTTGGGCTGGAATCCTAAAAAGCGCATCAAAGAGCCGGTCGCGTATCTGGCATCCAATCCGATCGTCAGACAGGTTGTGCAGTTATTGCAGTATCAGCACCTTGAACATTAACAACATCAATCGGATTCGCTCACGCGTTGCTTTGCTTTGCTTTGCTTTGCACACCTTGTCATGCCCACGGCTCAGATCACCCCGAAACTCTTCCCAGTTGATCTGGTCATTTAACCAACTAACGGATCGCCCATCGGGGCAAGCTTGGCCTTGTGTTTAGCTATGTTAAAAAACTCAGGCCACCTTTTACGGATCATCTTCTGCGCCCTTG
>Ga0208414_1003217_pt1 | contig 10053 bp, 10 predicted proteins | sample AntAceMetag02UKE_FD_184770 | JGI IMG/M metagenome (GOLD analysis project Ga0208414, IMG submission 184770) | Saline lake microbial communities from Ace Lake, Antarctica - Antarctic Ace Lake Metagenome 02UKE (SPAdes) (version 2) | ecosystem: Environmental > Aquatic > Non-marine Saline and...
ATCCAAGTCAAAAATAATATGTTTATTCATATTTTTATTATCTATAATTATAATAAAAATGACCAAAAATTTATCCATTCGAGATTGTATACATATATTAAAATATTACAATAAAGAAATACCAAACAATCTATACAAAATAAAACGAAAAACGAACGTCATTTTGAATAAATATATTTGTCAATTTTACAACAAAAATAATATGATATTTTTTCCGTTTTGTTTTAGTAAACATAAATACTTATTTACGAATACCAAACGATTTGCTATAAAAAGCGTTCGTTCTACACGAATGATATCGCCGAATAGTTATTTGTCTTGTATATAATCTAAGATGCGTATCATCAATAATTCTTGTTCGTAGAACTTTTGAAATAAAATAATTTCGTCCATTTTTATAGTAAATACCTTATTTTTATAACTTTTACATGATAAATATACTTGGTTGTTTGTATATTCTATATTTGTAAGTATGGCGCCATTATATAATTTCATATTTTTTAGTTTAGTCAAATGAAACCATCTAATATGGTGACCCAATGACAATTCATCCAATTCATCCACGAATCTATAGTTTTTTAATACTTTGTGGTAATGTTTCAACTCATTACGTTCAAATCCCATTTTTTGTAATATATTGTTTTTGGCGTCTTTTATAATCGATGAATTTAAATAGGTTATTTTTTTTTCATCCATTTCATTGAGCATATGTTGTAATTCATCGTTCATATAATTTATCTAGTCATTATTTTAAGTTAAAACGCAGATAATCCAAGTGCTTCATTTGCGGCCATAGGCCCTTGGTCTAGCATAGGTTCATTTCTTCTGTACATTTTGCCAGTAGTTTCTTCCTTAGTATTTTGTGGATGAGGTTGATTCATAGGTTCAGGATTAGGAAGGGGTATACTAGGTGGTGTATATATTTCTTCTTCTTCTGTGTTCAGTTCTTGCATATGTTCCTTTTCTAACCCTAAATAAATCATAGCTCTCTTAAGAAGTAGATTTACTTTTTTGCTGACATTTGTCTCTAGAGTAAATAAAACAAATAAGAAAGGGATTATAAAATGAAATACATTCATAGTAGTATAATTTTCTTTACTGTATGTAGGTATGAACATAATAAAACGATGAACAAACCAAAAAAAGATAATTAATACTACTAATTGTATTAGAACTTCTACCAATATTTCTATATTACCTTTATAAGGATCAAACGATGGTAAATAAAGTTTCATACAATAAACTAAAAGAACAATAGGAATGAACGCCAATCCTATGTATTGGACGATATTCATCATTTCCATTTTATCTTTTTGAGACAACGAAAACATATAACTAAAAAATGATTCGTTATTTCCACCTATCATATTTTTTCGTTCTGGTTCAAAATATTCTTCTTGATAACTTTCCATCTTACTTTATAAAAAGAAATTAAAAATAAAGATAGTATAATTATAATGCTTTCTACCATAATGAATAAAACGTATGATCACCAAGAAAAACAATATTTAGCCATAGTGAAGGAAATATGTTTGACCGGACATAAAATAGAAGGGCGTAATGGGTTCACTTATTCTAAACACGGTGCTTGTATGTCTTTTAGTTTAGAAAATAATACCTTACCTATATTAACTACTAAAAAAGTAGCACTAAAAACTTGTCTCAAGGAACTCTTTTGGTTTTTGTCAGGATCTACTAATAATGATGTATTGAACCGACAAAATGTTCATATTTGGGATCCACACGCCGAAACCTCCAACGATTTAGGACCCATCTATGGACATCAATGGAGACACTTTAATGCTCCTTATGTAGATTGTGAAAGTGATTATACTAATCAGGGGATAGACCAAATACAGTATATCATTGATAGTTTGAACGACCCTGAAAAAAGATATTCACGTAGATTAGTGGTGTCTTCGTGGAATCCTTGTCAATTAGATAAAATGTCATTACCCCCATGTCATATTTTAATGCAATTTCATGTAGTAGAAAATAAACTTTCTTGTTCACTATATCAACGAAGTGGTGATTTAGGTTTAGGCGTCCCTTTCAACATATTATCTTATAGTGCGTTGACTCATTTGATCGCACACCATTGTCATTTAGAAGCAAGTGAATTTATTTATCATATTGGAAATGCCCATGTATATGACGATCATTTAGATGCTTTATTAGTACAAGTTGAAAAAGAACCTTATGAATTTGCTAAAGTAACTATCAATAATCATTATGATAACATTTCAGATTATGGTATAAATGATTTTGACATTACAAATTATAAGTCACATGACTCAGTATCCTTAAAAATGCGTAAATAAATTAATTCTATTATAAATTATTCTTGTATATGAGTGGTACTGCCGCTTTAGCTGCTGCCCGAAGACGACGTGCTGGTGGAGGAAATACATCTGTCAATACATCCGTCAATACATCCATTCCAAAACCAGATATACCCAAAGCATCCATTAACCCATTACAAATATTACAAACACATGATAAACAATTAACACTTTTGTCAAAAAATATTGAAACTCTCCAAGAAAAACATACCACAAGTGAAGACGTACAATTTTACAAAGAAAAATACAACGGTTTATTGTCCGAAATGACTGAAATGAAAACCAACTTTGTAAAAATGCAAACTTTTTGTATGGAAACTAATATGAAAGTAGAATCCATGAATTCAAGAGTAACAGAATTATTGAAAACAAATGTAAACGAATAAATATATTATTTTATACATCGCTATAAAATGATATAAATACTTATATGAATAAAGTATATGTTAATCAAACTTTGTTTGGTAGTATGGTTAGTATTTACTTATTTGCATATTATCATCCATTTTACAATCACGAAACAAAATACCATATATCGATTAAATGACCCAGTGACGAAGGATATTGTACATCACGAAGTTATGAATAAAATACCATTTTATTTTAGGTGGGCTTTAGACCATTATGAAGTGTTTGAACCTAGTGTAAAATATTTTCCGAAACAAAAAAGCATTCATTTCAAAAAATACATCAAATTACATCGTAATTTAGAATGTAGAAATTTCTATAAGGTTGTCAAAGGAAATCCGCGGTTTATTTGTATTCATCCAAAATACAAATCAATGTTCAAACATAAAGACCATAACTTTGAACATAACAAAAAAGTGGTCCAACAAATCAAGGGTAATTCATCTTTTATTTCAGTTGTATTAAGTAAAGACGATGTATTATTTTTACCCAATTATTGGTTGTTATTTGTTGTAGCCAAAGAAGAAACGAATATTGAAAAAATACAATATTCAACGATTTTAAATCAACCGTGTTTTAAGTTAAAACACTATATATAATTTATAGTCTTTCACTATGAACGAACGGACTCCGTTTTATATCATTACTACTATTTTTTTATTTATTACCATTGTTCTTAGTTTAGTTAGTACATTTCATTTGAATCAAAATGGCTCAGATTTTTTTCCAAATCCCGGAACTTACAAAGGAAAATCTATACATGATAATAGTTTTATGGATAAGTTATGTTGGTATTTTTCACAAATCACGCACCATACCCTATTTTTTTTATTTAGTTATTTTTCTATGGCTTTGTTCAATTACAAATCGGTTAAATTTTTCAAAATGATAGGTCCGCTTGCCCTAACTATAAGTGTTTTGTATTTTTATTTTTTATATCCGAGACAAAAGTTGAAAATACATCAGTTGTCTTTTTATAATTTTTTTTCACATTTTATGATTATATTTTTAGTGTTTTGTGAGTTTATGTATATAGATAAATATGAATTTCATGAAACCACCAATTGTTTTATTTTTATCATAACCTCTATTTTATGTATTCTTATCAACTACTATTTAAGAGGTGTCTGGAGTTATGATTTGGTTCATTTAGATAGTTTAAGTGGATGGAGACTCATTTGTGAAACTACCCTTATTATGTATATGTTCAGTGTAATGTTTTATTTGTTCAAATATAAAAATAAACCCTATTACGGAATGAATACAATAAATATGATGAAATCGGCCTATCCGTTGTATGGACTTATAAACATAGTATATGTATTACTCATTATTAATTATGATAAGTAAATATATATGTCGGATTGGATACAAATTCGAAAGGCACGAACTTTATTGAAAGGATGTCCTGGACCACAAGGAATACAAGGACCACCCCTATACCAAGGTAATATAGCTATGGTGGATGCTGTTTACGGAAACGATGAAACTGCTTCAGTAAGCGGTTCGCCATACAAAAACAATTGAACGTGCCCTGCAAAATGTTTCTTATGGACAAACCATCTATATATTACCCGGTACCTACATATTAACTAATAGTATTCAATTACCAGATGGTATTTCTATACATGGATTGAGTTCGCAAACCACTATTATAGAAAGACATGTGGATACATCTGCGACAATCATTTATATGGGCGAAGATTGTCTTTTAGAAGGATTAACCTTACATTTAAATTGTAGCGGAAACAATGATAATGTAGTTTTAAGAGGTATTGTTTTTGATGGAACGTCATCACAAACGTCCAAAATAAGAACAACCTATATTTATGTAAATAATAAAACCATGACGTTAAGTTCGAATGTATTTGGAATTGAATTTTTAGGAATAACGGATTTAAATGGATTTTCAAGAAATAGTGTAAAAAATTCTATGATTCATATATATTCAAATGGAAATGGATTAAAACGCGGGATATTGATATCAGGTACAAATCGTGTCTCCATAAGGGACTCTAATATTTATGTTTATGAACCCACTTCGAATGACTCACATGGTTCATATGTAGGAGTAGAAACCGACGATAGTTCTAACATAGGTACGATTGAAATAAGAAATTCTACTATAGGCGTAGTTTTACCTATTGATGCTTCATACAATGCTTCAGATATTTTACAAACCAAACCGGAGAATATACTAGATCCAACCTATTTGATTAACTCTGGTATTCAAATAGGTCCGGGGACAGACTTGTTAAGTAAATCTGCCGGTGGAAAGGATTTTCTACTTATGTTTACCCCACCATTATTTATTATGGATTAAAAGGTAACACGAACTCCAATAAAAAAGGATATTTGTGGCCTGGAACTCAAAAATTTAGTGGCAATTTTCCAGATAACGACGGAATTAATAACGAAGATTTACCCGCATATTTTCGTGTTCAACAACCTTCCCTTATTTCCGGGTTGTCTTGTTCTACAAGTAATATAAATGATACAGGCTTTGTAGTAATGCTTAGTATTAAAGTAACTCCTTTCAATAGTTCGACCGTAGATACTTCTTTTTCAGTTACATTGACCGATTCTCAGTTAGATTCAACCTTTTATAATAGTTCATTTCGTTGTGATACTGGTGACCGAATACATCTATATTTGGATTTTAGTGGAAATACGAATACACAAGATATAACCGCCCAAATTGATTTATTTTAAGTTATCACATGAATTGACACTAAACCAATATAATCTTTACAAATATATTGTCTTTAAAAATATTTCCGTTGACAAGATAGGTCATATATATTCCAGATATCAATAAAATTAGTTCTATAAAAGTCTAACATTATAATATAAAGATATAAAATAGTATATAGTATGTATCGGTTTTTTGTAAATGAAAAGGTAAGGTGTTGCGAAACATTTGAACCAGTCGATTTATCCTTTGATTCATCTAAATTATTTCATTTAGATGAATTTTACCTTACAAATAATATATGTAGTATTCAATATTCACCTATTCGGAATCAAACCTATATTGCCGGTGTATTGGATATTACCAAAACATATGGACGCGAAAACAATAAATTATTATATTTATGTAGACCGGATGACAAGCGACTACCTTTTTTTTTGGTTACGTATGATAAACGACCATCGTTTGATAAATCATTACGATATTTATATGTAACCTTTCAATACAAACATTGGGACAAAGAACATCCACATGGTACATTAACACAAACGATTGGTAATGTAGAAGATGTCAATAATATATATGAATATATGCTTTATTGTAAGTCGTTAAATCATCCAATACAACCTTTTACAAAAAGTACTATTTCTCAAATGAAGAAACAACCACACAATGAATTGGATTCTTTACCTATTCGCAATGGTCATATTTTTACAATCGATTCACCCAAAAGCATCAATTATGACGATGCTATTTCGATTCATAATAATATCATTAGTATTTATATTTCAAATGTACCCATTATTTTAGACCATTATGATTTATGGGATTCGTTTTCCAATCGGATTTCAACCATTTATTTACCAGATAAAAAACGTTCTATGTTACCCAATGTATTGACTGAACGTGTTTGTAGTTTGAACGAAAAAACCAACCGCGTTTGTCTCGTCATGGACATCGAATATGTAGATCATCAAATTAAACGTTCCTCTTTGTCTATTTGCAATGCTAGAATTTCACGCAATTATTATTTTGAACAAGACAAATTAATTGAACACAAAGATTACAAGCATATGAAACATATTTGTCAAGTAAACAATTCATATGATCTAATTTCAAAATTAATGATAGATTACAACGAACAATGTGCTATTTTGTTAAAAAAACATCAAATCGGTATTTACAAACAAGTGTCTTATGTTTCACCTCATAGTATTGTAGACCGCATTAAAACATTTCAACTATCGTCGTCCAATTATCAGTTGTTTGACGAACATGTCCATTATGCTCAAACGACTTCGCCGATTCGACGATTGGTAGATTTATTGAATATGTATTTGATTTGCGATAAAGAAGGTTTATATAGTTTTTCTACCAAGGCGGAAGACTTTTATCATCGTTGGATTTCGCAATTGGATTCTATCAACCTAGCCACCAAACATATTCGCAAATTACAATCCAAATGTAAATTGATTTCTATCTTTGAAAAAGAACAACACAAAGTATTTCAAGGAATGGTCTTTGACAAAATACCAAAAAATGAACACGCCTATCATTACAATGTATTTTTACCGGAATTGGATATTTGTTCTTCTATGTCATGTAATGAGGATTTGACTGAATATAGCGAGCATTATTTCAAACTATTTATGTTTAAAGACGAAGCTTTGCTAAAAAAGAAATTAAAATTAGTATTACATAAATAATATGAATCCGTGTTTTTATAGCTCGTTTATTTTTTTTATTGAATTCAATGCTATTTACTGTCTATAAAAAACATTATTATTCAACTTGTTTTAAAATACTTTTTTTGACATCCATAGTATTTCATTGTAAACGTAATACAATGACATTTATAATAGATCAATTAGCGATTCTAAATTTTGTTATTTATGATTTATTTGTATCATAATGTACGTAATACATTTTGGAATGGATTTCTTGTGACATTAGGTATACTTTGTTTTATATTTTCTATAATATTATTTTATTATGGTTATGTATTTTGATGTTTTTGTTATGACCCTATACATTCGGACTTTTATCATAGTTTGATCCATTATATTACCTCTTTTGGACACACCTTGATTGTTTTGTTATAAATAAAGAGATTGGTTGTTCATAATAAACTTCATCATTTGTTGTTTACCTTGCTTGACTTTATCCAACAAATCATAATTTTCAACGTATTCGCAAATACTTGTAATTTCATTGCTAATGTGAATTAATTTCAAACAACATTTAACAAAATCACCAAGAAAAAACTTGCCTTTAAAATCACGAATAAATTGTAAGCAACTGGTTTCATCATTACAATTACTCATCCATGTATAGATATAATCATACATGACATATTGTAGTTCACTATGGCCCATAAATCCCATTTCTTGGTCTTCATAATAATGCATACGTTGTTTTATGAATTCTATATTAGAATCTTTCGGCATATCTACTGGTTCGGCTTTTAAGTCATAAAAACAACTAAACAACGAAAACAAGGAACACGAAGTATAGTCTTTGAAACCATTTGTTTTATCATATAAATCACAAAACAACAATAAATGAATTTCATTCATCATACACGCCATTTTACCTTTTTCAGTGAGTATATGATTTTTCATGAAACAATTGTCTTCTAGGATACGATATATAGTATCTAATTTTTGGTCAATGTATGTTTCGGCATAGTTCTTGTATCTTATTTCATCCCTTATTTTTTGTTCATTTTCTTTACGTTGATTATTGTATTCTATAATATCGTCGTATTCTTTCATTTTCTTTCTTAATTCTTTTTGTTTTTTGTGACTTACTAAATCAAAATGGGCAACTAATGCCTCGTATTCTTGACAACGAATCATTAACATATAATCCTCACAAGGTTGTTTTAAATCCTGAATCGTTTTATTGCTTCGTTCAATTGCACTTTGAATGTCCATATACATCAAACTTTTTTTTACATAGTTTACGCATTGGTCTTTGGTCATAGAACTATGTAAAACCAATCCATAATTTATTTTAAACTTTGATTTGATATTGGTTTCTTTGGTAGACATCAATTCTTTGTATTCGGATGGTTCCATAGATGAAAATAAATTGGTCAATAAAACCACATACCCAATTTTATCAATATTTCGTCGACCAGCTCGACCACACATTTGTTTAAATTCATTATTATATAACATTCGGTAGTGTTGACCATCGTGTTTATGTAGACTTGTAAAACATACTGTTTTAGTAGGCATATTCAGACCAATAGAAAATGTTTCTGTGGCAACCAATACTTTAATATATTTTTGTTCATACAAAATCTCCATCATTTCACGAAAAATAGGAATCATACCAGCATGATGAAGACCAATTCCCTTTTCTAATAGTTTGACATAATGTTCATATTCTGGTAAAATAATATATTCTTTCCAATTAGGCACTCTAGACACTAAAAGTTGCTTACAAACAGGCGCAATATTATAATCTTTTTCATTGTCTTCAAACAAAGGGAATGTAATGTCGTTGGATAACTCTTCCACTTGTTTTCGTGAAAATACAAACAACAAGGCTGGAAACATTTCTTTTTCGCGTAATACTTTACACAACTGATTCACCACATATTTACGATTTATATGACTATGTTTTACAATACTCATACATTTTTTATTTGTTTTCAAGGAAGTATCGTTCATTGGAGACAAATGATTATAATGTTTTAACAGAAGTTGCTGGTCTTCTTTTTTAGACAATTGTGAAATAGATTTCTCAGGAATTGTAAAATATTGATAATATTCCAGTGGAACTACCCTTTGATTTGTGCCACAAACCACGACATCTTTTTCTTTGATGTTTGTCAACCATTTAGAAATATAATCTACGTTGCCAATTGTAGCCGATAACATAACCATTTGTACGTGTTTCGGTAACAACATCATCGATTGTTCCCAAATGGTTCCACGGGATTCATCATTAATATAATGCACTTCATCAAAAATCACACAACCTAGGTCATTTTCAAAATCCATTTCAAAATCCAAATGCGACATGGTATCTTTTCGCAATAATTTGTTATATAAAATCTCGGTGGTCATAATCAACAAATCGCCACCTGGATTATGTTTGTTGTCTCCTGTCAAAATACCAATTTCTAATGTTGTATATTGTTTTACAAAATCAGAATATTTTTGATTACTTAATGCTTTAATAGGTGACGTATAAATCACCTTTTTACCCTTTTTGGTAAAATAGTCAATAGCATATTGAGCCGGTAAAGTTTTACCTGATCCAGTATGTGCCGTAATAAAAACATTTTTTCCGTCTTCAATACCTTGGATTGCTTCTTTTTGGAATGGACTCAATATCATAGTATACTAATATGTATCTTTTGTTTAATATATATTATAATATAATTTTAAATGAGAAGTATATTCACTGCATTGTCCCATTATACACCCTCGCACATTTAAAACGGCACAAAATATGGTGTTATTTTCTAAATTTATTATATGAAACATAAGGGAATTGATTATAAAACTTCTGCCGTTCAGTATTATTTGAATAATAATGAAAGTATGGATAAAGTTTGTAAAATTTTTAATTGTAAAAAGACTACCCTAAAAGCGT
>Ga0208414_1003218_pt1 | contig 10049 bp, 5 predicted proteins | sample AntAceMetag02UKE_FD_184770 | JGI IMG/M metagenome (GOLD analysis project Ga0208414, IMG submission 184770) | Saline lake microbial communities from Ace Lake, Antarctica - Antarctic Ace Lake Metagenome 02UKE (SPAdes) (version 2) | ecosystem: Environmental > Aquatic > Non-marine Saline and Alkaline...
AGGATCACTAACACTATGGGCAGAGCATACCAAAATCGCAAAGAATCAATGGCCAAAACGGCGGATTCTAAAACCAAGGTTTACAGCAAGTATGGCCGAGAAATTTATGTGACCGCCAAATCTGGCGGCACCGATCCGGCCGGCAACCTTACCCTGCGGGGATTGATTGAACGAGCCAAGAAAGATCAAGTTCCGACCCATGTTATCGACAAAGCTCTGGAAAAAGCATCGGGGGTGGGAGGCGAAGACTTTTCCTTGGCGCGCTACGAAGGGTTTGGTCCCGCTGGCAGTATGCTAATTGTAGATTGTTTAACAGACAACCCAAACCGGACATTTGGCGACGTCAGGCAGTGCTTCGTAAAAACCAAATCAAAAATTGGAACACCAGGCAATGTTAGTCATTTGTTCGATCACTGCGCCATTCTTAAACTAAAAGCGGACGATGAAGAAGCGGTGCTTGAAGCACTCCTCGAAGCCGACGTCGACGTAGTCGACATTGAGAGTGAAGATGGATTTATAACCGCGTTTACACCCAACACAGATTATGGCTGCGCTCGCCAAGCACTCTGCGACAGGTTTGGCGATGACAAAGGGGAAATCGACTTTGACACAGATGTCATTCAGTTTTTGCCTCAGGCGACTCTCGCGTTAACTGGCGAAGACGTTGGGGTTTTTGAAAAGCTTATTGATATGCTAAATGACTTAGACGACGTCCAAAATATTTATCATAATGTCCAAACATAGAAATGAAATCTGTAATCTTTGATACCGACATTGGTATCGATGATGCCGTGGCATTGCTATTCGCCTACTATGCAGCAGACATCTCCATGCGCGCTGGTATATCAAGGCGCATCGGAGCCAATATCAATCAGATTAGGAAAAGGTTATCCCTCACATATACACGGCAACAATGGGCTTAGGAGACATCCAATTCGATGAGCCACAGCTTCAAACCGAAACATGGACAGCCGCTCAGCCTTGAAAGTTGACTGCAGCTTTGTCAGCAGAAGTGAAAACCTTGCCTCTGGTGTTGCAATCATTAGCGTAGATTCCACTGGCGAAAATCAAATTTCGGTAGCGCCAGGCGCCAGTCAGTAAGCAAGCGGCAAGTAGATTTAGCTTTTAACTCAATCTTAAGCGGCAGCTTGATATTACTTCCATTAGAAATCCCTCTTGCTACGGTCGGCCATGCCATAGATTTAGCCCGGGCTAACAAATGCATTGTTATCTTAGACCCTGCCCCCGCTCAAAGTTACTCTGAACAAATTCTGCAAGGTCTCTACTTGCTTACCCCCAATGAATCTGAAGCGGAAACTCTGACGGGGATTAAAGTCGACTCTGTGGGAACAGCACAAACTGCTGCAAAGTTCTTATTGAGGATGGGCGTACTAAACGTTGCATTAACCATGAATAGCCCGGGAGTGCTGTTAGCCAGCAGCGTGGGCTGGGAGATGATTCCCGCAACAGCCGTGCAGTCTATTGACAAACGGCAGCCGGAGATTGCTTTAACGGCTCACTGGCAAGTGCGTTAGCCAGTAGAGAAACCTTACGAGAAGCGGTAATTTTCGCATGCCGAGCCGCTTCATATGCAGTCACGAGTATGGGGGCGCAAGAGTCGATGCCAAAACAGCAAAAGTTCGAATTATAAAAATGCAGCACCCGGCATTACACAGAAGTTTATTGGAAATTACCAAGGCTCTGCTGATTCTGTAATCGGCAGAAAATCAGCTCAGCTTGTTAATCTACAAGTAATTGCTAAGGGCAATAAACAGTCCCAGCACTGTCTTGGATTATCCAACCAAGCTTTTCATGAGTTTCTTCTCGATGAGGAGCATTAACAACGCATCCTTTTAGTTGCGCAACTGCGTTGCTAAAGACAGCTTCTACGTCATCGCCTCGAATGATTTGTCCGACCGGCATATGCAGATTTCTTGTTTGTGAAAACCGTGTTTAAACAATTAAGAATACTAAGACTCAAAGCAAGCGACTATGTACCGATAGTGCCGGCGATAGTGCCACCAAGAGCACTCGGAGTGTTTTTGAATAGTAGTCAAGCTCAAACATTTTTCTTACTAAAGCCAGTCTAAGCTGATGCTTTTAACATCATGCGCAGACCAGCTTCATTTTCAGCAACTAATCTAGATTAACCAACACCGGGAAACTGGTAATCTGCAAAGGTTTTTCTTAGCCCCAACTTGTTAAGCTTGCCTGTTGCCGTATGCGGTAACTCATCCACAAATACCACGTCGTCTGGCATCGCCATTTTATGTAATTTATCTTTTAGATAATCCAAGACATCAGCTGTTGTTAGAGATTTGCCCTCTTTCAAGACGACAATAAGTAATGGCCGCTCTGTCCATTTAGGATGGGTTCGGCCTATTACAGCCGCTTCCGCTATGTCCACATGGTTAACTGCAGCGTTCTCTATTTCGATCGAGCTAATCCACTCTCCACCGGACTTGATGACATCTTTAGTGCGGTCGGTAATTTGCAGATAGCCGTCTGAATTAATCGTTGCTACATCCCCAGTTTGGAACCAACCTTTTTCATCCACTGGACAGTCTTCTGCCCCTGGCTCTTCAGATAAACCGTAGTAGCCTTTAGCTACCCAAGGACCGCGCACTTTAAGGGCGCCAAATGCCACACCATCCCAAGGCAATTCTTCGTTGTTTTCATCTACGATGCACATTTCAATACCAAATACACCGCGACCTTGCATACATTGCAGGTCGGTTATCTCTGACGTACTTAAATTCTCCATTCCCTTCTTCAAGCTGAATATTGTGCCTAGGGGGCTGGTTTCTGTCATCCCCCAGCCTTGAACAACGATGGCGTTATGTTGCTCTCTAAACCGTTCAACAATAATCCTCGGGCAAGCGGCTCCTCCAACACTAACTCGCTCCAAGCTTGGAATAGTTTTGTTATTTGCCTCCAAATAGTCCAGAAGTGCTAACCAGATTGTGGGAACACCTGAACTGAATGTCACTTCTTCTGCCACCATGAGCGAATGCAGTGTTTCTCCATCAGCCATCTTTGGGCCTGGCAGTACTAACTTTGTACCCACCATGAGCGCGGCGTAAGGCGCGCCCCAGGCGTTAACATGGAACATCGGCACAACAGGCAAGCTGGTTACCATATTCGAAGCCCCAGTCACATCAGGGAGCGCGCCAGCAAGGGCATGCAATAGAGTTGAGCGATGGCTATACACTACTCCTTTAGGATTGCCTGTAGTGCCGGAGGTGTAGCACATGCCGCTAGCTGTATTCTCATCAAACTCTGGCCATTGAAAATCATCGGATTGAGCGCTGAGTAATTCTTCGTAGCAGAGCACATTGGGAAGGCTGGAGTTCGGCATGTTGGCCTTATCGGTCAACACAATTACCGCCTCTACCCCAGTCAGGTGATCTTTCAGCGCTTCTATAAGCGGCATTACCAAAAGGTCAGCGAAAAGAAACCGATCTTGTGCGTGGTTAATTATATAAGCTACCTGCTCTGGAAAAAGTTTAGGGTTGATGGTGTGACAAACCATACCGCTGCATGAAACACCGTAATACAGTTCCATATGGCGATAATCGTTCCACGCTAACGTGCCTATTCTATCGCCGAAATTAGCGCCTAAAGAATCCAACACGTTAGCTAGTTGCCGGCACCTTGCGGCAAAAGTCTTGTAATTCTGTCGATGACGCGGGTTGTCCACTGTCACCGAGACCATTTCTGTAGTCGGGAAATTTTTCTCAGCGTGGTTAAGTATTGACGAGATCATTAACTGGGAATTCATCATGGAAGCTTGCATAGTCTCTCCTTTAATTCACGAGCTTAGCCCGTCATCATTTTATTTTTTGGTACTAACGCACTTTCTGCATTTAGTAATCGTATAGCCTTACAACCAGCATAACTACTCTAATTCAAGACTTTAAATCAGAGCACAAACTAACTAATGCGTAGCATAGTACACAGGTGCTCAGTTTATCCCAAATAAAAAAGGCTCCCCTATTTATCCAACATAAAATCTTATTGATGACTATTCATTAATCTAGAGGGTGTTTTTAATTGGACTTGCTGCCGCGGACTGCACTTTAGATATTTCTCCTAATTAGGGTTGGGAGGTTTTGTTAAAACTAAAGCAGAGCATTAAAATAGGAGGAGATTTTATTAATCACAAGCATCTCGAAACTTGCGGCTTTGTATGATTCGTTGGAATTCAAGGCGAACCAGCAAAGTGATGTTTTGACATTCAACAACACAAACAAAAAAGGCGTGACATCTCTGCCGCGCCTTTAAAATTTACTAATCACTTCTAGCCCGTCCTGCGAACTCATGCCAATAGCTACTGCACTAAAATGCAATCGGTTTGCACTGGCTAAATGGGAACAGTTATTTGCTCTTTTTAGTCCTTTTAGACTTCGTCTTGCTGGTGTTAGTCGCAACTTTCCCGCTGCTGGGATTGACCATAAATTCTGCACAGTTCAGACCAAGAAAGTTTTCTTCAATAAGTGGCAGGCCACTTTGAACCAACAGACCACAGGCCTTCCAAACCCCAGACGGCATGCCAGCAGGTAACGTTGCATTGAGGATGGTATGAGTTTGTTCGCCATTGACTTGCAACGAATTGTGAAACGCGATCAATCCTTCACTGGCAGATTTAATCGCACCCTGAGGAGAAAATGTAAAGAGATCGCCCGATGGCAGGATCAACGCAGCATAAGTATCGAGACTTTGATCACCCCTCACAGTCATTGTGACAACAAGAGGATCACCTGCCACAAGAACTTCCTGGTTCACCTCCATCACAACAGCCTCGCCCACGGTCATCGCGGCGCTGTTATTGGCTACCAAGGAGTAACTACCTGAATCAAAACCATAAATCCCGATAATGATAAAACCGCGCGCAGCGATGCTGCAGGTTTCGAGATTGTCACCTGGAATAAAGGGACGACAAGTGTAACTGGATAGCGAAGGCATACCAGTCGTGCTGATATACAAATCTAAATCAGCTGTCAAACCATAGAGGCTAACTTCAGTAGCATTAGCCACCTCATAATAAGCCCATTGTCCAGAAGATACTGAACCCGTGACGGCTTGACCAATAGTGAGAGCCGTGGTGCCAGTTTGATTCCCGACATCGCCCACGGGCTCTCCTGTTGCGAGGAGCGAGTAGCTTGCTGAACCAGCTGAATACAGACTTCCGCTAGCACTACTAACGCCGATATAACTTTTACCTTCAGGATCGAGAATACAGGACTCCTCCGCGGAACCGTCAGAGAATGGGCGACAAACGTATTGCTCAGCGGTTGGAGTCGCTGTTCGACTAACATAAAGGTCAAGATCTGCACTCAAGTCAAAGAGTTTAATCGAATTAGCGCCAGTGACTTCATAGTAGACCCATTGTCCAGAAGATACTGAACCCGTCACAGCTTGACCAATAGTGAGAGCCGTGTTGCCAGTCTGATTTCCGACATCGCCCACGGGCTCTCCTGTTGCGAGGAGTGAGTAGCTTGCTGAACCAGCTGAATACAGATTTCCGCTAGCACTACTAACGCCGATATAACTTTTACCTTCAGGATCGAGAATACAGGTCTCCTCATTGGAACCCCCAGCGTATGGGCGACAAACGTATTGCGCAGAGGTTGGAGTCGCTGTTCGACTAACATAAAGGTCAAGATCTGCACTCAGGTCAAAGAGTTTAATCGAATTAGCGCCAGTGACTTCATAGTAGACCCATTCTCCAGAAGATACTGAACCCGTCACAGCTTGACCAATAGTGAGAGCCGTGTTGCCAGTCTGATTTCCGACATCACCCGCGGGCTCTCCTGTTGCAAGGAGTGAGTAGCTACTAGCTGCACCAGCTGAAGACGAACTTCCACTAAGAGCACTAATGCCGATATAACTTGTACCTTCAGGATCGAGAATACAGGACTCCTCGGCGGAGCCCGAAGAGTATGGGCGACAATCGTATTGCTCTTGGGTCGGAGTCGCTGTTCGACTAACATGAAGATCAAGATCTGTACTCAGGTCAAAGAGTTTAATCGAATTAGCGCCAGTGACTTCATAGTAGACCCATTCTCCAAAAGATACTGAACCTGTAACGGCTTGACCAACAATGAGAGCCGTGGTGCCTCCTGCGCTGCCTGACTCTGTTGCAGCAATGAGTGAGTAGTTACCTGCTTCAAAAGCTCTAACGCCGATATAACTTGTACCTTCAGGGGCGAGAGTACAGGACTCCTCATTGGAGCTCGAGGCGAATGGGCGACAAACGAATTGCTCAGAGGTTGGAGTCGCTGTTCGGCTAACATAAAGATCGAGGTCTGCGCTAAGATCAAAGAGCTTGATTGAAGTTGCACCACTGACTTCGTAGTAGTTCCATTGCCCTGCATCGAGCGTCCCAGAAGTTGGCAGCCCTACACTAAGCGTTTGCGCATTGCTTGTATTTATCTGCGAAGAGGATTGCGCCCGAGCTATCAGAGTAAAGCTATAACTGCTGCCAGAAAACGATTTAACGCCAATGAAGGTAATGCCAGACGCATTATCGATTTGGCAGGTTTCCGTGGTTGTCCCCGGTGAGAAAGGTCGGCATTCATGGATTGCTAACGTGGGATTAGCACCGTACCCGATATAAAGGTCCAAATCAGCCGTCAGGTTATAAAGACTTATCTCGGCCGCACCTGTCACCTGAAAGTAAGACCAGCTATTCTCATTGTTTAGCACAGTATCCGAATACGGGATATCTAATGAAAGAGCGCGGCTGCTGCCATCTCCAGATGAAGCACCATCGGTTCCACTGGGTCCATCGGTTCCACTGGGTCCATCGGTTCCACTGGATCCATCGGTTCCACTGGATCCATTGGATATAGGCGCCGGATTAGCAACTAGGCTAAAGCGAGTCGCCTGTTGGTCTGTGCCCCAACTCTTCACGCCGATAAAAGTTGTCTTTGACGGATCAACGGTGCACGTTTCAGCCGCTACCCCGCCCGAAAAGGGCCGGCATTGGAAGTTACTTTGGGTTGGGCGAGCACCATTACCGATGTACAAATCAACATCAGCAGACATGTTAAACACGGAGATATCACTCGCACCACTTACTTCGTAGTAAAGCCACTGGCCTGATTCCAAATTGCCTATTATAGGTGAACCCAAAAACAGCGTCTCATTGACAGGACTAGGTTCAGGAACGCCCGGCGCTGTAGTTCCACCACTCATAACAAGTGCCGGAGTGTTTTCTGCGAAATACTCATAGCTGTCAGCGTTGTTAATCGCCTTATTCGGATCCGTAGCACCAAGCTGCTTTGCAGCGCTCTGTCCGTATTGATGGTCGTCAGTGCCACCAAGAATATCAAAATGAGAGAGCTCATGAATAATCGTTCCAGCACGAGAATCCGAGCCAGTAAGTTCCGCTCTCCAGAATGCAGGGCACAGAAATACATCATATGGACGATTACCGTAGACGAATGCAAAAATGCTACGGCCGCATCGTGGTGAGTTACAGGAGAATTTAAGTGTTTTATTCGCCGTTGCATCTTGAATCAAATTAAAGTTAGTTGATACCGTAGTGTATCGAGACGAAAGAAAACTACCAAACCAATTAGTATAGCGCGCCGCTGTGGCACGCTGACTAACAGCCGTGCTATTTAGAGCTCCGGCTGCCTCTGTCGCCATAACTTCTGCCGCCGTTAATGCTGTGTCTATCTGAGCTTGCTGACCCGCATCACATGAGTTAAATGTCGGCGGCAGTTTGGCCTCTATTGCATCAAAACTTAAGGATTGATAACCAACAACTTTATTCGATTGCAGGCTTCTCTGTATTCTGTCCGTTGAATCAAACTGATATTCATTAGCATTTATGCCAAATGGTATAGCGAAGTATTCAACCAAACCATCGAATTGAATTGCATAATATCCAACTCGCTCAGTTAGGTAGCCGTGTGAAATATCCAAATCTATCGATATCGAGTCTCCCGCTAGAAGAAGAATATAGTCTTCAGCTCTAGCCCCAGCTCTTTTCATATGCCGCTCTCTGTAGGGCACTCGAACTAGCTCGTTCTTACCATCAAAACTTACATTGAAATAATCGCTGCTGAAGGCACCCTCTAGAGGAGTATTCCATGTCAACACTTGAAGATCTTGTTTACTTTCATTTAGCAGCGTATAAGAAACCTGAAGGTTATTTGGGTCTATTACCTTTAATTCCGATCGCAGGCTATTAGTCTGAGCTTGCACCCCTGAACTAATTAGCCAGACCGCTAGCAAGAGCATTTGCGAGACACTGCGCTTGCTAAACAGGTAGAAAAAATCGGCAGCACTGTGTTTTCGCCCAGCATTTATGCTTAGCCCGTGAGTCTGTCTTTGTTGCTTATCATTCATGACCTAATGCACCTCAGTTATTGAATCTCGTTGAGACTAGTATTTTATATTTCTTACATTGCTTGAACTTTCATCGTCGCCATATCGGGGACAGCTACCACAAGTTCTTGCTCCTGATTAATTAGGGCCAAACTGCTTGGTAAATAAGTGAGGAAGTAGTCGCCACGGTTTTCTAAATTGTAAGCACTACTTATATCTAGTTCTATTAGCCGCGACATGCCCGGCTGAATTTCAACGTAGTCTACTGAAGACGGCGCGCGGCGCTTAATCATCGGCCCAATGTATTCAATTTTTCGACCTGCACTTTCTATGTCGAAAAGACTCCTGCTAAACGATCCCTCCCACGGGGTCCCCCAAGGTAAAAACGACAAGGCGCTTTGACCATTGTTGCGTATTTGGAATTTTGCCAGCCATTGCTGACCTACTGAAATCGTTGCGTCGATTTCCATTGATAGGGTGAGGGATATTTTCTGATGCGCCACAGTAACAGACTCAGTAAGAGCTTGCGCATGCGCCAGACCGCAGGAAGACAACAAGGCGACTGCCGCGAGGCCGCTTAGGTGTTTAATAATTCGGTTCAAAAAGCCACCTTTACTTACTGAAATGAATAAGCCGATATTGCCGCACGCTGGAAAGGTCGTTACAGTATCCTTCTCGGGCACCACCCCAGCTGAACATCTGTCAGATTACCACATAAATATAAAGGTCTTGCGCTTTCATACGACTAAACCGAACCAATCGTCCTAGCCACGTATTCTGTCTCGTTCAGCCAACTGAACATACACAAATCATGCAGTTATGAAGGCTACAATCCACCTTTAAGAAGGCAGAATTAGTTGTAATTTTCCGCTTCAATACTGGGAACTTGCCTCAAAAGGGCTTTTCTCGTCGAAAGCATAATAATTAACAATACTGCGACGCTGCGCTAAACTCAGATTGCTCGTAAAAAACCGATCAATGAAACGTTACATGAGGGCAATAACTAGGATTAGCTCATTATTCGGTCACTAGGTTCTTTTTTTCCTGCCCCATTCTAGTTACCATTCATTTATTAATTCTACTTATTAGGCCGCAAATATTATGAGTCCCCCAGTTCTTCTGCAAAATGACAAACATGCCAAACTCAAAGCCACACAATCGGGTGATTACACTCGCCATAAAGAAAGGCATCTCATACCCATTATTGCCCAAGACTTCTTCACGCTCGCCGCCGAGTTCCCCGTGGTGTTCGTAAAAAATAACGAAGCAGGAGAATTCATTCCCGTGGCTGTCATGAGCCTGCGTGAAGGGCAAAATCTGTACTGTGCAACCGAAGAATGGCAGGCGCAGGTAATTCCATTAAGCTTCAACAATGCACCGTTCTCAATTGCACGCACAGACCCTGAGGGGGAGCAATTTGCGGTGCTTATAGATGAAGAGAGCCCAATGCTGGGTGAGACAGATGGCGAACCATTGTTCAAAGAAGGCGGAGAAAAAACAGAGTACCTTGAGAAAAGAATTGAGTCTCTACTTCATGTTGCGCAGCAGGTCCAGCAAACTCAAGCTATTTGCAAGCTGTTCGAGGAGAAGAACTTGTTCACAACTAACCAGGTTCAACTTCAGCATCGCCCAGACGGTAAAACTTATAACATCGATGGGATTTATACGATAAACGAAACTGCGTTGAATGAGTTAAGCGACGAAGACAT
>Ga0208414_1003227_pt1 | contig 10025 bp, 6 predicted proteins | sample AntAceMetag02UKE_FD_184770 | JGI IMG/M metagenome (GOLD analysis project Ga0208414, IMG submission 184770) | Saline lake microbial communities from Ace Lake, Antarctica - Antarctic Ace Lake Metagenome 02UKE (SPAdes) (version 2) | ecosystem: Environmental > Aquatic > Non-marine Saline and Alkaline...
GATGACTGACAGCAAGCTGCTGCAGCTTCACGAAGCCGAAACCTTTTCCGTCGAAGTATGGCTCCGGATCAAACAGCTTCTCGGCCCGAAGCTGAGCAATGCTCTCACCCGGGTTCAAAGTTGGCTCGGCAAGCGAGCCCCAGCCACTGTTCTGCATTGCCTGCTGAACCTCAGGATCGGTATGGAAATTCTTGGCTCGTTCTTTGAGCATCAAGTAGGTCTCGATATTTGCTTTGGCGGACTCCCAAACGCCGTTATAGTCCTCGGTTCGAGATGGTTTGTAGTCGAAGTGCAAGGGGCCATCATATGCACGGGCGCCATTTTTGCTGAACTCCAACAGATAGACCAAAGAGAAGGCATTTATAAGGTCGCCGTGGCCAAAGACTAAGTCCTGGTCGTATTTGATTCCACGCTGGCCGTTTAGGTCAATGTGAAAGAGCTTTCCCGCATTCAGCACCTGGGCAATTGAGGTTGTGAAATTTAGCCCGGCCATCTGTTCGTGACCAACCTCGGGGTTGACGCCAACCAAGCCCGGGTGCTCAAGGGTCTCAATGAATGCGAGCGCGTGCCCCACAGTTGGAAGAAGGATATCGCCTCGGGGTTCATTTGGTTTAGGTTCGATGGCAAAGCGAAGACCATAACCCATGTCAATGACGTATTGAGTTAGAAGATTGATTGCTTCGCGATATCGATCCAGGGCATCAGAGTAATTTTTTGAAAAATCGTACTCGCCCCCTTCACGACCTCCCCACATAACGAAAGTTTCCGCATTCATTTGTGCAGCCAGGTCAATGTTGCGAAGGACTTTTCTAAGTGCAAATCGCCTCACATCACGGTCGTTACTGGTGAATCCGCCATCTTTGAAAACCGGGTGTGAGAATAAATCGGTGGTTACCATCGGCACTTTCATCCCAGTTTCCTCGCAAGCAGCTGTAAGCCTGGCTATTTGACCATCACGGGTCTTATCGTCCGCACCGAATGGGAAAAGATCGTCATCATGGAAGGTCAGGCCGTATGCACCAATTTCTTTAAGCCTGTGCACCGCTTCAACTACATCAAGTTCACTTCTTGTGGGAGATCCGAACGGATCAGATCCGGTCCAACCCACGGTCCAAAGTCCGAATGTAAATTTATCTTCCGCTGTTGCTTGGTACTTGCTCATGAGTGCTCCCTTGCAGAGTTGTAGTGGCTAAAACTTTGTTTTTTTTATTTACAATTTAAACTTATCATTAAATTTACAACGTTTACCTAACTCACTGCTAGTATTTCGTTAGCCCGGATCAAACACGCTTCGGTAGAAAAGGATTTATCATGTCTGCAACCCTGTTAATTTCCGGATCACCAGCGGTGACGCCGATTCGGCAGGAAATCTTCGGCTATTTCATCGAGCACTTCCACCGCCTAATTTACGGTGGAATCTTCGAGCCGGGCTCTCCCTTGTCAGACGAACGTGGCTTCCGGTTGGACGTCGCGGATGCCTTGCGCGAACTGGGAGTCGGTGTGGTCCGCTGGCCTGGTGGTTGCTTCGCGTCCGCGTACCACTGGGTGGACGGAATCGGACCAGATCGATTGCCTCGCTTCGACAAGGCATGGCGTGTTGATGAGCCCAACACCTTCGGTACCGCGGAGTTCATCCAGTGGTGCGAGTTGGTCGGCGCATCGCCCTACATTTGCACGAATGCTGGAACTGGCACGTCGGAGGAGATGGCGGATTGGCTCGAATACTGCAATTCGGAAGGTTCGGGCAAGTGGGCTCAGCTTCGCCGCGAGCACGGCCACACGGACGCCTTCGGCGTCCCTTACTGGAGTATCGGTAATGAGAACTACGGAACGTGGGAAATCGGCGCGAAGGGGCCCGCCGAGTGGGCTCGCTTCGTTACAGAGTCAGCAAAGATGATGCGTCGAGTGGATCCAAACGTCCAGCTCTTAACGGCCGCTCGGGCGGACCTGGATTGGACGCTGCCGTTGCTCAAGTCAGCCGGCGCCTACGTCGATACGGTCTCCATCCACGGCTACTGGGACCCACTGTCGGTCGACGACGACCCGATCAACTACCTCACCGCGGTCGGCCGCTCGATGCAGCCAGAACATGACATCCGAACCATGCGCTCGATCATTCGCGCGGCTGGATATGACAATGCCATCTCGATCGCGTTTGACGAGTGGAATCTCCGCGGATGGCATCACCCGCCAGGAGGAATCGAATCGATCACGGCACGGGACCGGAACGATCTGCACGAGACCTACACGATGGCCGACGCCGTCTTCTCCGCGGGATTCCTGAACGGATGCCTGCGCAATGCTGACGTCGTGAGCATGGCCAACCTCGCGCCGCTCGTAAATGGACGGGGTCCCCTTTACGTGGATGAGCGGGGAGTGGTCCGCCGGACGACGTACTACCTTATGCAGATGTACTCACGTCTGCTCGGAGCTGAATACGTCGAGTCCACCGGCTCTTCCATCTCGCTGGATTGCGGCGAGGGCGTCTTGATTCCTGCAGTCGACGCAGTGGTGACTCGGAAGAGCGGCGCATTGGCGATCGCTCTGGTGAACCGGCATCCCGACGCGATGATGGAATGCGGGATCAGCATCGATGGGTTGGCGCTCAGCGGCATGGCGAAGCGCACCACCCTCACGGGCGACAGCACGGACGCCTTCAACAGTCCAGAGAACCCTGACCGAGTAGTCCCGACGGTAACGACTGAGCGTATCGAGAAAGGTATCGTGAGCCTTCCCGCTCACTCCGTGACCATCCTCGAGGTCCCGCAGAACGTCGTGCCGACTATCGGCGACTGGGTCCGGGGCGAAGGTCGGCAGTGGCGGAAAGTCTCGCCCGTCGACGCAGATGAGAAGCCACGAGTGGATTGGGCCTTCTAGCCATATGGCGGCACCACGATCCCACACCTGAGCGGCGTCACGCATTTCAATTGGCGCAACCTCAAAGCATCCGGGGATATGGTCTCCTGCCCACTCATACTGGTTCGAGCTAGCCCACAGTCGGTATCGAGATGGAGGAACAGGGCCTTTGACTTCGATGGAAACTGATTAAAAATTGCAGAGTATACTTCGACAGCTGCTGACCCTCGGAGACCGAGGATATTCTCGACCGACGCCTGTACTTTTGACTAGCGCCTGCCGCCCGCGCCATTGCCGCATTGTTTCGCAAACTAGAACTTAGGCCTAAATTTACGCACACCGATTACTTGAGCGTGCAAATCCTATCTTCCGCCAGTGGCTCAATGTCGGTAGTAGCGCGGTTCGAGCTTTAATGAACTTGTGGTCTCTTTCACGTCCGCCAGACAAGATTAGCTAAAGACTTTTGGCTATTTGGCTATATGGCTTGTGCGAGCCGGTAATAAGCGGCGTTCCAGCGCAGCTCGCGTTCGAAGCTATCAATTGTCGTTGTGTCATCGATGGTGAGTAGTTCTATCTTGGACATGCGCGCAAACTCGCGGAAAACATCTAGCCCAACCTGGGTGGACATGACCGTGTGGTGGGCGGCACCGGCCATCAGCCACGCGGTGGCGGAGGTCCGGAAGTCGGGTGCCGGTTTCCACACTGCTCGGCCGACGGGTAGTTTCGGCATCGCGTGGGGAAGGGCGAGGTTGTCGACAACGTTGGCTACTAGGCGGAAGCGGTCGCGCATGTCGCCGAGCGCGACGACCACAGCGGGGCCGGGATCGGCCGTAAAAACTAGTCGCACTGGGTCTTCTTTGCCCCCAATCCCTAGGGGGTGGACTTCGAGGCTGGGTCGCGCAGTCGTGAGGCTCGGGCTGACCTCAAGCATGTGTGCACCCAGAATCATTTCGTTTCCTGCCTCCAGATTGTATGTGTAATCCTCCATGAGACTTGCACCGCCGGGAAGGCCCGCTCCCATTACTGCCGCGGTGCGCACGAGTACTGCGGTTTTCCAGTCTCCCTCAGCACCAAAACCGTAGCCATCGGCCATAAGCCTTTGCACTGCGAGTCCGGGGAGTTGTTTCAGGGACCCGAGGTCTTCGAAGGAGTCCGTGAAGGCATGGAAGTTACCGGCTTCGAGTAAGGACCGCAGCCCGAGCTCGATTCGCGCACCCTCGCGTAGCGACTCTGCACGTTCTGCGCCGGGGCGAAGTTCAGACGCAACGTCATACAGGTCGAGGTACTCCGCGATCAGCTCGTCGATCTCGTGGCCGGTTGCTGCTGCCACCGCATCCGCGAGGTCATTCACGGGCCACGAGTTCACTTGAACGCCAAGGCGAATTTCGGCTTCCGTCTTGTCACCTTCAGTCACTGCGACGTAGCGCATGTTGTCACCGAAGCGGGCAACCTTCATGCCGCGGGTTGCACCCCGGCCGGCGGCGGCCCGAGTCCAGTTGCCGACACTTTGCTGCACGGCGGGGTCGGAGACGTGTCCAACAACCGTGGCGCGGGGGATGTTGAGTCGGGTTTCGATGTACCCAAACTCACGGTCACCATGAGCCGATTGGTTGAGGTTCATGAAGTCGAAGTCGATCTCGCTCCATGGCAGGCTGACATTGGCTTGTGTGTGTAAGTGAAGCAGCGGTTTTTGTAACGCGTCAAGTCCGGCGATCCACATCTTGGCCGGGCTGAAGGTATGCATCCAAGCAATTACCCCGATCACGTCGTCGTCGGCGTTGGCGTCGAGCATTGCCCTTCGGATGGTGTCACTGTCGGTGAGCACAGGCTTCCACACGATCGTGACCGGCACTGCATCGGCCGCAGATAACCTATCGACTACGGTTTGTGATTGCTCGGCTACTTGACGAAGTACCTCTTCGCCATACAGCCCTTGGCTGCCAGTGAGGAACCATACCTGCTTTGTCGCGAGGTTGGGGATAATGCTTCGGGTCATAATGCGTCCTTCGATGCGTGGTGGGGTGAGTCAGATGGTGTGGGAAGCAGCAGCCTCGATGGCAAGTCCGGCGCGGTAGCGATCAAGGTATGTGACAAAGCCGACTAAATCTTCTGGGCGAGGTTCGATCTCAGCGAAGCTCGTGCCAGCGAAGACCTGCAGCTGCAGGTATTCGGCAAGAGGCTCCCGTGCGCCGGATGCCAAATATGAGGCTAGCACCGCGATACCCCAAGCCCCCCCCTCAGACGCGGTCTGCGCTGTCGAAACGGGAGCCCGCAGAGCTGCAGCAAGGAACCGCTGAGCGACCTGCTCGGTACGGAAGACCCCACCGTGAGCAAAAATCCGATCAAGCTGCACACCCTCGTCTTCGAGCGCTTCCATGCCGATACTCAGGGTGGCAAACACCCCATACAGTTGGGCGCGCATGAAATTGCCGAGGGTTAGTTGACTGTCGTTGGTGCGCACCACAAGCGGTCGGCCATCAGAAAGGCCAGCAATCGGCTCGCCGGCGAGTTGGTTGTAAGCGAGAATGCCGCCAGCATCGGATTCACCCTCAAGCGCCTCAAGGAACAGTGTCGAGTAGACGGTATCCGCCTCGACAGGTACTCCAGCGAGTTCGGCAAACCGACGGAAGATTGACACCCAGGCTGCCAACTCGCTCGCCCCGTTGTTGCAGTGAACCATCGCAACCGGATCACCAGTGGGGGTCGTAACGACATCGAGCTCCGGGTGAACCCGGGCCAGCGGTCGCTCGAGTACGACCATCGCAAAGATGCTGGTGCCCGCGCTGACGCTGCCGGCGCGCGGGGCCACTGAGTTCGTCGCCACCATACCGGTGCCGGCGTCCCCCTCCGGTGGGCACAGCACTACTCCGGGCCGCAGTACCTGGCCGGGGTCGAGAAGGGCTGCACCTTCGAGGGTTAATGTTCCTGCGGGCTGGCCCGCCTTTAATATCTCCGGCAGTAGGTTGGCGAGCGCGAGTTCTACTGAGGCCCCCTCGGCCAAGCGGTCGAAATGGTCGAGCAGATTGAGATCGTAGTCCCGGGTTGCGTCGTTGATGGGGAACATTCCGGATGCGTCGCCAACGCCGAGAACCCGCTCACCGGTCAACTTCCAATGCACATAGCCGCCAAGAGTGGTGATGAATCGCACCTCGGGAACGTGCGGTTCATGGTCAAGCATCGCTTGGTAGAGGTGAGCGACGGACCAACGCAACGGTATATTCACGCCAAACTCGCGTGTGAGCTCGGCGGCGGCCGGCCCGGTTGACGTATTCCGCCACGTGCGGAACGGTACGAGCAATTCGCCTGCGCTGTCAAAGGCCAGGTAGCCGTGCATCATGGCAGAGATACCAATAGCGGCGAATGTTTTTGGTTGAGCGCCGTATCGGGATTCGCAGTCGGCAATGAGGGCCCGGTATGCCGCTTGAATCCCGGACCAGACGTCGTCTAGGGCGTAGCTCCAGCGCCCGTCGACAAGCTGGTTTCCCCATTCGAACTCGCCAACAGCGAGCACAGTTGAGGGATCCGCATCTACCAAGCAGACTTTGATCCGCGTTGAACCTAGTTCGATCCCCAGCGTGGTCGCTCCCGCACGAATGTTGTCGGCGCTCATCTGCGCTCATCACCGGACTGTCCATAGACATTTTGATAGCGGTCGTAGAGTCGATCTACTTTTTCTTGGGGGATGAGGAGTAAAGGCCCGAGTTGTTGGGCGATATGCACGGTGCGAGCGACATCCTCAACCATTACCGCCGCTTTAACCGCGTCTTTGGCTGAAATGCCGATCGTGAAGGGGCCATGGTTTTGCATCAGAACTGCCCGTGACCGGTGCCCACGCAGAGTATCGACAATGCCACGACCGATCGAGTCATCACCGATAATCGCGAACGGCCCAATCGGAATTGGCCCACCAAATTCGTCGGCCATCGCCGTGACAACACAGGGGATCTCCTCGCCACGTGCCGCCCACGCCGTGGCGTAGGTTGAGTGGGTGTGCACAATGCCGCCGATTTCGGGCATATGGCGGTAAACATAGGCGTGAGCGGCGGTGTCGCTCGACGGTGAACGCTGGGAGCCTTCGGAATGTTGGACCGCCTGCCCGTTTAGATCGCAGAGGATCATGTTTTCTGGAGCGAGGTCGTTGTGGGAAACCCCGGACGGCTTGATGACAAACAGGTCAGCTCCGGGCACGCGCCCCGAGACGTTCCCGCCGGTCCACACGACCAGACCATAACGGGTTAGTTCAGCATGAAGCTCGGCAACGTCTCGCCGAACGTTGGTAATGGCTGCCTCGACATCGAGATTATAATTGTTTTTAATCACAATCAATAATGTTACCGGTCACATTTGCTGTTGTCTATACGTTGGATCTTCCCTCTAGAGTTCGATGCTCAGATTGCCAAGCGAGGCGCCGATTGAACAGAGGCTAGAGCTCGTTAGCAGCCTCACTCCAAAAAAGTCAAGAAGGCCGCGGTTGAGTTGGAACTGTATGGGATCGATTTCGGCTCCCCGCATCGCGGAATTTGGAAAGAGACCGAGATTAGTGGGGTCAGTACAAGTCGAAGGTCCAGTGAAGGCTGTGTCGAAGTATCGAGGATTCGCCGTCTTACCCGCATTTATTCCGTTGAGCTTCTTTGGGCCGTTCGTAGCTTTCCATGCCGTGAACGACGTGTAGTTTTTCGACCCCACGTCTGAGTAGTCACCACCACCATGCCTAATAGAGAACGCACCCCCTGCGAAGTAGTAGTTGCCCAAGAAAAATGCCGTGGTTTTTGCAAAACTCACCAGCCCATCACCATCTTGTTTGGACTACCTCGATTGTTGTATGCAGAAACGTTGGTGATGATTATCTGTGAGCTGGAGTACGATTTGAGCGCGCCACAAAGATTCCCGTATGACTGAGTTCAAGAGTCAGCGTTGTTATGAAGGTCACTGTCTTTCATGCTGAGTCTGGCGAAGCCTCTCTTGGTGTTGTCGACGAGTTTGCCCGCACCAAAGATGATTCCACTGCCTCCGCACTCTTTGATATCCACTCGTTGGATGAGCAGGCCCAGTCGGCGGCGAAAACGGCGAGTTTGGACTTTGAAAGAATATTTTTGTTTGTTTTTGCGTGAAAGCTGCTGATAATGTTGCGGAATACTTAAGATTGCTATATCCCGAAATCTGAGGCGTTCAACGTGTGGATGCGAAGCGCGAGCCCATGTTTCGTGTGGGAAGGTTCGGACACTTTGGGGAAGGTTCATCGGCCGGCCACTATCTACGATGTTGCGGCCCAAGCGGGAGTGTCTCCTCAGACGGTGTCGCGTCATCTCAAAGGATTTACTGGAATCCGCCCCGAAACCCGCGAGCGCGTAGTGGGCGCTATCGTCGAATTGAACTATCGACCGAACATGACTGCGCGCAATCTGGCGACGCGCAGAGCGCATCGCATCGCCGCTCTCACCTCGGATCTTCTATCTGTGGGTCCCAGCCAGACTCTTCAGGGTCTCAACAGTGCGGCTCGATCTGCTGGTTATTTAGTAGACATCATGACGATCGATGTGAACTCCCCGTCGTCGGTGGCCGATGCGATTTCGGTTCTTGGCGGCCAGGACCTGGCGGGCATAGTTGCGATCGCCGTGTCGGACCTCGTCCGCGAGGTTATCGGTGGAATCGATCTTGGCGTTGCGGTGTATCTCGACCCCAGCCCAGCAGACTTGCTTACCCCATCTGGAGTCACGTTCAACGCTGTTGGTATACGTTTGGTGATGGAGCACCTCATCGAACTCGGTCACACGGATTTCGTGCATCTCTCTGGGCCCCTCGACTGGATTTCGGCTCGCAACCGAGCCTCTGAGTTCGATTCCATCATTCGTGAACATAGATTGCGCAAGCATTCACAACTGAGCGGAGACTGGACAGCCGCATCGGGACACGCGGCTCTGGTTGGTCAACCCCTCGACTCGAGAGTGACCGCTGTCGTGGCCAGCAATGACCAAATGGCGCTCGGCGCGATTCATGCCTTGGCTAATGCTGGAATTTCGGTTCCGGGTGACGTAAGTGTGACGGGATTCGACGACATCCAGGAAGCTTCGTACTTCTTGCCGTCATTAACCACCGTTAATATTGATTTCGAAAGTCAGGGAACCTTCATCTTTGAGGCCCTCAAGGCGGCAATCGCAGGGGAAGCCGCCCCCGACCCCAGCAGTTTCATGCGACCTCAACTCATTGTTCGGAACTCCACAGCCTTGCCTACTCGGTAACGGTAAGTTTTCATCATTTCTTGTTGCAAGAGTCACGACACGAAGCGCGTCGACCAGTAACTTAATTTACCCCTTCCCTCCAATAGCGTTGCAAAAGAAATCGATGCCACCTACTCTCTAAGAAATTTTCAGTCGGATATAAAGGACTTGGATTCATTACGCAGGAATCTCCCACCAGTGGTGCAATATTCGACATGGTTGGCTGCAATTTGGAAAGCGATTTACCCGCAATGGCCAAAAAACGGGGCTTGATTTCCAGCCACTATGCTGACGAAATTATTTTTAGTAATAATCAGGGTTTTGTTCCAAGAGTGCCTCGGTATTCTTGCGCCAATCAATCAAAAAGACTCGGTCGAGAGGGTTTCGACTGAACGCAGATAAAACTCGAATCATCCCACCAGTTGCTTGTAAAAAAGTTTTAGGGCTTTTAGTGGGGGGATCCCTGTCTGAGGCTGACTTGGGAAACCAGTACACACATAAAAAAGTAGCCTGCATTTCATAGCTAAATTTGGCCGAGAGGACATGCCAAGAAAAGTTGCAATGACAACCCTGTGGAACCTCTTAGGCAGGTAGATGGTTGACTTGTTTGAGCTCATGAAGTCAATCCTCTTCGGATCACCTCAAGGCTTCTAAGGCTCGCAAGCATCTCGGGTGCCAAGCTGGCCGAGGTGCCCAACAGAGCCCCCAGGCGTTAGAGCCATGGAAGATTTCCGCCGTCATGAAAATAACCCTAATTTCATAGTGCACCTGCAAGTGAACACGACAACAAAAAACCGCTATGTCCTTGGATTGGCGAGGTTTTACCTGGCGGAGAATAGGGGATTCGAACCCCTGAGGGCTTGCACCCAACACGCTTTCCAAGCGTGCGCCATAGGCCACTAGGCGAATTCTCCAGAACCCCGATTCTAGCTGCATTTATTGTGGTCTGGA
>Ga0208414_1003230_pt1 | contig 10018 bp, 8 predicted proteins | sample AntAceMetag02UKE_FD_184770 | JGI IMG/M metagenome (GOLD analysis project Ga0208414, IMG submission 184770) | Saline lake microbial communities from Ace Lake, Antarctica - Antarctic Ace Lake Metagenome 02UKE (SPAdes) (version 2) | ecosystem: Environmental > Aquatic > Non-marine Saline and Alkaline...
CAACGCTTTCAAAGTACGCGCAGTATTCAAGATGTTTCAACTATTGTAAAAGACACCTGCGAGTCAGAGGCTGATCGTATGGAAACCGAGCTCTCGATCGTGCGCTATATTGCTTGGGCTATCCCCTCTATAGGATTCTTGGGGACTGTTCGTGGCATCGGTACAGCCTTAGGTCAGGCTTACCAAGCAGTTGCCGGAGATATCGTAGGGGTGACAGCGAGCCTCGGAGTCGCATTTAATTCAACTTTTGTCGCGTTAGTTGTGAGCATTATATTGACGTTCATCTTGTACCAGTTGCAATTGCTGCAGGATCGGCTGGTGCTAGACTGTCAGCACTATTGTGATGAAAAATTAATCAGTAACCTACAGGTTCCCGAGAGGGCATAGCCATGACCTTGAAAATTATCGAACTTAACGACGGAGCAATTAAAGTTGGCGATCATAGTGGAATCGTCGCTAGTAGTCCCGGCTTTGCTCTGGTGGTTGGCAATGAACTTGTACTAGGTGAACGTGCAGAACAACAAGCGCGACTGCAGCCGACAAAAAGCTATAATAAGTACTGGCACGACCTCAGTATGGAGCCGCTAAATCACGGTAATCATCTGCGGCATACGGCAGATATTGCGTTCGCCCATCTCTTACACCTCGCAGAAATAGGTGAAATAGAATCTGATGTTGTGCTTGCAGTGCCTGGAAGCTTTAGTTCGCAGCAGCTGGCTATACTTCTGGGTTTAGCCAAACATAGCCCTGTTAATCCTATAGGAGTCATTGACTCGGGTCTGGCAGCTGGTGTTGCTGCCAGCGCCAATGTGCCGTCCTTGATTATTGATTTTCAACTCCATCAAATTGTTGTAACCAAGCTAACCTCAAGCAATGGCCTTTTGACTTCTGAGTCGGTTGTTCAAATACCCGGCGTTGGTAGCCAAAACTTCATCAGTTTGATGATGCAACAAGCGACCGACTCGTTTATTCAACAATGCCGTTTTAATCCTCAACATAACGCGGAGTACGAGCAGCTTTTATACAACCAGATGCCTCTTTGGCTTAGTCAATACGACGACTCTCAGACCAATTTGGTATTGGAGTTGAAAACCAGAGATGCCTTGCACGTGGCGAAAATGCCTAAAGAAGGCCTTATTGCGAGTTTACAAGGTCACTACAAGAAGATTAACCAAGAGCTTGAACCGCTACTTGCGGGTGGCTACTCTAGCCTCATTCTTAATAAAGACTTAGCGTCATTACCTGGCTATATGGCAAGCCTGCCCCATTTCAAATCGGTTAAAGTATTACAAGACGATGCGATAATTGAAGCCTGCCTGGGGCATGCTGAAAAAATAGTAACTCACAGCGACGAAATTCATCTAGTTCGATCCTTAGCAGCTGCCGGGGGACCTAAAGTGGCTAGTGCCGCTGATAAGACTGAATTAGGTACAAGCGAAGTACCGACACATTTTGTGTTTCAAAATAGGGCTGTTGCACTCAACGGTATTCAGATTCGCAACACAGTTACTACAGAGCGGGTGGCTAACGCCAACAGTATTAATGTTGCCGCCGGCGATTTGCCTTCTTTGCTTGGGGAGATCACAGTCAATAGTAACGGGGCTTTTATTGATGGTGGTAAGCTTGAGTTCTATCTGAACTTGAAACCGGTTAAAGGGCTGCAGAAAATTTGTCTTGGAGACCAGCTCCAATTCACTACTCAAGGTGAAGCCTTGACCGCGATCCAGGTGCAAAATGTCTAGAAAATCCAGTCGCAGCGCTTCCACCCCCTTGAGCCTTGCATTCTTAGATGTGATGTTTTGCGGTTTTGGTGCTGTGATTTTAATCTTTCTTATCATGGATCACTCGAGTATCACCGCTAAGAACAATTCTAATCCTATCCTAGCAGCCGAGATTAATCTTTTGGCGGAAGAAGTTAAAGATGGAGAAGAAGGCTTGGTCAGGGTTCGTAACACACTGTCAGAAACAACCTTCGACGTTGTTCAAGCTCAAGGATTGGCGCGGGAGATTCAGGAGAAAATAGATACATTTTTGGAAGAATTGGCCGCATTAGAAAACTCAAGTATTGCCAGTGTAGAAAGCGTTGAGAAGCTGCGCTCAGATATTAAAGCACTTGAGGAAGAATTACTCAGGCTGCAGGCGAGTGCATTCGAACAGGAAGGCAACAATGTGAGACAGTTTGTTGGAGACGGAAATCGTCAATATTTGTCAGGCTTTTTCTTAGGCGGCCAACGCATACTTATCCTAGTCGACAGCTCCACCAGTATGCTCGATAGCACGCTCATTAATATTATTAGAACCAGAAACTTACCGGCCGCCCAAAAGAAGCAGGCGCCGAAATGGCGGCGCGTTGTTAAAACCGTTGACTGGATAAGTACTCAGTTACCTATCACCAGCCGGTATCAAATTTGGACCTTTAGTGACAGTTACACCAGTGCTATTCCGGGGACCGAAGCTCAATGGTTAGAAGTGGCTGATCGGGATCAATTGAACCAGGCCATTATTAATGTCGACAATACAGTCCCTAATAACGGCACAAATATGGAAAAAGTGTTTCGCGGCGTGGCTAATATGAATCCGCCACCTGACAATATATTTCTGATAACCGATGGTCTTCCAACGCTGAATGATCGTAGTGATCCTAGTGGATTGGTGACCCCAGATGAACGAGCAGACCTGTTTGAGGAGGCTGTTACTGAGTTGCCCAGAGGAGTGCCTGTCAATATCATATTAATGCCGCTGGAAGGCGACCCTTCTGCGTCAGCGGCATTTTGGGAATTGGCGCAGTATTCGAGCGGGTCTTTTGTGACACCTTCGAAAGATTGGCCTTAGACAACGCACTAGGTTAATAAACTATGAACCCAACCAAATTGATAAATCAAAATAGCGGCAGTTTCCGTCTAAAAAAGAGTAAGTCATGAGGCGCCAAAGAGGCGACAATGATTCTTTTACGGTATCGTTCTTGGACGTCGCATCTTGCGGCTTCGGGGCAATGATTATTTTATTAATAATCACCAAGATCAATGACCCAGTGACTTTGGAAATCGTCGATGTTCCTCCAGAAGGCAGGGTTATGGAATTGCAGGAAGCCCTCTTTGCAATCCGCGGAGAAACTACAGTCTTGAATCGAGAGCTTAATGCCAAGCATGAACAATTGTCATCGCTTGATGACAGCGTCGCGCGCCTGCGCCGTGACTTGAGTGATATCCAAGGGCGTTATCAGACTTCCACCGAGCTATCTGATGAAACTATTGACGAAGTCGGTAAATTGGCTATTGCCCAGCAATCAATGACTGAGGAAATGCAGCGTTTATTAGCTAATAGCTCTGCGCCGGAAAACAATGCTGTTGGCGGTGTGCCTGTAGACAGCGAATATATTATCTTCATTATTGATACCTCGGGCAGCATGTTCAACAACCCAAGCTGGAACAAAATGCTGGGGGTAATTGGCGATACTCTTGACGTATACCCCGAAGTTAAGGGAATTCAGATAATGAATGATATGGGCGATTATATGTTCAATTCTTATGCAGGAAAGTGGATGCCCGATACGCCATCGACCCGAAGCCGAATTATAGCAACCTTGCGCAATTGGCAACCCTATAGCAACAGCAGCCCAGTGGAAGGCGTTACACGTGCCATTAATACCTTTTATGCGCCGGACAAAAAAATCAGCATCTATGTACTTGGCGACGATTTTCAGCCGGGAGGGTCTATCCGCAATGTGCTGCAAACCATCGACAGAATCAATGTGGAAGATGCAAATGGCAACAGACTAGTCAGAATTCATGGTATTGGCTTTCCTGTTATTTTTGCCCAGCCTGCTAGGTTCAGACAGAGTGTTTATCGCTATGCGACCTTAATGCGGGAGATGACGTCGCGAAATGGTGGTACATTTGTAGGCCTCAATGATTTCAGATAGCTTGGCTTGGACGTTTTAAAGGCTCTGCCGTATGATTTTGGGTTTAATAGAGTTAAAAGGAAAATGAATAAACTACTTAATAAAACTGGTCTAGTATCCGTGCTCGCTTTGCTGCTCGCCAACTGCGGTGTTAATAACGTAGTGATAGAGGGTGAATTCCCGACACCAAATATTAGCAAGATGCCTGTCTCTGTGGCGGTGTATTACGACCAAGCTTTGCGGGACTTTGCTTACCTTGAATACACTGAAACAGGATCAGAAGAATTCAATATTGAAAGTGGTGCCTCCCATATAGAGTTATTCAATTCGATAACCCCAGCAATGTTTGAGCAGGTAATTTTCGTAGAAAGTATGGAAGAAGCACAAACAGCCGGCGTAGATGCCATATTTGCTCCTGCAATCGAAGAGTTCCAATTAGCCTTACCTGCAAAAACAAAATTGGACGTCTATGAAGTGTGGATAAAATACAATATGAGGCTTCTTACAGTTGAGGGCGATTACATCGCCGATTGGGTGGTAACGTCATATGGTAAGAGCCCAACAGAAACGTTTAGAACTGTAGAAGGCGCGATTAACGATGCTGCTGTTGTTGCGCTAAGAGATCTAGCCTCCACTTTTTCATTAAGTTTTGGCGACGTGCCAGAAGTTAGAGACTGGCTTGAACGGCAATGAGGCTGAAGCCCAGTCAAGAGAGGAAAAGATGAACCCTTATCCAATTTTTGCTGAAGGCTATTTCAAGTCCTTTTTGTTGATTGCGCTAAGCGTTATGGCTTCTTGTACTAGCACCACAGTAGATGAATTCAGGCAAGGTGAAACAGGAATTACCAGTGACGAAACGGTAGTGGTTTTGGGGCGACGTCAAGCAAGCGACTATGAAACCAGGTCAGAATTTATCGAGTGCGTTGGCGAAAAAATGGGGAAAGGAGATAACGCACTAAATATCATACCTGAACAAGAGTTTATAGACGCTATGTTCCCATGGTTTGAGCCAAGAACAGCACCGCTTCGAACTCAAGATCTGGCTAAGTTGATGGCAGAAGATGTGGTGGCAAACAAAATGGGTGAATTTGGCATCCGTTACATAGTTTGGGTTGATGGGTTTACAGAGACATCAGGCAGAACAGGATCAATATCGTGCACCGTTGGGCCAGGCGGAGCCGGATGTTTTGGGTTTGGTACCTGGGAAGACGATTCCAACTTTGACGCGAGAATATGGGATGTAGGCTCATTTACGAATGTTGGCACGATCAATACTGATGCCTCAGGGCAATCATATTTACCGGCGCTGGTGATTCCGATACCACTTATTGCTCGAGTCGAAGCGAACGCCTGTTCGCGACTGGCAGATCAACTCAAAGGATTTGTTAAGGGCAGCTAGCTACGCATTTAATGAAAGATACGGGGATCACCATGACTAGTTTGTACAGTCTTTGTCCACAAATCATCGCGCCATTCACAGTAATAAGTCAGCTTTCTAGAAAGCTTTTTTTGTGCGCATTAGTTTCCACGATGTTACTGTCGTGTTCCGTGAACCCGGCTACCGGAGGCGCTAATTTAGTCCTGATGACTGAGAAAAAAGAAAAGAGAATCGGCCAAGAGGAACACGAAAAAGTATTAGCTAGCATGCCCTTATTTCAAGATGAGAAATTATTGGAATACGTGCGAAGAGTCGGAAACAAAGTTGCCAAGGTCAGCCATCGTCCTAATTTAGAATATACATTCAGTATTATTGACAGTCCGGAAATTAATGCGTTTGCACTGCCTGGAGGCTATGTTTATGTTAACCGCGGTTTGCTTACTTTCATGAATACAGAGGCTGAACTGGCTGCGGTTCTCGCACACGAGATTGGACATATTACTGCACGTCACGGGGTGCAACAGCAAGCAAGAGGAACACTGGCAAGGACTGCCGCGCAGGTAGGGGGCATAGTGACTGCGGTAGCAACCGGAAGTAACTATGCCGGATCTCAAATCAGTGAAGTAGCTTCTATTTGGGCGCAGACAGGGTTGAGTGGGTTTGGCAGAGAGCATGAACTCGAGGCGGATAGTCTTGGAGCAGAATATATCAAAGAAGCGGGATACGATCCTACTGCCATGATCAATGTTGTAACTGTTTTAAAAAATCAAGAAGACTTTAACAAAAGAGTTAATAACGGCGGCAGCGGCTACCATGGACTGTTCGCTACTCATCCACGAAATGATACTCGATTACAAGAAGCTATCGCCTCGGTTGCCGGTCTGGACAATGTTGAGATTAGGGAAACGGACAACACAGAATTTAGACAAACAATAGACGGTTTGATAATAGGGGCTAGCCAAGCCTCACAAACCCAAGATGTACGCAACCGCTACTATCAAGCCTTGCTGGGTTATACCGTTTTGTTTCCTGATGATTGGGAGGTTACTGAAACCACAACTACGGTAACTGCAAGTGCTCAAAATGTCGGCAACTTCCGGATTGAAACCCAGCGTTTACAAGAAAACATCGAGCCGCGCGTTTTCTTAAAAGATACGGTCGGTATTAGCAACCTTCAGAAATCGGAATCATTAGACCAATATAGGCTCCTAGGCCACACCGGAACAAATCTCTTAGAAAACGGGAATACAGAAAGAGTTGCAGTAATTTATCTGGGGCCACGTGCTTTCGTCTTTCGGGGTGAGATTATTGATCAGTCATCGATAGATGAAATCGATGATATGTTACTTTCTACTATTAGGACTTTCCGATCAATCCAACGCGGCGAGGCGGTGGCTGGAACAGAGTTAAAACTGAAGTACGTACAAGCAAGCGAGTTCTTTGATTTCGCTATAGTGGCTCAGAGCAGCAAAATAGCAAATTATCCGGAAGAAACCCTCAGGCTTTTAAATGGCTACTATCCTGGTGGCAACCCAAAAGAAGGTGAGTGGATTAAGCTGATAGAGTAGCTTAGAGCCTCTCGGCTCGCTACGTTTGGCTCAATCACTGCGCCAATGACGCAATTCTTGGTCCAAATCTTTGTTTTTACCCATCGCGCGGTTAAACTGGCTGCTTTAGCTGGCAGCGTCTATCGATTTTCATTTAGACGTTCTTATTAGGGAACAGATCGATGGCGGTTATCGAGGAACAGACCAACAGTGCTCAAGGGAGTAACGCAGCCCTTGATATAAAAGGCTTTCTCAATGGGCTTTTAGCTTATGGGCGGATTAGCCAAGAAGACCTCGAGTTTGTTATCAACAATAGACGCAAGCCTGAGGAACGTGACCACCACATATTGCACTATCTTGCAGACTTAGAGCTGGAAGATAAGCTTTCTGCAGGCCGCGTTTTAGATATCGAATCTTTGACTATGGAGCTTAGTAAGCAATGTGGTCAGGACTATTATCGAATTGATCCACTCAAAATAGACGTTGCTGAAGTAACTCAGGTGATGTCCTTCGCCTTCGCTAAAAGACATAAAATTCTGGTGGTCGCGGTCACCGCATTTCAAGTTACTGTCGCTTGTGCGGAACCTTATATCAATTCGTGGGAGACCGACCTTTCCCATACTTCCCAGAAGAAAATAAAGCGAGTTGTCGCAAACCCAGTGGAAATAGAACGGGTCACGACAGAGTTCTACAGCCTTTCAAGTTCTATTAGAGGCGCATCAGCAAGCGGAACTCACAAGAAGGGGATCGGTAATCTCGAGCAAATGCTCGAGCTTGGAAAACTAAAAGATCCGGAAGCCAATGATCAGCATATTGTCAAAGTTGTCGATTGGCTGCTTCAATACGCGTTCGAACAACGGGCGAGTGACATACATATTGAGCCTAGACGAGAACAGGGAAATGTTAGATTTCGCATTGATGGTGTTTTATACACAGTCTACGCGTTACCAATGCAAGTACTTAGCGCTGTCACCAGTCGACTAAAAATTCTTGGTAGAATGGACGTTGCAGAAAAACGTAGGCCTCAAGACGGTAGGATAAAAACCAAAAGCCCAAAGGGAAACGAAGTTGAATTAAGGCTTTCTACCTTACCGACGGCGTTTGGTGAAAAGTTGGTAATGAGAATCTTCGATCCTGAGGTTTTACTTAAACCATTTGAAGAACTTGGACTGGCCAAGGATGATCTTGCTCGATGGAATAATATAATCAGTAACAATCATGGCATCGTTATTATTACAGGCCCTACAGGAAGTGGAAAAACTACTTCACTCTATTCGACTCTAAAAAGCCTTGCTACTGAAGAAGTGAATGTTTGCACAATAGAAGATCCAATAGAGATGGTTGAGGACACCTTCAATCAGATGCAGGTGCAAGAGAACATCGATCTAAACTTTGCCGATGGGGTAAAGGCACTTCTCCGGCAAGATCCAGACATCATTATGATTGGCGAGGTCAGGGATTTGGCGACAGCCGAAATGGCGATTCAGGCCTCACTTACCGGACACTTGGTTTTCACCACCTTACACACTAATGATGCCCCCTCGGCAATTACCCGCTTACTAGAACTGGGAGTACCTTCATATCTTATCAAGGCTACTGTAGTTGGAGTAATGGCGCAGCGATTAGTGCGAGTGCTTTGCCCATATTGCAAACAGAAAGCGGATGTCAAGCAAGAGGTTTGGGATTCAATTACACTGCCGTGGAAAGTAAAATTGCCTAAGAAAGCGGCTGAATCTGTAGGCTGTCTAGAATGTCGCAATACCGGTTATAGGGGGCGCGAAGGGATATACGAAGTAATGCCATTCACTGAAACATTGCAAGAATTCACGGAGAACAAAGCAGATCTACCCGGCCTTAGAAAACAAGCATATAAAGAAGGGATGCTGAGTTTACGCTTAAGCGGGGCTCAAAAAGTTGCGGCCGGAACAACGACTGTAAACGAAATTTTGAGAGTTTCACCAGACAACAATAAATAGATGACTAGATACCATAACTTACATTGGTATCCTTTCTATGAATCCAAAGTAACATGGAATAGCAGGTTAGCTATCGCCCGCGATGATTAAACCAGAGAAGGAAAAGTTTCTAGTTATAGGTCCATCTTGGGTGGGCGATATGGTAATGGCTCAGGCGTTATTCATTCGTCTCAAGCAGAATCATCCTGACTCTGATATTACAGTGATGGCTCCAGAATGGGCCATACCGGTATTGGCGCGGATGCCTGAAGTCACCGACAGTAAAAGCCTTTCTCTGGGTCACGGCGAGCTGGGACTTCTTAAGAGAAGAAGGATAGGTCGATCATTGCAGGGGCAGGGTTTTACAACGGCTATCGTTTTACCCAACTCATTTAAATCAGCGCTCATTCCCTATCACGCGAACATACCAAGAAGAGTAGGTTGGCGCGGCGAATGGAGGGTGCCACTCCTTAACGATTGCAGAAAGCTGGACAAAGAAAAATTTCCGCTTATGGTGCAAAGATTTGCGGCACTTGCTGAGCCAGAATATGAACAGCCATTGCTTAATATTAAGCCGCCCAAATTTCATGTTGATGATGAGCTTAAGTCTTTTAGTCTTAACAAATACACTTTGGATCTTGATCAACCGATAATAGCCATCTGTCCGGGGGCGGAGTTTGGGGAAGCAAAACAGTGGCCAGCGGAGCATTTTGCTAAATTTAGCAATATGAGGCTGGCCTCAGGGGCGCAAATTTGGTTGTTTGGATCAGCCAACGACTCCGAAATAAGCAATAAGATCGCCTCCCAAATCGATGAAGGCTATTCACATAGATTTAAAAACCTAGCTGGGCTGACGAATTTAGCCGAAGCGATCGATCTGATTTCATTTGCCCAAGCCTGCGTGAGCAATGACTCCGGGCTTATGCATGTCGCTGCTGCGCTAAATGTCCCTGTTATTGCAATATATGGATCAACGTCACCAGAATTTACACCTCCGCTAGCAGAAAAGGTAGAATTGCTCACAACAGAAATAGATTGCCGCCCCTGCTTTCAACGCAAGTGCCCATTAGGCCATCTACGCTGCCTTAAGGATATTCAGCCAACCCTTGTTTCACAATCAGTCAACCGACTATTGGACCTGACCTAGAAAAGGATTTGTCATTTGCGCGTTCTCATAGTCAAAGTGTCCTCCCTAGGAGACATTATTCATACTCTCCCTGCGGTGACGGATGCGCAC
>Ga0208414_1003231_pt1 | contig 10012 bp, 10 predicted proteins | sample AntAceMetag02UKE_FD_184770 | JGI IMG/M metagenome (GOLD analysis project Ga0208414, IMG submission 184770) | Saline lake microbial communities from Ace Lake, Antarctica - Antarctic Ace Lake Metagenome 02UKE (SPAdes) (version 2) | ecosystem: Environmental > Aquatic > Non-marine Saline and...
TTGAATAGCACGCGCTCGGGCGTCTTTAGCAAGTGTGACCGCGAGCAACTCCAAGACGATGCGCTGCACGTTGTTTTCCGGTTGGGTTTCTGACAAGCCCAGGGAATTTACTTGCACGCCGTAGCGAAACCGGCGCTGCTTTTCGTCAACAACCCCGTACCGATCGCGGGTTATTTCCTCCCACAACTCCACGAAGGCGCGCATCTTGCACATCTCCTCCACGAAGCGAACACCGGCGTTGACGAAGAAGGACATGCGCGCCACGACGGCACCGAACTCCGCCGGTGGTACCTGCCCAGAGTCGCGGACCGCATCGAGCACGGCGATGGCGGTGCTGAGGGAGTAGGCGATTTCTTGCACCGGCGTTGCGCCGGCTTCTTGTAGGTGGTAACTGCAGATGTTAATCGGATTCCATGATGGAATCTCAGCAACGGTGTAGGACACCATGTCTGAAATGAGTCGCATGGATGGCCCAGGCGGAAAAATGTAGGTCCCCCGGGACAGGTATTCCTTAATGATGTCGTTTTGGGTGGTGCCCTGCAGCGTGTGAACATCCACCCCCTGCTCCTCCGCGGCCACGACATATAGCGCCAGTAACCACATAGCCGGGGCGTTGATGGTCATCGAGGTATTCATTTCCCCGAGGGGGATTCCTTCGAAGAGGCGACACATATCACCGGCGTGGGCGATCGGAACGCCCACCTTGCCTACCTCACCATTGGCCATCGGGTCGTCGGGGTCATAACCGGTCTGGGTGGGCAGATCGAAAGCAACCGAAAGCCCCGTTTGTCCCTTGTCCAAGTTGCGACGGTAGAGCGCATTGGATTCTGCCGGGGAGGAGTGACCGGCGTAGGTGCGCATCAGCCAGGGCCGGTCCTTGGGCTTACTCATATCCCTAGATTACCTCGGGCACGGGCCCCTAAGGATGAAATCTAAACGAAGAGGCACAACCGTGATTCATGCGTCACACTTCTGCCATGACCGGCAATTCCTATTCCTATGTGGTGGGACCCTTCATCGCTTTCGCCGGTCTGGGCATTTTGGTGCTGATGCTGCGCTGGACTTTTAAGCGTGGGGGTTCCCTTATCGCCGCTCCGGCTCAGCAGGGCCAGCCTCAGGAGTACGGAATGCTGGTGCCCATCGCCAGCCCAGGAAGTTACATCCAGGGCGAGATGTGGCGCCGTAAGCTGGAGGATGCGGGAATCAAGGCCACCCTCACCCAGACCCTTGATGGCCCCCGCATCATGGTGTGGCCCCAGGATGAACAGCGGGCTCGCGGCCTTGTCCAACACATGCCCTGACTCAAGCAAGGCTCAATCGGTTTGGTGGACCCGCTCGATGGTGGCGCCGAGCCGTTGCAGGTCGTCCACCATGCCCGCATAGCCTCTGTCGATGTGATGTACCTCGTGGATGGTCGTGACACCGTCGGCAACGAGCCCGGCGAGTACCAGACCCGCCCCTGCGCGAATATCAGTGGCTTCCACCGGTGCCCCGCTCAAGCCAGGTTGACCGCGCACGAGCGCGTGGTGGCCCTCGGTCTGCACGTCGGCGCCGAGCCGGGCCAATTCGTGCACGAAGCGAAAACGAGCCTCGAAAAGGTTCTCCGTCACAAGCGATGCGCCCAGGGATATGGCGTTGAGGGCAATGAACTGTGGCTGCAGGTCGGTGGGAAAGCCCGGATAGGGCAGGGTGACGATATCCACCGATTTCGGCCGAGTATCCATGCTCACGGTGAAAGAGTCAGCGTGCACGTCCACGTGAGCCCCCGCCGTGACCAACTTGTCTAACGCAATTTCTAGATGTTCAGGGAATGCATTGGTGACCGTGATTTCACCCTGGGTAATAGCTGCAGCCACCGCCCAGGTGCCGGCCACGATGCGATCAGACACGGTCACGTGATGGACCGGCTGCAGCACATCCACCCCCTCTACGGTGAGAGTTGATGTGCCGATGCCAGAAATCTGCGCCCCCATCTGCACCATCATGTTGGCGATATCAACAATCTCTGGTTCGCGAGCGGCGTTATCGATCACGGTTCGCCCCTCAGCGGTAACCGCGGCCATGAGAAGTGACTCTGTGGCGCCGACGCTGGGGAAGTCCAGCCAGATTGTGCTGCCGCGCAGTTGCCGGGCTACCGCCTGCAGGTAGCCGTGCTGAACTGATACCTGTGCACCCATTCGTTCGAGTCCGGCGATGTGCATGTCGAGTCCGCGAGAACCGATGTTGTCACCGCCGGGGAGTGCGATATCTGCTTCACCGCATCTGGCCAGCAGCGGGCCCAAAACACTAATCGAGGCCCGCATCCGGCGAACGAGGTCATAGTCGGCCCGGTGATCAAGTTGATCCGGGACATCAATGGCTACCGCGCGAGCTGGTCGATCATGCACCACCTGCGCGCCGAGTCGGGTCAGCAACTGACCCATGATGTCGACATCCAAGATATCGGGCACCTCGGTCAACACGGTGCGACCAGGCGCGAGCAGCGCGGCAGCCATCAGCTTGAGCACGCTATTTTTCGCCCCGGTGAGGCGTACCTCGCCGACCAAGCGGGCACCGCCGACGATTTCCCAGGACTCCACCGGGCCATGCTAGGCGTAGGGGCCTAGGGTCGTCACCATGGTCAACCTCACCCGCATCTATACCCGTACCGGCGACGACGGCACTACAGCACTTGGGGACATGTCGCGGACGTTGAAAACCGATGCTCGATTGCGCGCCTATGCCGATGTGGACGAGGCCAACAGTTCGATCGGAGTCGCGCTGGCCCTGGGTGATTTGACCGGGGCTGTACACGGGCTGCTGACCGGCGTACAAAATGATCTCTTCGATGTGGGCGCCGACCTTTGCACACCCATCACACCCGATCCCGAATATCCGCCACTGCGCATCACCGCCGACTACATCACCCGACTGGAAAAGGCTTGCGACGCCTACAATGAGGATCTGCAACCGCTGCGGTCCTTCATTCTGCCCGGCGGTAGCGCTGGGGCCGCCTTGCTGCACGTCGCCCGCACGGTTGCGCGACGAGCAGAACGCACGACCTGGGAGGCCATCGCTGAGCATGGCGACAGCATTAATCCGCTGACGGCGGCCTACCTGAATCGCTTGTCGGATCTGTTGTTCATCCTCGCGCGCAGCGCAAATGGGGCCAGCGGTGACGTGCTGTGGCAGCCCGGGGCGTCGTCGAGCGACTAGTTAGCGGTTAGGCCCCATCGCAACGTTGAGGCGCGTTTCCGCGCGCTTAGCAGCTCGGGCCTCGGCCGCATCCTCTGCACCGGCCTTGGTGGCCCGGTCCAGGGCTGCCTTCGCCCGGTCAATATCAATGTCCGCCGCCATTTCGGCGGCTTCAGCGATCACGTTGACCCGGTTGGAATCCACCGAGAAGAAGCCACCGTGCACGGCCACCAGGGTTTTGGTGCCATCGGGGGACTCGATCTTCAACGGTGCCTCAACGAGTAGCGCCAGCACCGGCTCATGGCCGGGCAGAATGCCAATCTCACCCTCGGGAGTCTTGGCCACGACCGACTTGGCCGGGCCCTCCCAGATAGCGCGTTCAGCAGAAACCACGGCGACGGTTAATTCGGCCATGACTCAGGCCTCCTTGGCCAATTCAGCCGCCTTCTTCTCCACGTCTTCGATACCACCGCACATGAAGAAGGCAGCCTCGGGAATGTGGTCGTACTCGCCCTTGCACAGCGCGTCGAAGGAGGTGATGGTCTCATTAATCGGCACGAACGAGCCGGGCTGACCGGTGAACGCCTCAGCAACGAACATGTTCTGGCTCAGGAACCGCTGGATGCGTCGAGCGCGACCCACGATGATCTTGTCCTCCTCAGACAACTCATCAATGCCGAGGATGGCGATGATGTCTTGTAGGTCCTTGGAGCGCTGCAAGATTTCTTTGACGCGTGCGGCCACCCGGTAGTGCTCCTCGCCGATGTAGCGCGGATCCAAAATGCGTGACGTTGAGTCCAGGGGATCGACCGCGGGATAGATGCCGATTTCTGAAATCGGCCGGGAGAGCACCGTGGTGGCGTCAAGGTGGGCGAACGTCGTGGCAGGTGCGGGGTCGGTGAGGTCATCGGCGGGAACATAGATGGCCTGCAGCGATGTGATGGAGTGCCCGCGCGTGGAGGTGATGCGCTCCTGGAGCTGGCCCATTTCGTCAGCCAGGGTGGGCTGGTAACCCACCGCAGAAGGCATCCGGCCAAGCAGGGTCGACACCTCAGAGCCGGCCTGGGTGAAACGGAAAATGTTGTCGATGAACAACAGCACGTCCTGCTTTTGCACATCGCGGAAGTACTCCGCCATCGTGAGCGCGGTCAAGGCAACGCGAAGACGGGTGCCGGGGGGCTCATCCATCTGCCCAAAGACCAGGGCGGTCTTTTCGATCACGCCAGACTCGGTCATTTCCAGGAACAGGTCGTTACCCTCACGGGTACGCTCCCCCACTCCGGCGAACACCGAGACGCCGCCGAAGTTTTCCGCAACGCGGTAAATCATTTCCTGGATCAGCACGGTCTTGCCCACACCGGCACCACCGAACAGACCAATTTTGCCGCCCTTGACGTAGGGGGTGAGCAGGTCAATCACCTTAATGCCGGTATCGAAGACCTCGGTCTTTGCTTCCAACTGATCAAAGGCCGGTGCCTGGCGGTGAATGCTCCACCGCTCCTTGATGTCCAGGCTTGCCTCGGGCACGTCGAGAGGCACACCGAGGGTGTTCCACACGTGACCTTTCGTGACATCGCCGACCGGCACCATGATGGGAGAACCCGTGTCCTGCACCGGTGCTCCACGCACGAGGCCGTCGGTGGGCTGCATCGAGATAGCGCGCACCATGTTGTCGCCGATGTGCTGGGCAACCTCGAGGGTCAGCATGAAACTGCCACCACCCTCTTCGCCCTCATCGAAGCTGACGTGGGTTGTCAACGCATTGAACAGCTCCGGCATGCCCTCCACGGGGAACTCCACGTCAACCACCGGGCCGGTGACGCGAGCAACGCGCCCCACAGCCGGAGTCTTGGAGTCTTGCTCGGCCGAGATGTCGGTCGTGGCAGTCATGGTGTGGTTCTCCTTTATCGCAAAAATGGTGCGTAACAGTTCGTCGTGAATGTGCGTTGACCGCAGAAGGTGGCTAGGCCGAAGACAGCGCGTCTGCGCCGCCCACGATCTCGCTAATCTCCTGGGTAATTTCAGCCTGTCGTGCTTGGTTGGCTTGCCGGGTCAGCGTACGGATGAGCTCTTCGGCGTTGTCCGTTGCCGACTTCATCGCCCGACGTCGTGCCGCATGTTCGCTAGCGGCCGACATGAGCAGTGCGTTGTATACGGCGTGATCGACATAGCGCGGCAGGAGCGCGTCGAGCACAGCCTCCGGACCGGGTTCAAACTCATACAGCGGGAACGGCATGGTGTCCTCATTGGACGTGTCCACAACCTCGTCGACGACCTCCAACGGCAAAATCCGCCGAACCCTTGATTCCTGCTGAGCCATGTTCTTGAACTGGGTGTAAACGACGTGGATCTCATCAACGCCGCCAGATTCGGTGGGTTGAAGGAACCGCTGCAGTAGATCGGCGCCGATTCTGCGGGCATCGTCATAGGTGGGCTGATCGGAGAACCCGATGTACTCCCCACCCATGGCCCGACCACGGAACTTGTAAAACCCCACCCCCTTGCGGCCCACGACGTAGGGAACGACCTCTAGGCCCTTGTCGTTGAGGGTGCGCGTGAGCCCCTCGGCCTCCTTGATGGCGTTCGATGAATAGGCACCGGCCAAACCTCGATCTGCCGTTACCACCAGCACCGCAGCCCGGACCTGACTGTGCGCCGCGGACGTCAGCGGATGCTTTGACACATCCGATGCATGCGAGGCGGCTGCGGAGATGGCGTCCAGTAACTGAGTGAGGTAGGGCATCGAGGCATTCAAGCGCCCCTGGGCCTTGATGATTCGTGATGAAGCGATGAGTTCCATCGCCTTGGTGATCTTCTTGGTCGCCTGCACCGAACGAATTCGTCGTCGGTACACGCGCAGTTGTGCGCCCATGTCAGCCCTCCCTCATTTGCTCAAGCACCTAAAACTAGGCGCGCTTTTTGACGGTGATCTGGGTCGGATCGATCTCTTCTTCGTCCAGCGCCGCCACCGGTTCATCCTTCACGAGCATGTCACCACTGCTGGTGGTGAACTGCCGCTTGAATGTCTTCATGGCCGCATCCAACTCCGACACCGTGTCGTCGTTGAGTTCGGTGGTGGTCCGGATGGTGTCAAAGATCGCCGGCTTATCGCGGCTGATGAAATCGGAGAACTCTGCGTCAAAGCGACGAATGTCTTCCACCGGAACTTCATCGAGGCGACCCGTGGTGCCCGCCCACACCGACACAACCTCGCGCTCCATCGGCTGTGGTGCGTACTGGGGCTGCTTGAGCAACTCAACGAGGCGTGTACCGCGGGCGAGTTGCGCCTTCGATGCTGAGTCCAAGTCGGAACCGAAGGCGGCGAAAGCCTCCAGTTCGCGAAATTGGGCCAGGTTCAGGCGAAGCGGGCCGGCGACCTTGCGCATCGCCTTGGGCTGGGCTGAGCCACCCACGCGAGACACGGAGATGCCGACGTTGATGGCGGGGCGAACACCGGAGTTGAACAGGTCAGACTCCAAGAAGCACTGGCCATCGGTAATCGAAATGACGTTGGTCGGAATGAACGCCGAGACGTCATTGGCTTTGGTCTCAATGATCGGCAGTCCGGTCATGGACCCACCGCCGAGTTCTTCAGACAGTTTTGCGCAACGCTCCAGGAGGCGGGAGTGCAAATAGAACACGTCGCCCGGGTATGCCTCGCGACCCGGTGGGCGACGCAGCAGCAGGGACACGGCGCGGTATGCCTCAGCCTGCTTGCTCAGGTCATCAAACACAATAAGAACATGTTTGCCGTTGTACATCCAGTGCTGACCGATCGCTGAACCCGTGTAGGGCGCGAGGTACTTAAAGCCGGCCGGGTCGGATGCGGGGGCGGCCACGATGGTCGTGTACTCCATCGCGCCGTTTTCTTCCAGAGCACCGCGCACTGCGGCGATGGTCGAACCCTTCTGCCCGATGGCTACATAGATGCAGCGCACCTGCTTGTCCGGGTCACCCGATTCCCAGTTGGCTCGCTGATTAATGATCGTGTCGATGCAGACCGCAGTCTTGCCCGTCTGGCGGTCACCGATGATGAGCTGGCGTTGGCCGCGACCGATGGCGGTCATGGCGTCGATGGCCTTGATACCGGTGGCCAGGGGTTCTTTCACCGGCTGGCGTTGCACAACGGTCGGTGCCTGCAGTTCTAGGGCACGGCGCGTTTCGGCTTCGACGGGGCCCTTGCCGTCAATGGGCATACCCAGTGGGTCAACCACGCGACCCAAGTACGCGTCACCGACCGGTACCGACAACACCTCACCCGTTCGACGCACTGGCTGGCCCTCTTCGATGGCTGAACCATCACCGAGCAGCACCACGCCGATCTCGTGGATGTCGAGGTTGAGGGCTAGGCCCAACAGGCCGCCTTCGAACTCAAGCAACTCGTTGGTCATCGCCGAGTGCAGGCCTTCAACGCGGGCAATTCCGTCGCCGGTCTGCGTGACACGGCCCACTTCTTCGCGGGCCGTGGTCGGCGAGTACGCCTCGACGTTTCGCTCGATCGCATTCCGGATTTCCTCCGGGCGGATCGTTAGCTCCGTCATGGTGCCTGCTCTCTTTCGTCGGGCTGACCCGGTCGGTCAGCACTGGTAGCCAATGAACTTTGTCGTGCAGTGGTGATTACATCTGTGCCGTACAAAAAGTTATGCCGTGCCCAAAACAACGCGACGCGCTTGATCGAGCCTCGCCGCGACCGTTCCGTCAATAATCTCATCTCCCAGCGCCACGTGGACCCCGCCGAGGACGGTGGGGTCAATCGCTACGTTAAGCCGAACCTCATGACCGCTGATTTCGCTGAGCACAGCGGATAATCGCTGGTGCTGCTCCGGCTGGAGTGGCGCGGCCACCCGAACCTCGGCAACCATGCGCTGACGTTGGGCCGCAGCCAGACCCATCAAAGCCTCAATCGCTGAATCCAGCCGGCGCCCGTGTAGGTGGCCCACCGTGTACGCCAGTACCTCGCGGGTGGTGTCGGTCGTTCGATCTGCCAGGAGAGTCTCAACAATGGCTGCCTTCTGCGCCGTCACCACCGAGGGGTCGGTGAGCGCCATCTGCAGTTCCGAGGACGCATCTACCGCTCGAGAGAACCGGAAGAGTTCCTCCTCCGTTGCATCCAACGTGGCATCAGCATCGGCGCGCGCAAAGGCAGCCTGGGCCGATAATGACTCAATCGCTGTCACTAGGTCGGCTGCATCAGACCAACGAAGGGCTACTGCCTGGGTCGCGAGATCCAGTGCGGGAGCGGAGATGCGGTTGGCAAGCAGTGAATCAATCAAGGCTCGGCGCGCCGGCGCCGTGGTGCCAGAATCTGCAAGTGCAGATCGCAGCGGTTTGTCCCGACCGAGAAGATCGGCAACCGCATACAGTTGCCCGGCCAACCCTGCGTCGACTCCCTGCGCCGCACGGTCTGCGACAACCGCGGTCAAGGTAGCCAGTGATTCCCGGCTCGCTCCGAGCATCAGGCCTTCGCCTCCCGCGCGGACTGCTCGAGGGAATCAAGGAAGTCATCGACCGTGGCGCGCACCCGAGCGTCATCGGCCAGTCCCTGTCCCACGATTTTTGTTGCCAGTGTCAGTGCCATATCGCCCACCTGACGAGTCAGGGCAGCCGTGGCCTGTGCACGCTCAGCGGCCAACTGTGCCTCGGCTGCTGCAGTGACGGTCGCCGCCGCAGCACGTGCCTCGGTTCGAGCCTCATCCACGATGGCTGTCCGATCAGACTGAGCCTGGGTTCGGATGGCAGCTGCCTCTTCACGAGCTTGCGCCAGAGCAGCACGGTACTCATCGCGAGCCTTCTCGGCATCGGCTTGAGCGGCCTCAGCTCGCTCAATGCCACCCTCGATGGCGTTGGTTCGCTCTTCTAGGGCTGCCTTGATACGCGGCAGTGCCACCTTGGCCAACACCCCGAAAACAACGAGGAACCCGAAGATTCCGACGATGAGTTCGTCAATGGGCACCGCCAAGACGCTGGGCATTGGTTCGTTCTCCCCAGCGGCAATCAATAGGCCCTGCGACAACGTCGACATGGTCCCTCCGGTCTCAGACGCGATAAATTATGCGGTGGAATAAAAAATGACGAGCGAGTTACGCGGGCATTCCGGCGCCGAAAACGAATGGCGCAACGAAACCGATCAGCGCCAGTGCTTCAGCAAGAGCGAAGCCGAGCAGCATGTTTTGGCGAATGACACCGTAGGCCTCGGGCTGACGGGCAATGGCCTGTACGCCCTGACCGAAGATGATGCCGATGCCGATGCCGGGGCCGATCGCGGCGAGACCGAAACCGACTGAGCCGATCGAACCGTAGATCGTGGCGAGGAGCTCCATGTCCTTGTCTTCCTTCGTGTAGATGTGCCGACGGTCTGCTCCGCCGGACGGGGTGCGTAGTGCGGTTATGTACTTATCAGTCCCGATTGGCATCGGTTCTGTCGTGCTTCATTCCTCCGCGCACCCAGGGTGTGTGGGGAAATGAAAAATTAGTGTTCTGCGTGCAGGGCTCCACCGATGTACACAGCGGTGAGCAGGGTGAAGATGTAGGCCTGCAGTGCCTGGATCAGCAACTCGAACCCGGTAATCGCCACCGCGACGGCCACCGACGCTACCGACCCGAGCGCTCCGATTACGGTGAAGGTGAGCAGGTAGAACGACGCGAGACTAAACGTGGCGAGGAGTAGGTGGCCGGCGAACATGTTGGCGAAGAGTCGAACAGCGTGCGTGAATGGCCGCACGATGATGTTGGACAAGAATTCAATCGGGCCGAGCAAAATCAACATGGGTTTGGGTACTCCGGGCGGGAAGAGCATGCCCTTGAAGAAACCGACGAATCCCTGCCGATAAATACCCAG
>Ga0208414_1003232_pt1 | contig 10011 bp, 10 predicted proteins | sample AntAceMetag02UKE_FD_184770 | JGI IMG/M metagenome (GOLD analysis project Ga0208414, IMG submission 184770) | Saline lake microbial communities from Ace Lake, Antarctica - Antarctic Ace Lake Metagenome 02UKE (SPAdes) (version 2) | ecosystem: Environmental > Aquatic > Non-marine Saline and...
TGATCTGACAAAGATAACAAGAAATATCTCTATTTTGAGGATTGTTGGCTATACGATTGCGGCGGTCTCGGGGATAGTTTCGAACTAAATCGATTCCCCAAGTTTGCAGTTCTTGGGCACGGGAGAAGCGCAGCTGTTTAAAGGGTATAGCCATTTCAACGACATAGCCTTTTTCATTTAGCTTGCCTGCATTTTGTCAAATAGCGTTCCAAGAATCATCACCATTTCGGTTGACGTCATCAAAGATACTGTCAGCTTGGACACCAAAAGGGTTTACAAAAAACTCGTCGGCTCGGCGTTCATCGTTGAATGTATCAAGTACTACGCCCACTCGATCGTCCCGCCAAATACCATCTCGGTCTCGAAAAAAAGCCCGTACTTGGTCGATGTCGTCATCCTCGGCGATGAAGGCAACATAAAGGACATCTCCATCTTCCATTAGAAGTGCTTCGGTCCTAACTTCCGCGACGGTGTTGTAGCCTGGATCGGTTTCAATGTTTACTTCGATGCGAGTGGCATTGTCCCATTCGCTAGCGCTGACAACGCCATCGATCTCTGGGATATAGCTTATTCTAGGGATGTCATAGTGATTGGACTGGGCAAACGACGAGTTCACAAAGTAGGTAAACAGTGCTGCGAGAAAAACAGCAATCAATAACTTGAAAGGTTTAAGGGATAATAATTTCACAGGACTGCTCTTGTTATAGCCGCGTCTCGATCTTTAAGAATAAGCGGAAGTCAGTTAATTGTGGTCATTGGAGCATTAGAGGGCTGATTATTAACTAAGCAGCAGGTTTTATCGGAAAAAAGAGATTTATAATAAACGGGGGTCAAAAGTCGATCTACAGATAGACAAAAAGGCATGGAGCAGAGCGCCTGCCTTTTTGTTAGGTCATATTAGCCGGATCATATCGCCTAGGCCGTATTAACTAGCTCATGATAAGTAGGTACACATTAACAAGGTACACATTAACAAGGTACACATTAATTAGGTAGTAGGGGACGGTAAACGCCAGCGTGATTACATACTTGCTGCTGCTTCCAAGACCCCTTCAAAACTGGGACGGTCCTGATAGCGCTCTTCAGCAAACTTATGTTTGATCACACCGTTAGAATCCACTAAAAAGATTCCAGGGTATGGGATGCCATAAACCCGATGGCCTGGCTCGTAATCCAAATTGCGAATGCCCAAGGCGTTCACATGTTTTACGTTTTCATCATGAAGCAGTGGAAATCCAATTTCTTGATCTTCTTGTACTTCCTTCAGCAGCTCTACCGAATCATAACTAATTGCGGTGATACTGAACCCTAAAGCTTCAAACTGTTCTGTTAAATTGGTCAGCTGCACGAGCTGAGATTTACAGTATGGTCACCAATCAAAGGAGCGGCTCAGCATGAAGAGCATGCCTGTCTCACCTTTGAGATCGTCAAATGTGCGTAGTTTGCCGTCTTGATCTTGGGCAGAAATCTCAGGTAGCGATGCTCCAACTGGGAAGTCGGGGGCCCACACAAATTCTTGTGCAGCCGCAAGCTGAAAGACGCCTGTCAGGATTAGCGCAACGAGCGCCTTGATAAGCAAATCTAAACGCGGGTGGATAAAACTTTTCATGAATTTTCCTCGCAATAAAATCATGTGCGTTGATACACGATTAAGTAGAACCGGACAATTATCTGTTTATTTCAGAGAAACAGGTGATTGGGGTAGGGTGATTGGGGTAGGGTGATTGGGGTAGAAGGTAGGCGATTTAATAGTGTGTCACTGCGATGAGGGAACAAAAACAACGAATCTAGTCTAATCCAGAAAGAAAACGCTCGCCTCTTGGCAAGTAGCTGTTGTCACTGTCTAAAGAAAACACCACGGAATTTGAGCGGCCGATGATTTCTTCTCGGGGTATAAAGCTATAAACGCGACTGTCAGCGCTATTGTCGCGGTTATCGCCAAGGACAAAATATTGGCCTTCTGGCACGCTTGCAGGGCCATAGCTGCGGTTCGATCTGCTGACAAAGTTGGTGCTGAGCTGCGCTTGGTGGGACCTGTTTGGAAGCTCTTCTAAAATAATCAGAGAGTTCGACTCCCGGGATACTATTTCGTAGTTCGCCGTTTCGCCATTTATAACCAAGGCGTTGTTCTGCATGTAAATTGTGTCACCAGGAACACCGACTATCCTTTTTACTAAGCGCTTGCCGGCTTTCTTGGAATCAATAATTACGATGTCCCCTCTCCTTGGATTGCTGGTCGTCGCAAGAGAGATTTCCGTGAACGGGATTTTTACATCATAGGCCAGCTTATTCACCCACACCTTGTCGCCATCTAAAAGAGTTGGCTGCATAGAAGCACCGGAAATAGAGCTAAGGTCGGCGATCGCGCTTTTAAAAAACACGATCGTCGCCAACAGCATAAAAAATTGCCGATTCTCTTGCCAAAAGCCACGCCAAAACTGCCTAAATCGGTTGCTCAGGGGAAGTGTCTTCACAGCTTTCGCTGCCAAATCGTCTGTCTCTAGCGGTTTAGTTTTTTCTTCATTCTCCATAGTCGTTCATGATCAACCAGAGTATGAGATGAAGTCAAATAAGACTTACCGAATAGGATAGACCGGTTTTGGAGAAGTTGAAGTGGAGGTCATAATACATAACACCTCACTCGCAAATGAGCACAACGTTAAAGTTGCTGATTATCCATACAGTGTTAGGTGGCTCGCCACATGATTCTAAACTCATTTCACGGCGCATGCAGAAACTGGTTCGAGTCTCAATTTGGTCAACCTACGCCTGCCTAAGCGCAGGCATGGCAGGCCATTAAGGCTGGCAAACATACTCTGATCTGCGCACCAACCGGCAGTGGTAAGACACTAGCAGCTTTGTATGCAGCTATAGATGGCCTAGTTCAACAAGGACTGAATCGTCAGCTTTCTGATGGGGTGCAAATCCTTTACGTTTCGCCCTTGAAAGCACTAAGCAATGACATTCAGAAGAATCTGGAATTGCCTTTGGATGGCATAGCTGAACATCTGCACTTGGTTGGTGAGACCCCCGTTAATATTCGCACAGCCGTGCGCAGTGGCGACACCTCGGCAAGCGAACGCCAGAAAATGACGAAAAAACCTCCCCATATATTGGTTACGACTCCTGAGTCACTCTATTTGCTTTTAACTAGCGCCAGCGGCCGTGCCATGTTGGCCAGTGTATCGACACTTATAGTCGATGAAATTCACGCCCTGTTGGGTGACAAACGAGGCGCTCATCTTTGCTTATCTATCGAGCGATTGCAGCGGCTGATCCTGAAAAACTCAGGCCAGCATCTGCAGCGTATTGGGTTGTCAGCAACGCAAAAACCTATCGAGATGGTGGCTAAGTATCTAGTGGGCAATAGCAACAGTAAAGGCGCCGATGTTGACTACGTTATCGTCGATTCTGGATTCACAAGGAAGATAGAGGTGAGCTTGGAGGTGCCAGGCTCGCCGCTTACCGCCTTGATGAGCAATGAAGTTTGGGAAGAGCTTTACGAAAGGCTGGTTACATTAGTAGAGAGTCATGACACTACCTTGGTCTTTGTTAACACAAGACGATTGTCAGAACGGCTCGCGCTTGCACTCTCTGAAAGGCTTGGCGACGATGCTGTTTGCTCCCACCATGGCAGTATGAGCAAAGAGCGTCGACATAGCGCGGAGCAAAAACTGAAGGCCGGTGATCTTAAGGTATTGGTTGCAACCGCCTCCATGGAATTGGGTATTGATATTGGCTCTGTAGATCTGGTGGTCCAATTCTCATCTCCGAAAAGTATTGCGACATTTTTACAAAGGGTTGGCAGAAGTGGTCACTCAATTCATGGCACGCCCAAAGGGATTCTATTTCCTCTAACTCGAGATGATTTAGTTGAGGCCACAGCGCTATTTCATTCACTTAAAGTGGGCGAGCTAGACAAAATAGTCATGCCAGAGAAACCCTTGGACATTCTGTCACAGCAAATTATGGCAGAGCTTTCTAGCCCGCCCATGTTGAGCGAGGAAGCAGACGAGGGCTGGGATTTAGATGAGCTGTACGCGCTTTTTGCGAATGCTTATCCCTACCGAGAATTGACGCGTAAAGAATTTGATATTTTGATGTCGATGTTGGCGCAGGGCTATACGACAAGACGAGGCCGACGTGGCACTCATGTTCATTTAGACAGACTAAATAATAGAGTACGTGCGCGTCGTGGCTCTAACTTAATCGCCTTAACCAATGGTGGCGCAATTCCTGACATGTTCGATTATCAGGTAGTGTTGGACCCTGAAGATACGGTAGTAGGCACGTTAAATGAAGATTTTGCACTAGAAGCTCTACCCGGAGATGTATTCACATTAGGCACTCACAGTTGGCAATTGCTGCGGGTTGATGGTCTGAAAGTGCGCGTTCGAGATGCTCAAGGTATGCAGCCAACCATTCCATTTTGGTTTGGTGAAGGGCAAGGCAGAACTAGAGAGCTTTCGGAATCTGTGTCTCGACTAAAACAGGAAATTGCAGAGCTACTAATCAACGAATCTGCTAACGCTGCTGTGCAGTGGTTGGTCGATACTGTGGGATTGCCAAGATCAGCCGCAACGCAGCTCACTGAATATTTACAGGCTGGGATGAATGCCCTCGGGGTTATGCCGACTCGGGACACCATAGTCATGGAGCGATTCTTTGATGAAGCTGGCGATATGCCTATTGTCATTCATTCTCCGTTTGGCAGCCGCTTAAATCGTGGCTGGGGATTAGCGCTGCGTAAAAGGTTCTGTAAGTCGTTTAACTTCGAACTGCAAGCGGCGGCTAACGAGGACAGTATCGTAATTTCATTAGGGTCAGTGCACAGCTTTCTACTCGATGAGGTCTACCGATACCTCCAGCCGGCGACAGTTAAAGATGTATTGATACAGGCATTACTTGATGCGCCTATGTTCGAAGTGCGCTGGCGTTGGAATGCAACTCGGTCTCTTGCAATTCAGCGAAATCGCAGTGGTAAACGTGTGCCACCACAGTTCCAGCGAATGGATGCAGAAGATCTAATCGCCCGTGTTTTCCCGGATCAAATAGCCTGCCAAGAAAACCTTACTGGCCGCCGCGATGTTCCCGATCATCCACTGGTGAATCAAACGATTGACGATTGTCTGACCGAGGCGATGGATATCGATGAGCCAATCGAACTCATTGAAAAAATAGAAAAGGCCGAGCTGACCTTAGTCGCAAAAGATCTAAGAGAGCCATCGCCGTTTGCTCAGGAAATTATTAACGCAAGGCCCTATGCCTTTTGGATGACGCCCCTTTTGAAGAACGTCGAACAAATGCTATAAGAAATAGAAGCTGGTCTGATCACAGTGACAGAGCGGACTATAGCTTGTTAGACGCGGTCGCGATCGAGCGGGTACGTGAGGAAGCTTGGTCCTACGTTAATAGCAGTGATGAGATGCACGATGCAGTTTTCGGTTTCGCGTATATGACTGAGCCGGCGTTTGACGACAAAAAGTATTCTAGTTTGGCTCAGCCTCTACTAGACAGCGGTCGGATTGTGCCTGTTCGACTTAGCCATAATAAATCTCTAATTTGGATTGCCACTGAGTCGGTGCCGCGAATGGCTGTGCTATTTCCAATGGTTTTAAAAGACATTAAGTTGCCGGAATTTCTGGTCCAGCAGAAGTGGGAACTGGAGGACGCTCTTAGAGAAATCGTCCGCCGCCGCTTAGACGGTCTTGGTCCTATAATCGCTAGCGATATTGCTGACGAGTTTGGGGTGATAGTAGAGTGGATTAATGCTGCATTACTAGCGCTTGAAGTCGAAGGTTTCGTTTTCCAAGGCCAATTTACTCTGTGTCCACAGCCGTTAGAGAGCAGTATGCCGGTGCAGGTTGAGTGGTGTGAGCGGCGCCTATTGCAACGAATTCACCGCTATAAAATTGATGCCCATCGCAAAAGCATTAAACCGGTTTCTCTCGAGGTCTATGAAGGGTTTCTATTTGATCGGCACCAATTGATCTCGAACCAATTGATTTCGAACCAATCCGAGGACTCTTTCCAATTACCTGCTCTGGATGGTCAAACACAACTGTAAAATACGCTGGGGCTTTTGGATGGGATGGCCGCGCCCGCAGCAGCGTGGGAGTCTGAACTCTATCGGGCTAGAATCGACAGCTATATCCTGGTTGGTTAGATGTCATCTGCATTAGTGGCAGGGTCGCTTGGGGCCGCTATTTTTTGCCTAGCGCATCGCAAAGAAAGCTACAGCAAAACCTAAACCGTAAACGCAGTGCAGGTCCTATAAAAAGCAGGCAATAAGTCTGGTTTCTCGAAAAAATATTGATATATGGCAGGCGCTGAAAAATGCACAGGGCGCAGGATCTTCTGAAAATAGCTACAGTGCGCTCGCCGCAAAAATTGAAATAGACTTAGAGAAACATGGCGCAAGTTTTTTTGATCAGGTTCAAACTCGCTCAGCACTGCTAAAAACCCAACTCGAAGAAGGTTTGGCTGAACTTGTTCATGCTGGACGTATAACCAGCGATAGTTTTACTGGATTGCGCGCTTTACTTACGCCCAACAGTAAGAAGCCAAGCACACATCGGCGGCGTCATCGAGGCGCTAAGTTTGGTGTAGAAGACGCTGGTCGTTGGAGCCTACCAAATACATTTAGTTTTCCTGAGACAAAAAAACCAAGCAGGCACTGGGATGTTCTAGATGACGAGCAATTGGAAAGGCTCGTATGCATTTACCTGCAGCGCTGGGGCGTGTTGTTTCGCTCACTACGACAGCGAGAATCATACGCTCCACCATGGCGAGTACTTTTAACAATTCTGCGTAAAATGGAACTACGTGGTGCAATTCGTGGCGGTAGATTTGTTGCGGGAGTTGGGGGAGAGCAATTTGCCTATTCAGAAATAGTTGATGCACTTAGAAAGGTCAATAAAGATAAGAAGAATAGCTCAGTAAAGAAACATCATTGCCTTTCGGCTACCGACCCGCTGAACATACTCGATCTATTATTGCCGAATAGGAAGCTGTCACGGCTGTTAATAATCAAGTGTTATATTAAGGTGGGTGCCACTAGCTGTCATCGACACGGGTGGCGTTCACTTTCTTCGTGATGTCCTAGGATCAAAAATGGGGATTCTAGCAGATGCTTGTGAAGCGAAAATTTCCTGTCAAACTGAAGAGCTATTTAGGGTGATAAGCAGGCCTACTTTAATAAATTATGTCACGCTGAACAGCTTGGAGTTTATTTCTACGAAGCAAATGGCCGCGAAGTAATTAGATTAGCTGAAATCGCTAATTAGCAGGCAAAAAAAACCCCGCTACTACTTTCGTGATAGCGGGATTTCCTACTTTTATGGGAGCCTTGAAGCTAAGCTAGTTAAACCTCAGATAAAATCCGAAGCCACAAGTTAGTTCACTCCAACTACCCTCACAGCAAATACAAAATGTAAAAACTAAAGTGAGTAGTTGGAGGCTCCCTTAATAGATTGGCTATTGATGGGATCACCTCCTTTTTTAAACTCAGGGTGACATGGAATGCTTGTAGGCTCCCCCTGTAAAGAACCGCTAGCAAAGGACTGAAGGTTTTATATAACAGATAGTACTAAGTGTAAAGAGGCTAATTCGATAACAATAGTGCAAGGCCCATCACATAAGTTTCTTGAGAGCTCAGTATTATTAAATTCGAGTTATGGATATTGTTTCTTCACATAAACGAATCGATTGCCTAGAGCTTTGCTTTAATTATAGTAGGCTACACTTTAGTAATTAGTTGAGCTTACTGTTGGCAAGAACAATGATTGAGAGAATGCAACATAGACGGGTTGAAGTTGACTATTGGGCAAGCCTTAAACATCCGTTGTTGGGATTGGTGACCGCTGATATTCAGGAAATGTCATCGAGTGGGTTTACTTTAACGTTGGACAAGGAAATGAATTTCTTTGTGATGATGGAATTGAATGCCCAAATTCATGGCGAGGGTTGGTACAGTTCAATGCTATCTCTGCCCGTGCAAGTTGTGCGCGTCCAGGAGAGAGAAATTGCATTAAGATTTCTGGATAACTGCGAAGATTTTTGGATGCCCCCTATTGATGAGGAATACTTACTGCCGCTTACCGATTCTATTTTTTATGATGACACGGATGATTTTGACTGTCGACTGTAAAAAGGCAAGAAAAAGTATTTAGCCCTATGTGCCGTTAGCCGACAATAGATATAGTTTAAGGAAGAACATTAGAGTGATCCATCGTCTCTTAGAGTGAAAAGAAATAATAAATTGAAATAAACAGAACAACAGTAATTAAAATCCAGTAGGCGATAAATTGAAACGGCCTATCTTTAAAGCTCTCTAATAAGGTTTTTACCTTAGCTTCTTGACCTATATTCTGGCCTTTAGTACTTAGACGCTGTTTTTGGTACTCATCGATAAGCGTGCGAGCCTCATTGAACCTAGCGGGATCTTTTACCCACAGTGCCGGCATTGAAATTCCCCAGTTACCACCAAAAGTTTCAAAGTAGTCAATGCTTTGTGAGTCGAGTAGTTCGCGGACGTCATCCGCTTCATCTATTGGTACGTCACGCATTCTGAAAATTAGTTTAGACATGGCTTGGGTATAAATAGCTTAGGTATAGCTAGCTCTGACATAGATGATTTTCGCATAGCTAGAGACATAGAATTTCAATGTAGGTCGGTGATTTGGAGGAGTGTCACGAACATGCTACCTTTATCTTAAATCAGAGTAAAACACAGTAATGCGTCACAGTAATAAGTAATCGCAATAAGTAGTAGAGGAATTCTCATGAAATCAATCGTTAAGCCTATCGACTGGATCCGCTTAGGATGTCTAGTTTATGTTGCAATACTCGCCAGCATGGCTGGTGCTGACAGTTCAGTTTGGCAGATACAATCTGAAGACCACACGATTTACATTGGTGGCACTGTGCACTTGCTAAGGGCAACCGATTATCCATTGCCAGAAGAATATGCGCAGGCCTACGCTGCTTCGTCCAAACTCATATTTGAAACAGACCTGAATTCAATGAATGATCTAGCCGTTCAGGCCAAGCTAATGCAAAGGCTTCGTTACGGTGACAACGAGTCATTGAAAACTGTGCTCAGCGATGAGGCTTACTCAGCATTGGAAGCTTACGTAAGTAGCATTAGCGTGCCATTAGGCATGCTGGAGAAATTCAAGCCCGGAATGGTTGTAAGTCTGTTGCAGGTTATGGAATTCCGGCGAATAGGGTTCACGCCTCAAGGTGTCGATGCGTACTTTAATGCATTGGCAATGGACGATGGCAAGCCTCTTGGTCAATTGGAAACTATTGATGCTCAATTTGGTTTCCTTGCCTCGATGGGTGAAGGTAACGAGAGTGAGTTCATTTTATTGTCGTTAAAGGATCTGGAGGACACGGTGGATGTCATGGATGACATGATTGAAGCATGGAGAACTGGTGATAACGATGCACTTTCAGAGCTGTTTGTGGCGGATATGCAAGAACAAGCCCCTGAGATCTATGACTCTTTATTGAAACAGAGGAATTTGAACTGGCTGCCTCAATTAGAGGACATGCTAGAAAGTCCCGAAGTTGAATTTGTATTAGTCGGCGCAGCCCACCTAGTTGGCCCTGACGGCTTACTCGCTATATTGCAAGCTAAGGGGTTTCAAGTTTCAAGGTTATAGGGAGCCATCTTTGTCGTGGGGCCAATCTTATGCAGCAGCAATTGCTGCGCGAGGGGAACGCAGGGACAAATTGAGTCGACTTAAGCGGGCGAACCCTAGATAAGAGGGTAATAGAGAATTAAAGAGCAAAAAAAAGAGAGAATTCAAAGAATCTCTCTTTTTATACCATCTCAGTTCTAAGAGAATTAAGAACTGGTTTTGTGGCTTAATACAATTTGTCTTGGGCCACTCGTTGACGTCTGCCCACTTACACCAGAGGGGATCTGTTGAACCTTCCCGCCAGTCTTCATAAATGCATCGATGTGTTCCGCTAAATCTTCACGGCTACTTACGACGGCTTCTT
>Ga0208414_1003233_pt1 | contig 10011 bp, 8 predicted proteins | sample AntAceMetag02UKE_FD_184770 | JGI IMG/M metagenome (GOLD analysis project Ga0208414, IMG submission 184770) | Saline lake microbial communities from Ace Lake, Antarctica - Antarctic Ace Lake Metagenome 02UKE (SPAdes) (version 2) | ecosystem: Environmental > Aquatic > Non-marine Saline and Alkaline...
ACAGGGCTGAAAAATAGTGAGAATCCACTACCCCCCCCCCCATACCTTCTCAGCCTACTCAAGACATTCCAGTACCTCCCAGAATTTTGCTAATTGACGATGATGCTGGTGTTCGTCGCCGTATTTCTGCGTTTCTAAGCGATAGTGGTTTTCAAATTATCGAAGCGGCTAGAGGATCTGAGGGCGTTTCGTTGTTTCAAAATGAAAAGCCGGATCTGGTTGTCTGTGACCTTAAAATGCCAGATATGGAAGTTTTAGACGTAATCACAGAAGTGGTTTCGAAAAACGCCAATATTCCCGTCATAGTTATTTCGGCCGGTGGGGAAATCGCAGATGCAGTTCAGGCTCTGAGGTTGGGTGCCGCTGACTATCTGATGAAGCCGATTAAGGACTTGGAGGTTTTAGAATATTCCGTCCGTCGAACTCTAAAACAAGCCGCTCTGATCGCAGAGAACCTGGCCTACAGCAAACAGCTAGAAAGCACTAATTCACAGCTTCGACGATCACTAGACCTATTGCGAATGGACCAACAGGCAGGCAGGTTGGTACAGACACGTCTATTACCCGATACGCCACTTCAAGTAGGTAGTTTCAGTTGCCAGCATAAAATAGTACCTTCGTTATATTTAAGCGGCGACTTTGTCGATTATTGGAGGGAGGACGGTGACCAGCTAGTGTTTTATATAGCAGATGTGTCCGGTCACGGAGCCTCTTCAGCATTTGTTACGGTATTATCAAAATATAGGGTTCGAGATATAACCAAGCGTCACTATAAAAAACACGGTGAATTATCAGCGGCCGCAATTCTTTCCAAGCTAAATATAGAATTGGGTCAGGCGAAACTTCAAAAACACGTAACCATGTTTATTGGAATTATTGATCTGAAATCCAACACACTTAGCCACAGTGCGGCCGGCCATTATCCGATGCCTATAATGGGTATGAAAGCAGGTATTAAAGCAGGTATTAAAGCAGGTATCAAAGCAGCCTCGATAGACCGCTATACACTACTGGAAGAAAAGAGTTTCCCACTAGGCGTTCACAATAAGGCAAGTTACGATGATGTCATTCTAAATTTAGATTTAGGGTTTAGTATTAATCTTTTTTCAGATGGTGTGCTTGAACTTATTGATAAGACAAGTTTGGATAGCAAAGAAGCCCATCTAATTGACCTAGTCACTAAAGGCAAGGGTCGTTATCAAGAGGTGTGCAACAGTTTAGGCCTCGATTCAATTGCTGATGCACCAGATGACGTTGCGTTGCTAACCATAGAAATGACAGTGTAATTTCAGGGTAAAGGTAGTGCAGCGAGCGAAACGCTTAAGTGCTGCAGGGGCAAAGCCCACTAAGCGTTCTTTTTGCTGTCTCGAACCTTCAGTTTAGATTGAATAAAGTCACTGTGGGATACATAAATCAGCTCTGAAACCCTCCTAATTAAACTGTCCTCGTACTTATCCAGCGTTTCGTCAGAAAACGCAATCCGCCACATGTTTTCAATAAGATCGGTTTTTTGTTTGTAGTCATAATGATCATTGATTGAGCGTGTAAATTCATAAAGTGATGTTGAGTCGTTTGCTTGCTCCTTTGCCAATGAAGCCAGTTCTTCGATTTCATCGTTTGATATAGAAAGCTCTTCTTTCAAGACTTTCGTAAATTCAGCTGCTTCTCGGTCATCCAATTGATGGTCGGAATTCATTACTTCAATCATCAGCGCAGCAGAGGCTAGATTTAGTTTTTTAGCCGTGTCATCAGGCGCTTGCGCGGTTGTTGTTGAAAAGTTGCTATCAAAAAAAGATTTAAACGTACTAAGCATAGAGTTTACCATCGATTATTAAATACAGGGGATATGATGCCATATCAATTGAGAGTTGCAATGGCACCTGCAACTACGGAGATGTCAGCATCTTTTCTAAAAGCGTTTTCTGACAAATAGCGTCTGAATTGTTTGCCTCCTGGCTCACCCTTGAACAGTCCCAAAACATGGCGTGTCATATGTTGGAGAGGGGTGCCTTTGCGAAGTTCTGATTCCATGTAGGGAATGTAATTTTCTAAATAGTTGAGTCTAGTTAGCCTGTTTTCTGTGTCACCAAAAACTACAGAATCAATTTGAGAAAGAAGGAAAGGGTTTTGATAGGCTTCTCGGCCGACCATGACCCCGTCAACTTTTGCGCCTAATTCGTTAACAGTATCCATATCCTTAATCCCCCCGTTAATAATTATCTCTAGCTCTGGGAAGCACTCCTTCATATCAAATACGCGCGCGTAGTTAAGCGGAGGGACTTCTCGATTTTGCTTGGGAGACAAACCTGACAGTATCGCGATTCGAGCATGAATGATAAAAGTATCGCAGCCAGAACTCGCCACGGTAGCTATAAACTTTTTAAGAAATTCGGCATTATCTTTATCGTCAATCCCGATTCTACATTTCACTGTTACCGGCAATGATGTCGCGCGTTGCATGCTCTGTACGCACTCAGCAACAAGCTCAGGCTCAGCCATCAGGCAGGCGCCAAATGCACCAGACTGAACCCGAGCGCTGGGGCATCCGACGTTGAGATTGATTTCCTGATAACCAGCGTTCTCACCGAGTTTGGCCGCCATTGCGAGCTGTACGGGATCGCTTCCTCCAAGCTGCAATGCCACAGGCTGCTCGGTGTAATCATGTTGTAGGAGGTACGCCGCGTCTCCGTGCGCAAGAGCCGCACTGGTTACCATTTCAGTGTAAAGGAGGGTGCGTTTAGAAAACTGACGGAGAAACACCCGATCGTGCCTGTCGGTCCAATCCATCATTGGGGCTACACAAAATTTTCGACTAATACTCATATTGAATACAATTCTTACTAATTCACCTAAACGTCAGGTCTATGTTGGTTGATAGTATGTTGGTTATGCTGCGCTGCCTGAACACAAATGACTTCTCACCCTCAAGTTGCCTCGGCCTTCGGTTGAGTATTATAGCAGTTAGGAATTGCTAGGGTTTAGCGTATAATTGTTAGCCTCATTATATTTTACTGCGATCAATCAAAGCCAATGTCTGAAATTAGAACCCGAATAGCTCCTTCTCCAACTGGAGATCCACACGTAGGCACTGCTTATATCGCATTGTTTAATCGCTGTTTTGCTCATTATCATGGCGGAAAGTTTATCTTAAGAATTGAAGACACTGATCAGGTGCGAAGCACAGATCAGTCTGAGAAAGATATCTTGGATGCGTTGGCTTGGCTAGGACTCAGCTGGGACGAAGGGCCCGGCATAGGCGGTGAATATGGCCCCTACAAACAAAGCGAGCGGGGGGCTATTTACGATCAACATATTAATCAGCTGCTAGACAATGGCTCGGCGTTTCGGTGTTTTTGCACATCGCACAGGCTTGACGATCTGCGCAAGCAACAAATGAGTGATAAAGCTGCCGTGGGCTATGACGGCCACTGTTTGCAACTGGCCCCCGATGCAGTCGCCGCACGTATCGATGCTGGCGAGGAGCATGTTATTCGAATGAAAATCCCTAGCGACGGGGAGTGTACGTTTGATGACATGCTCAGAGGCCCTGTCTCAATTTCATGGTCTCAGGTTGATATGCAAGTACTCATCAAGTCTGACGGCAAACCAACCTACCACTTTGCCAATGTAGTGGATGATCATCTTATGCAGATCAGTCATGTCATTCGTGGCGAGGAATGGATTAATTCTGCACCTAAACATATCTTGCTTTACCAATACTTTGGCTGGGATGTTCCTGTTCTCTGTCATATGCCATTGCTTAGAAACCCCGATAAAAGCAAGCTCAGCAAACGCAAGAACCCAACCAGCATCGGCTATTATCAAGCAATGGGCTATCTACCAGAAGCAATGTTAAATTATCTGGGAATGATGGGATGGACGATGCCAACCGGCGCGGAGATGTTTACTCTGCAGGAAATGACCGACGCTTTCGATATTAAAAGGGTGTCTTTAGGTGGCCCGATATTCGATACAGAAAAGCTGGACTGGTTAAATGGCAAGTATATTAGAGAGACTTTAGACGACAAACAGTTTGCTGAGCTCTTTGCTCAGTGGGCTTTTAGTCCTGAGAAAATCCAACGAATTGTGCCCCTACTCAAACAAAGGGTAGAACGTTTTAGCGATGTAGCGGAACTGGGCAGCTTTTTCATCAGTGCTAACCCTGTCTTATCAGTCGATCTTTTTGAGCACAAGGCGCTAACTACTGAGGTCCAAGTTAAGATTCTGCAATTTAGCTTGTGGCATTTGGAAGTGCTACAGGGTTGGAATCGAGAATCCATTGAAGCGTCCCTACAAAGGATAGCGGTACATCTGGATTTGAAGATACGGGATTTTTTGTTCCCGCTGTTTTTAGCCATTAGCGGTAAGGCGATATCTACCTCTGTCATTGAGTCAATCGATATATTAAAGCTGGATATCACGCGAGCTCGATTGCGCGCAGCCATTGACACACTTGGCGGGGTTTCTAAAAAAATGGCAAAGAATCTAGAGCGAGAATACCGCAGTCTTGACTAGTCTCATCGCTAAATCTACCGGTTTGGGTTAATTGCCGGTCGCAACAGATTGACTTGACGACTGGCTGTGCTTAGAATGCGCCAGTTTTTCGAATACCCGCAATCCGAACAACGTTACAAAATAATGGGGCCTTAGCTCAGCTGGGAGAGCGCAACGCTGGCAGCGTTGAGGTCATCGGTTCGATCCCGATAGGCTCCACCATTTTGTAATTCCTTCCTGTCGTATCCTTCAGTAGTAATATCGTGGCCTTAGCCTCATGGACTCACGGCTACTTAATCCATACTGCAATAAAGCCAAATTAATCCATACAGCAATAAAACCAAATTAATACAAAAACTACCGCACAAAAAAGGCGCCTCGGTTTAACCTCAGCGCCTTTATTCAAATCGTTTCCTGCATTATTTTACAGGGTAATCTCTTGCAGTGTATCCCTTGTAAAGCTGACGTGGCCGGCCGATCTTGTATTCGGCGCTCATCATTTCATTCCAGTGAGCAATCCAGCCAGGAGTTCTTCCCGTTGCAAAAATCACTGTGAATAAGCTAGTTGGGATGCCGATGGCTTTCAGGACAATGCCAGAGTAGAAGTCGACATTAGGATAAAGCTTTTTAGAGATGAAATACTCATCTTCTAGCGCGATTTTTTCCAGTTTACGGGCGATTTTAAACAGTGGGTCATTTTCAATGCCTAGCTCTGCTAATACTTCATCACAGATACCACGCATTACTTTTGCCCTAGGGTCGAAATTCTTGTACACCCGGTGGCCAAAGCCCATTAGTCGGAAAGGGTCACTCTTATCCTTGGCTTTCAGGATATATTCTTCGATTCTGGATTCGTCACCAATTTCGTCTAACATCTCCAGCACCGCTTCGTTAGCGCCGCCATGAGCAGGGCCCCATAGGGCGGCTATGCCAGAGGCGATGCACGCATAGGGATTGGCGCCAGTTGAGCCGGCGAGCCTTACAGTGGACGTTGAGGCATTCTGTTCATGGTCTGCATGAAGCAAAAAGATAGTGTCCATTGCTTTGACTAAAGTAGGGCTAACGTTGGGAGCCTCGCATGGCGTGCCAAACATCATGTGCAAGAAGTTCTCGCTAAAACTCATATCATTTTGAGGGTACATAAACGGTTGACCAACACCATGCTTGTAGCACATCGCTGCTAGTGTCGGCATTTTAGCGATGATACGGCGCGCTGCGGTCATTCTGTGCTCAGGCAAATCAGCGTCCAAGGTGTCGTGATAAAAGGCGGAAAGTGCGCCCACTACGCCGCATAGCATCGCCATAGGGTGTGCTGTACGTGGGAATCCTTTGAAGAACTGGTGAATCTGTTCGTCAACCATCGTGTGGTAGCGAATCCCATTCTCAAAATCTGCATTTTCTTCTGCGTTGGGCAATTCGCCGTTAAGCAGCAAATAACAAGTTTCAAGAAACGTAGAATGCTCTGCCAGTTGCTCAATAGGATAACCTCTGTAAAGCAGGATTCCTGCGCCGCCGTCGATGTAGGTGATTTCGGAATCGCAAGCTGCAGTTGAGACGAAACCTGGGTCGTAAGTGAAAACGCCTTCGCCAACCAGGCTTCTTACATCTACTACATCAGGGCCAGTACTGCCTGCATAAACGGGCAATTCGATAATCTTGTCTATCCCGTCAATGGTTAGCTGGGCCTTTTTTTCACTCATGCTGGACTCCTGTAGAATATTAGAAAGAGAGATAAATATTAAAAATCAATTAGTTATGGCTATACTTCAGTTCAAAGGATAGCCTGCGTCTGATTAATAGGGATGGCATACTAGGAAGAGACTTGGTGCATTGTCAAATGTTTGTCGATCCTAGTTTCCGAGTAGACATTCGTGTAGTTATAGTAAATACAGTCTTACTGATTTACTTAAATCCCCACAAATAGTCAGTTTGTGCTAAGCCGATAGTATAGGGATTATGTTCTCCGCAAGCCTTCTTTTAAAGGCTGACAAAGCATTGTCATAATTGGGCTTATAGGCTGAAGATTTATTGTATTGGGTAGTCTATAAGCTTATACTTTCCAACGTTAAAATATCCTAATTTGTATAAGTATTTCAAACAGTTTGCGTACTTTTTCGAACTCGGAAACTGCATACACTTAATCCACATCAAGGGACTTAGTATAACGTGAAAGACACAAGACCTGTAAATCTTAACCTGCTAGCTTTTAGATGGCCAATCCCTGCAATTACCTCGATACTCCACAGAATAAGCGGTGTGTTTATTTTTTTTGGCATTGCAGCCCTTCTGTACCTTCTTGATTTGTCCCTTAGTTCCCAAGCGGGCTTTGACGAAGCAGCGGCTCTGCTTAGCGGCACCGCTGTAAAATTGATCATATGGGCCATCGCGTCTGGGATTCTTTATCACTTAATCGCGGGTATCAAACACTTAATCATGGATCTCGGCTATGGCGAGACAATTGCAGGTGGCAAAGCCGGCGCAGTCGCTGTGCTAGTCGCCTCGGCACTCGCGATAGCCGTAGCGGGGTACTGGATATGGTAACTAATGCTACTAACCTTAGCCACTCAGGATTATCCGACTGGATTATTCAACGCTCGAGTGCTTATATTTTGGCTGCCTATACCCTTTTTATTTTAGGCGTATTTATTGTTAATCCAGGAATGGGTTACGAGCAGTGGAATGCTTTGTTCGAGTCTAATCCTATGCGGCTGTTTAGCCTCATAACGATTTTTGCACTGTGCGGTCATGCATGGATAGGGCTTTGGACCATTACCACCGATTACTTAAACGTCCACCATGTTGGGGGTTTTGCAACAATTAGTAGACTTACAGTTCAGGCAATATGCGCACTGATTACAGTGACTTATTTGTTCTGGGGCATTCAGATTTTTTGGGGTAGTTAAATGACAACCATGCGCAATATTTCTTTTGATGCGGTTATTGTTGGCGGCGGCGGGGCAGGTATGCGTGCTGCGTTGCAATTGTCTCAGTCCGGTTTCAAAACAGCAGTAATTTCCAAAGTATTTCCAACTCGCTCACACACAGTATCCGCACAAGGTGGCATCACCTGTGCGATTGCCAGTGACGACCCTAATGATGATTGGCGTTGGCATATGTATGATACCGTCAAAGGATCTGACTACATCGGCGATCAAGATGCTATCGAGTACATGTGCAGTGAGGGGCCTAAGGCTGTGTTTGAAATGGAGCATATGGGATTGCCATTTTCGCGAACAGAAAGTGGCCGCATCTATCAGCGTCCGTTTGGCGGCCAATCAAAAGACTACGGCAAGGGCGGGCAGGCAGCTAGGACATGTGCTGCGGCTGACAGAACGGGTCATGCGCTTCTTCACACGCTTTACCAAGGCAATCTTAAGAACAATACCGTTTTCTTAAATGAGTGGTACGCCACTGATTTGGTTAAAAACCAAGACGGCGATGTTGTCGGCGTAATTGCGATATGCATAGAAAGCGGTGAAACAGTTTTTGTAAAATCGAAAGCTACAGTATTTGCAACAGGCGGTGCTGGACGGATCTATGCGTCGACCACTAACGCGATGATCTGCACCGGTGATGGTGCGGGGATGGCAATGCGTGCCGGCTACCCTATGCAAGATATGGAGATGTGGCAGTTTCACCCGACAGGAATTTATGGTGCAGGAACTCTTGTTACCGAGGGATGCAGAGGCGAGGGTGGCTACTTAATTAATAAGGATGGTGAGCGTTTCATGGAACGCTACGCGCCTAATGTAAAAGATTTGGCGGGCCGTGATGTTGTCGCCCGTTCCATGGTTCTCGAAATGCTTGAAGGCCGAGGCTGTGGTGAAAATGGCGATCACGTAATGTTGAAGCTGGACCATCTTGGGGAAGACGTGCTTAACGCCAAGTTACCCGGAATCTTAGAGCTCTCACGAACGTTTGCTCACGTAGATCCCGTTAAAGAGCCTATTCCGGTTGTGCCGACTTGCCATTACATGATGGGAGGTATTCCTACCAACGTGAATGGTCAAGCGCTTACCCAGGACAGCAACGGTGTCGATCAAGCGATTCCAGGGTTGTTTGCTGTAGGTGAGGCGGCCTGTGTTTCAGTTCACGGCGCCAACCGTTTGGGCGGTAACAGTCTATTGGATCTCATCGTATTCGGTCGTGCCGCGGGCAAACATATCCAAGAAATGTTGCAGCAGGGCTTAGAGCAGAGGCAAGCAAGTGACTCGGATATAGAAATGTCAATGTCTCGCCTAGCGCGAATGAATGAAAGTACTTCTGGTGAAAGTGTGCCGGTGCTGCGTAAAGAGCTGCAAACTATTATGCAAAACTACTTTGGCGTTTTTCGCAAAGGAGAGTTCATGCAGGAAGGAATTAAAAAGCTTGAACTGTTGCGTCAGCGGATTGATAACGTTCACCTGACCGATAAGAGCAATACTTTTAACACCGCTCGTATCGAAGCCCTCGAGCTTGAGAATTTGTTTGAAGTTGCGCGAGCTACAGCGATTTCAGCTGAAGCTAGACCTGAAAGTCGCGGAGCTCACGCTCGCGATGATTTCAGAGACAGAGATGACGAGAATTGGTTATGTCATTCTATGTATTTTCCAGAAGATAAAAAAGTAGGCAAGCGTGCGGTGAATTTTTCGCCAAAAACCGTGGACACTTTTGAACCTTCAGTTAGATCTTATTAATATTAACTACTTAAATTTGGGTGGTATACCGTGTTAGTTAGCATATATCGTTACAATCCTGAGATCGACAGTAAGCCGTTTATGCAGGATATAGAAGTTGAGATACCAGAAGGTAAAGACTTGATGGTGCTTGATGTCCTTAATTTAGCGAAAGAAAAGGACCCTACTATTGTTTATCGCAGGTCATGCCGAGAGGGCGTTTGTGGCTCTGATGGCATGAATATCAATGGCCAAAATGGACTAGGCTGTATTACGCCATTGTCAGAAGCGGTCAAGCCGGGCAAGAAACTGATCTTACGGCCGTTGCCTGGTCTGCCGGTGATTCGAGACCTTGTCGTCGATATGTCAATCTTCTATAAGCAGTTTGAAAAAGTTAAGCCGTGGTTAATGAATGATACGCCGGCACCCGCAATCGAGAGACTTCAGTCACAAGAAGATAGAGCAAAGTTAGATGGCCTTTACGAATGCATACTTTGTGCATGTTGCAGTACGGCTTGTCCTTCGTTCTGGTGGAATCCCGATAAATTTATCGGCCCAGCTGGCCTCTTGCAGGCTTACCGATTTTTAGCCGATACTCGTGACACAGCCGCTGCTGAGCGGCTCGCGGGATTAGACGATCCGTTCAGCGTGTTTCGTTGCCGCGGAATTATGAACTGTGTATCTGTCTGCCCAAAGGGATTAAACCCTACTCGAGCAATCGGACACATTCGCAGTATGTTGGTAGCCGAGGGCACGTAGTGCAGAGTAACGGATTAGCTCTGCATTAGTATTTGATAATAAAAGCTAGACAGAATTAGTTCAGCACAAATGAACGGAATAAAGCGCCTAGCTGGCGCCAACG